>OLHR01000280.1_pt1 | contig 17495 bp, 23 predicted proteins | sample 1609291 | NCBI WGS metagenome assembly OLHR01 (sample SAMN05416707, study PRJEB24817) | seawater metagenome | isolation source: Sea water | place: Canada:Atlantic | collected 2013-07 | reverse complement strand
AATCACAAATTTTAATTTGATGGGTGTTTTTATCAATTACCATGAATAGCATTTCGTATCCGAATAACTGATTGTAGATGTAAGCTTGACTGTCGTAATTATACTTTGATGCTGAATATCTAAACTTAGCAATATCATTAGTAGTTTTTAAGTCTATAATTAATCTTTCGTCGTGATTAACTATATCGGCTTTACCTTTCCACATTTGCCCTTCAATCTCTTTTATAGCTGGAACTTCGTATTCTACGTTCTTGCCTCTGATTAGATCTTTGCATACGGTATTAGACATCATCTTGTCAACCATTAACTCAATTTGATCTACTTCTTGCTGTAGTAAACATAATTCTCCGCCAGAGATCTCTTTATACGCTTTAGTGTTCCTCGTGCTTGACTCTACTATTTTAAAGTTTTTAAGCTTATCCGGCTCTAGTATAGCGGTGTGAAAATAACCGCCAACTAAAAAAGCCGGAATAGACTTTTGAGGTGTGTGTAGCGCTAAAGGATTTTTTAATAAAGTAGATATATCTGAGTTGCTTAGATATTGCTTTCCAAACTTACCGTAGTAATGCTCATCTTGTTCTAGCTTTTTTAAAATTTCTTTAGTGTTCATTTAGAGTGTTGTTAATTCCTGTTCCACCTCCTTGGTTAGAACATATTTAGCTTTGATAGCTTCTAACTTACCTCCTGACTTAATAAATTCTTTTGCCTTGATTAGCTGCGTAGAATTCATAGGCGTCTTAGAGTGATCGTTACTCGCGTCGCTATCTTGAGTGTCATCTATTAGAAATAAATTACCTAGAGAGTACTTCTTACCGTAAGAAGATGCAGAGCCAAACTGTTGAGGAGTCTGCATACCTTTTTGTAATAAGTCAACACCGACTAGAGCTGTAGCTGAAACGTGGTTTTCACCATCTGAAATCGTAGCTTTACTTTCTAGTATAGGCATTGGTTGGTTATTGATTAATGTCTCGTTAATCGTAACCGATACTCCTAGTTCTAATAAATAGGGTTTTGTTGCTTCTAAAATGTCTTCGGCTGATCTGAAGTTGTACTTGCCGAATGAGTTAAATCTACTTTTCTTCGATTTAAACTTTGTCTGAATAGTTGAGAGCTTTTCGTTTATTGTCATTGCATTGTGGTGTTTGGTCTTATATATATAATCACATATATAAAACTGGTTTTACATTTATATTAATATTTAACTTACAGGTAATCAAGTACTTGCGATGGATCTACGTTTTTAATTAAACTTTGAACTGCTTCTTTTTTAAGCTCAGAAACTCTAACGTAATCGCTAGCGCCTTTTATGTTTAATTTAGTAGCTATTTCTTTAGCAGAGTGCTTATCACAGTCTAATCCATAAGATAATCTAAGGACTTCGTATTGATTCTCTGTTAAATGCTTTTGCATTAATCCTTTTAAATAAGAGTTCATTAAAGCTATGTTGTATGGCTCTGAATTATCAGGAACTTGATATGTCATGTCTTCATCATCCTCGTAAGGATTAGCATCAATACTTAAAAATATGCTATTAAAGAACATGCTAACCATCTTCTCGTCATTAGGATTCTTACGTATCTCGTTCATCTTGTGCTCTGGTATACGTATATCGCCTCTGTTTATATCTACAGCTCTACGTATAGAACCTTTAATACGTTTAGAAAAGAAAGACTTTAGCGTTTTCTCTTGATCTTCAGAACTTTCTAGCGTTAGATAATCTAACTTATCAACTGACTTTATAAGGCCAATAGATCCTTCTTGAATAAGATCGTTTATACTCATAACTCCTGAGGCTTGTTGACTGGTAGAAAACTTACGAGCTATATTCTCTACGAGCGGCAAGAACTTATTTATAAGCTCATTTCTTTCGTAGCCAGTAAGATCTTTGAGGTCAGGCTGCGAAGCTTTTACATCCTCTTTGTATCTTATGTAGTTCTTAACATTATATTTTTTCATTTAGAATATGTTTTTCTTGTTTAAGTTCATCGTTCATGTGTCTATGTATCGTTCTAGTTGAGCAATTAAGCGCATTAGAGAGGCTTTTAGCTGTTATCTCATGTCCTTCGTCATTTATAGTTAACATAGCCTCGTATAAGGCCTCTGGTGTAATGCTTTTTCTGCCTATTAAAGAACCTACTATTTTTAATTTCTCTTCGGTTTTAAGACCTGTATAGTCTTTAAATATAACCTTTCTTAGTTTGTTGTAAGGCGGTTCTTCTAAATCGCTTTTCTTTATGTCTCGTATTACGTTTTTTAACTTATCAGGTTCCATGGTAAACGTAGTGAATCCATTATCTTTGTTAGAAATAAACTTGCAAATGCTTTTGTATTTATTTTCTTTTAGATCAGGATTAAGATACCATAGAACTCTCAGGTGCCATCTTAAAGACTTATATGTATTGATCAATGCTTTACTTCTAAATAAATCATAAAACTCATACGTACCATCTTTAAAATAATATCCCCAGTCAAACGAATGACTTGGAATATCTAACACAGGAAGTCTCCTATATATAATACGGTTATCGTTTAAATGTTCTATCTTTCGGTGTGACATTAGCCCCTTACTATATAGATATTAATAGGCTATTGTCACTATGCAATATTTCTTTGTTCATGTGTTAATTATTTTATATAATAAAATATTATTAGTTTAATAAGACATACTTTTTAGTCTTCGGCTATACTTACGTATTAGCATTGCTTTACGCTTAAGCTCAGCCTCGTCTAAATGTCTATCACTTCTTGTAGATTCTAGTATATCATCTATTATTTCTTGCCTAAGATTATATATATTAGCCCAGAGATAAGATTTATGATCTCTTTTTCGCGTGCAAAGTATTCTGAGGCTTCCGAGGTTTACTGTCATTCTTTCTGAATTTTTTTATAGTTGATTTAACTGTTTCGTTTGTTTGAATTGTGTGGTTGTATATTTTATAGCTCATATTTTTTATTAAAAGTTGTTTGTGATTTATTACACTTACCACATAAAGTTCTAGAGAAGCTATTTAAAGCTCCGCAGTTACATTTCCAAGAGTTGTCTACTGGTTCCATATTTTTATTATTTAGTTAAATCGTATAAGTCCCAATGATCTAAATCTGGATATTCTTCATCAGCCTTATCGTAGCACACTTGACATATTTGATAAGTGTAATTACACATATCGTCTACGTGCTTCGTAGTCTTGCATACCTTACACAACATAGAGCTATTCATAATTACGTATAGCTTTAAAGAGTGGATGGCGATAAGAACCTGCTGGAGTTTTTTGAAAGAACGTGAACGTTGCTACTTTGCCGACATAATCATCAGCGTTGGCAAACATAGTACGCATGATGTCATAATTTTCCATGACAGGCATGCCAAAAGTGATACCGTGGCTATCAACAGCCAAGAACTTGCCAATTGTGCCGCTTCGCTTGCCTTTACCTTCAACAAATCCTGTGATTGTTGCTTCGGTGTCTTGGAAGGCTTTGAACTTGAGTAAGTTGTTTGATCGTTTGTTTTCATAAGGTAAGTTTGTACGTAGTATAGAGCCTTCGTAACCGGCTTTTAGGTTTTGATTGTTGAAGATAGTAGCTAAGCCTTTGTTTGGCGTAGGTGTAGTTACTACTGAGTGAGTATAATGTAAGCTGTAAGCTTTGATCATACGGCTTATACATTTATTACGGTAATCGAACGAATGATTGTTAGTTGTTTGAACATAATCGTAGCAGTGAAACTGAATAAGATGCTGATCTTTGGTTGCATGCTGAGTACGTACAAGAGATATGATCTTGTTGAAGTTATCTTTGAAATCGTGGTTGTATAGCTCGCCATCGAGTACAACTGTTGGGTGAGCAACAAAGAAAGCTTTTAGCTCGCGACGTAGATGCTGAACGTTTTTGAACTTTTTACCGCTGCGACTGAATGCACCTTGCTTTGTGAAGATACAACGCACGCCGTCAAGCTTAGGTTGAAGGAACATAGTTTGATTCCAGTTGATAGCTTTTTTTTGTTGTGCGAATGCAAGCATTGCGAATTTACCTTGTTTAATCGAGTTTATCATATTTGTTTTTAATTATTTCTATTTTTCTTTTTATTATACTAGCTTTTTCAAAGCTTTCTTCTTGTATATATCTATCTAATAAGCTTTGTAATCTTATAAGCTCTAGATCTAGCGTTTGCTTGTCGAGATCTTCTTGGCTTTCTATTATGAAGTCTGACTTATCGCCTTGATTCTCAAAGACTAGATGCACTTCTGATGATACATTGAATATAGCTTTTACAACTTTAGTTGCTACACGTATAGCTAAATCATCCATTTGTTTGTCTGTCATATATATTATCCTATTGAGTTCGTATTTAGTTTGTAATTATCTTGCGTTCCAGTCTGCTAATGATTGTAAAAACTCTACGCCTGTCATTTCCTCTTTTTCAGGCTCATGATCACCATCGTATTTCTCAATCAGTTTATCAGGTTGACCTACAAAAACTACTTTGTCTTGCCATACATCGTAGATCGATATAAAGACCTCAGACGTATCGTTTTTAGGGAAGATAGTATAGATATACTCTTGACCCATATCGACCTCAGAGATAGCTAGAAGTTCAATCTTGTCCATGACTTCAAATACGTTTACAAGCTCAATTGCAAACTCACTTACGTTTTTATCTTTAATGTTATTGCAAACTTTAGCAAGGTCTACGCCTAATCCCGCAGGATATCCATCCCAATGTTTATATATATTAAAGAAAGCTTTATCTACGTGATTATGTGCTTGGTCGTAAGCCAAACCTTCTTGTCTTGGTATTATTCTTATTAGTGCTCTTGTTGCCATTATGTTATCGTTTGTTGGTTTAAAATGTGTAGTATTACTTGTCTAGCGGTGCCTTGGATGGTCTCTTGCGTGCCTTGTGCGTTTCCGTACTGTAGAACATATAAGCTAGGTTTATGCGGTCTAGGAGGCGGACTGTATTTATTACCTGCCATATTATGTAGTTGTTTCGTTTAGTAGTGCCATGTGATTCCATATCATTAATTCTCTGCGTTTAAAAGAGATCTGAGCGTCTATCATCTCTCGAGTATAAGCAAAGTAAGGTTTTTGTATTGCTAAGTATTCTAAGCTGTTTTCTAGTACGTTAATTTTAGCAAAGCATTTGTTTGCTGTTCTGTCTTTAATTTCTGTATCTGTCATGCTATTTAATTTATATAAGTTAATCCTTTGTGATTGAACCAAGCTTTAACGCCTGGAGTTTCTACTACATTACCATGCTCGTCGATGTCTTCACATGATTTGTAAGCGAATGTTGGAGGTAGATCGCCTAGCATATAGCCTTTGTAGCTTTTACCGTTTAATCTTACTCTTGTTTTGTTTACTTGTTTGAATTTATTCATTTGTACATTTTTTACATTTACACGGTATCCATACAGAGTACTTGCACATTTCATCAGGTTTTGGAGTAACTATTGCTAGCTTGTATTTAATCGTGTATTTCATATTTATATTTCTTTATTCTATTATCCTATTGTACTCGTATTTACTTTGTAAAAAGCTCTCTGTCTTTAGTATCATTAAAAACCCATAAGTTGCCTTTTGAATGTGTTCTACGCGTTCTAGATTTGATTCTATCAACTTCCATAGACTGTTCAAACTCTTTTTGTGTAAAGCCTTGACAGTGATTGCCTTGACGCTCTTTATTCCATTGAGCTACTTTGATTCGTTTGTTATCTGCCATGTATTGTTTAAGTTCTGTCATGTTCATATTCTAATTGTTTAAAAGTTCGTACTGTTGTTGTTGTAAATATTGTTGATGTTGTTGTTCTAGCTGTATATTATACTGTGCTATTATATCTCTATTCCTCTTCATTAGTAAATGCTTCAAATGATTCTTCATCCATTTCGCTTTCAAGGTAGTTTAGCATATCGTATTCGTCAAACCAGTCTTCGATATCATACACGCAAACTTTAACATATTCTTCACCAAAAATCATCGCATTTAATATTTCACCCATGATTGTATCAAAATCAGGCTTGTAGTAGTATACTTCATTATCGAATTGAAGATTTTGAATGTCTTGCGTTATATAAAATAGCTCGTAGCCGTCAGCTGTATTTAGTTCGCCGATTTCTATATCTGCATGCGAAGGCGTGTCTATAAATTTAATACCTGATTCTTCTTGAAATTTTTCTAATGTTGTCATATTGTTTTCTTTACTATATTATCCGTCTGTGTTCGTATTTACTTTGTAATTTGTCAAGTATTTTATTACCTGCTTTTAATGATATTTCTTTATTTAGTATCATTCTAAATATTAGTTTTCTCAATGTTTTTAATTTTCTTTAGCTCTTTTTCTACTGCGGTTCGAGACATTTTACCTTCCATTTGTTTTAGTATTAGACTTGTTACGTCTACGCCATTATATATTGCTTGCATATTATTGTGTTATTGGTTTGTTATTGTAATCTTCGTAAGTAAAATCTCCTTCTTCAAAAAGATCATACAATGCTGCGTACGCTGCTTGACTAATATTGTCTGCTCTGCCATATACATCATGCTCTTGAAACACATCATAGTTTAAATCGTCTACGATTCGTTGAGATTCAGAGTTGTATATAACCATGTTGTCTATTTCTTGATGCAGTACGTCGTAAAAATCATCTTGATCCATACCTTCATTGTCTTTTAATCTGTCTATGATATCATTGTACCAGTTTTCTTCTTTGTAATTCATATTGTTATTGTTTATTATATTATCCGATTGTATTCGTATTTACTTTGTAAGTATGTGAGCAAAAAACTCTGATCTTACTACGTCTGTATTAGTCCATTCATTAAATGGATTGAATGATTCTAAGTAGAAATTAAATAGATCTTCCTCGTGTCCTTCTAGTACTAACGTATCTAATCCGTCAGCGCTCGCATACGCAACTAGTTTTACTTTGCGATCATATAATTGCTCTAATGTGTTCTGTAAGTCTACAGTATCTATTTCTATTTGCATAATAATGTTTTTAATTCGTTTTTTAATTGTATAAGTTGTATTCTACTTGTTAAGCAAAATCTACTGCGTGTAGATAAGTAACTTATGCGTTTGCGGTATTCTTTTTCCATAGTTTAATTTCTTTTAAGCATTCGTTTAAGCTAATACAGTTTAAGTCGTAACCTTTTTGTACTAGATAGATTTCAAATTTCTTGTCGTATATGTTATTCATATTGTTATTATCCTGTTTTATTCGTATTTACTTTGTATTTTACCAGTTTTCTATTGTACATTGTGTGCATAAAGGCATTTCGTGTACAGCATTTGTATAATACTGGCTTTCATCTTCGCTTAAAGGTTCGATGCAATAACTGCAAGTTGTAATTTTTCTCATAATGAATTGTAAATTCTTAGTAATTCGTTTCGCTTATTCGCGCTGAGGTTTGTTTTTAACATACCTAATATTAATTGCTTAGTCATATTAGTAAAAGTCTTGTCTTATCCAGTTGTTAATAATTCTGCTAACTTTTAAACGATCGCTTCTGTCTAAAGATAAAAAGTCTTCGTTGTTTGTAAAACCATTTGTTAAATAGTCATGATTTTCGTAGATCTTACACGCTACGTCGTGATAATTTAATGTATTCATAATTTTGTATTTTAGCTGTGCAGAAAGGAATCGAACCTTTATTTCCCGTTTAACTAAGATGTGACTCGCACGACCTTGCTAAATGTTTACACATTTTCATTAGTTAATATTTTAGAGGCAACTAATTCTATAAAACTCTTTATTTTTTCTAGAAACCTAATTCTTTGAATACTTCTTCAGTAATCTTTTCGGCTAATTCAAATGCTTCATCGTTAGTTTCTTCGATAATCTCTTCATCAAATAAATATTCTAATACTTGTTCAAATATATTATCTTCATTGTTAATCTTAATCTTTTCTGCTATCATTTTTACATCTGTCTTTATCATAATCTTTATTTATTTGCTTTATTATATTATCCATTAAGGATCGTATTTACTTTGTATTGTGTAGTAGTAATTTGATTACTGCTTGCTTTTCACTGTGACTACATGTGTCGTAACCAAACTCGGCGAAGTGTACTTCTGCTAACCGATCCATTTCGTTAATAAATTCTATTGCATTCATATTTTTAATTTTAGCTGAGTGTAGAGGAATCGAACCTCTAATTAATCACGTCGACGGAACTATTTTTTATGTGTAAGTTTCTCAAACCTACTAGTTATCGCGATTTACATTAAATAAACCTGTCACTCATTTTTCATTGATTAATATTGAAGAGGCAATCAATTTTATAAAACTCTCATTACTATTATCCGTTTACGCTCGTACTTACTTTGTAAAGCCATTCTTCTATAGTTTCATTATAAAGCATTTCTATCTTACTAGCTTTCATTATAACTATTTCTTTAGCTATCTGCTTTTCGCTACCGTAATAGCTTTCGTTCATTTTCGCTAATTCTAGCTTAGCTAAGTTTTGTACAGTCATTGTAGTGATATTAGGCGTAAGAGCTTCGTTGCTTGCTTACGTATATATTATCCAGCTAGCATCGTATTTAGTTTGTAAAAAGGTGTAGAATGATTTAATAGATAGAAAAGGTATGTATGTATACCGCAGTGACAAGATGTCATAGCGTTAATAACTAGTGACATAGTGTCATATAGTGTATTAATATAACTATAATGTAAAGTTATAGTATATATAGTAGTATAGATATAGTTTATAGCAGAGAAACCCTGAATATATAGGGGGTATCGTAACAAAAAGCCGAAACCTATGGCGGAAAACCAAGAAAAGAAGGGGGCGTGGGGTAAATGAAAACCGTTCTGTAAAGGGCTGATAGCTAGTGATATAGAGGTATAACACTTTACTTCCCTATAATAGCACTTTTTCAGACGAGACGCGCTAACAAGACATATACGTAGTGACAGTAGCCTATTAAGGTAGTTAGTAAGGGGCTATTGTCACACCCCCTATAGTTATTATTCGTACTAAGTTTGTAAGAATAGTAAAAGACATGTGAAACGTGTGAGTATATAGAGTATACAAACATCTAAACTAATCACTATGGCCGTTAAAATAGGTTCAACAGCAATATCAGCGGTATACATCGGCTCTACAACTATAAGTGCGATGTATATAGGTACAACACAGGTATATCCATAACAAAATATAACACATGTCTATAATTTATTCTTACCCAACGTCGCAGCCAACTGTAGATGACCTATTAATAGGTACAGACGTAGCAGATGATAACGCAACTAAGAGCTTTACGGTTCAAAGTTTAGTATCATTGATAAATGCTGAAGCAGGTTCTGGTACTTTAACTAGTGTCACTATATCTACTGATGCTTTTCTTACAGCTATTGGTAATCCAACTGGTCCAGCTGTTGCTTATACTATAGGACTAGCTGCTACAGGTACTCCATCTGCAACTACTTTCCTTCGTGGAGATAACCAATGGGTAATACCTACGGTATCTGCTGGAATAGGCGTGTCGTCTCAAAACGTAACGGTAACTGATGATGTCAGTAGCTTTAATTTCTTAGGCGCGGGAGTATCAACATCGTCTGATCCTAGCGGTAATGTTCAAGTAACTATCGCTGGAGCTGTAAACGCTGTTGAATCAGTCACTGCTGGCGCTGGTATCGCTATACCATCTACAACTGGTAACATAATAGTATCAAATACAGGTGTTAGACAGATTATAGCAGGCACAGGTATAGCTATAGACCAACCAACAGGGACTGGTAATGTCACGATGAGCATAGTAAATCAAACGTCTGGTACTGTAACATCGGTAACTCCAGGTCCAGGACTAGTTCTAACATCTGGCTCTACCATTTTAAATCCATCTATAAGCGTTAACTATGTCGGTACTCAAAACTACATACTAGAAACACCTTCAGTAGCCGTAGTTCTTCCAGATGACCAGATATCATTTAACCAAGCATCGTCTAGCGATGTAAAAACCTCTACACTGGCAACAGTACCGATGACAACTCTTCCATTAGTGAAGACTTATATTGATGCTGCAGATGCTAGCACTGTAAAGAACAACACTGACACGTACACTAGTCTAGCTTCAGTCGACAAAGTTATAACACTTACAGATGCTGAGTATGTCGCTATAGCAACTAAAGACGGTAATACATTATATCTAACTACTTCTACCGCTGCCACTCAGTTTACTAAAACATTAGCAATAACAAATAATGTATCTGGCTTTGCTAACGGATCTTTAACTGGAAGTCAAATAGGAGCTACTCTTACTGGCGCTGAAAACTCTAGCTGGTCATTTACCACTGGTGTTTCCACTACCTCAGGATATTCATATACCGGTAATGCGCCTGTCACTATATCAGGAATATTTGATTCAACCTCAACTGTAACTTCTACTATAACAGGTTCTATAACGCAAGACAGCGCACCGCAATGTACATCAACTCTAACAACAGCGAGCGGCGTTACGCCAGCTTTGCAAGCTAGTTATTTTACACTAACAAGCGGATCGTCAAGCGCAGCAGCATGTACTAGCTCTTTAAACGCTTCTAGTGTGTTTCCTGTTACATATGCTTTAACATCAGCTGGAACAGCCGCTGGTTATTCTTATGCATCGCAAGCATCCACTTATTCAGGTAACAACGGAACTTACGGTAACTCTCCAAGCATAACAGGTACAGCTCAAGGTACTGTTTCCTTGAACAACTATACTTATACAGTGATAGTTAACACAGGTGGTATTACTGTTGCGTCAGGATCTTCTTTCAATGTAGCTACATCTGGTACAGTTGCTGGCAGTGGCGACGGAACATACTCACTATCTTTAGCATCAGGAACAGCATATGCTAATACTACTACAATATCAGCTGGGGCAAACAGTAATATCTCAGGAGTAACGCCAAGCACATCTCAAACAGTAACTTCTCCAGCTGGAGGAATTCAAGGGAACGTATCTACAACCCATACGTTTGCAGGTGACGTAACATCGAACACAGGCGACGCTTCTATGACTTTAGCTAGCAATGGTATAGTCGGCCCGGCGAATGGATATCAAGTAGAATACTATGCTGCTGGAGTTCCTTATATAATTGGATCCCCAAAGTCAGGAACAGTTGGATCAAGTATTGCTTTTAGCACTGGTTTTACTTTAAATAGTGGGTATACACTTATAACTGCGCTATCAGCTGTTTATAGCAATGGAAGTGGTGCAGTGACGATTCCAGGTAGCGTAACTGTAACACTGAGTGGAGAAGTTATGGCTAATAGAGGACAAGGTGTTTATAATTCTACATCAGAGGTATCTTCAAACGAAGCTTGTCAACTAGGAAACCCTACAGAGACAGTTTTCTTATCAGTTGGTGGTTCTAATATATATGCAGGTGTTACGTGTTACACTAGCGCGACTGGAAGCGGAGTAGTTGCTAATGGTTATTACAAAGCTAATAATAATAACTCTTGGATGAGAATAACAGGAGGTAGTGGAGTTGTTCAATCAACAGGATCTTGCTAAGATAATAAAAATAAAAAATAACTTATGTCTATAATATACAGTTACCCAGAACAATCAATACTAAATCCCGGTGATATGCTCATCGGGACATCAGTAGAAAAAGTTGGAGGTAAACAAAAAAACGTTACTAAAAACTTTACTATACAGCAAGTAGCTGACTTCATTAATCGTGGAGCTGGCTTTGTTGATCCTGTTGCCACTGATTTTCAGATACCTGTATTTAATCAAGGAGGTTTAAAGATAACTGGTTCTATAATGTCTCAAGATTCTTCACCTAGTAACGGTGTTGCTGGAACAGGGATAACGATAGCAGGAACATTGACCACAACAGGATCATTGACAGTAGGCGGCGGAGCAACTATCGGTGATCAGGTTAGCAATATAGTTTTTGATTCGCCTACTAAGCTCTTAGGACCTATATTAGATTCTGGATCTGTACAAGGAGGTGTTAATCAAATATTAATTTCTAATCAATTAGGTAAAGTAAACTGGGTGAACTATGAAGCTGGTCTTACTTATGAGGGCACATGGGATGCTACAAATAATACAACTAATGGATTGTCAAATTCACCTGCATTAGTTTCGGGTATAGGAATAAGTGGTCATTTTTATATAGTGAATGTAGCTGGTAATACAACATTAGATACTAATTCAGACTGGCACGTAGGTGATTGGGCTGTATTCTTAGATCAAGGCGGGCAACCAGCTGCTTGGCAAAAAATAGATAATACGTCTACACTAGTAGGTTCTGGTACGGCTGGAACTCTTTCTAAGTGGACAGACGCTACAACGCTAGGCAACTCTTTAGTATCTGAAGCAGGTACAGTTGTATCTGTAAATGGTATTTTAAGGGTTAATGATACTGTTGAGTCTACAGTAACAAATTCAAACCTTAAGCTTCAAGGAAATGGAACTGGAGCGGTAGAGGTTAGAGGTTTTGGTGGAGTGACTGGAACCGCAGGTAGAATACAATTAAACTGCTCAAATAATAACCATGGTGTTTCTATTGAAAGTCCACCTCACTCAGCAGGTGCTACATATACTTTAGCGTTACCAATAAATGCTGGTTCACCTGGTCAAGTCTTAACAACAGATGCCGCAGCTACACCTAGTCAGTTGTCATGGGCGTCTCCAAGTGTTGGTACTGGAACTGCAAATACTTTAACCATGTGGGGTAACACTCCAAGTTTAATAGTAGATTCAATAATGTCTCAAGATAGTTCAGCTACAGTAGCTACAATAGCTGGAGGACTAAACGTAACTGGAACTATAAAGCCAGCAACAATAACTGACAGCAATAATCTTACTGGGGCTCCAGGTCAAGTTTTAACTAGTATATCACCAGGAGCTATACTAGAATGGCAAACACTTTCAATATCAGGTACAGGTAGTTTAAATGCTATACCTAGATTTTCTGACAATGCAGGTACATTAGGTGATTCTATAATAACTCAAAACGGAGCAGGCACTAGAATAGTTGTTAGTGGAGAGTTTAAGCCGACACAGATAACAGATGTTAACAATAATAACGGAGGCGCAGGAGAATTTCTTGGTAAAACAGGAGGTTCATTAGACTGGTTGCCTATACCAGCAAGTGGAGTTCAAAGCGTGGTAACTGGTAATGCGTTAGAAGTTTTTGTAGACAATACAGATACTGCAAATCCAGCTATTTCAGTTGTAACTGGAGCAGTTGGAGTTGGAGGTACGTCTTTAGCTACTGGAGATCAAATTCAAACCGCTATAGATTTAGCAGTTGTAGGTTCGCTTCAGTTTAAAGGTAGTTTTAACGCTACAACAGGGGCAATAGATAATTCAAGTCCTGCCACTAATTTAACCGCTGCAACTAGAGTAGCTATAACGGTTGGTGACTACTATGTGGTTTCTGTTGATGGTGACTTTTTTGGAGATGTTTCTGAACCTTTAACTGTAGGCGATCAAGTTATAGCTACAGCCACGGTAGCTGCTGATACTTCAGTTATATCAAACTTCTCTATAGTAGCTACAAATGTAGGTATAGCAACAACTACCACAGCTGGTATTGTTAGCGTTCCTACTACAGGAGGTATAAGCGTTAATGCTGCTGGAGCCGTTTCTTTGCCTAGTGTAAGTTCGGCAGGAACGTTTAGTAGTGCTACTGTTACTGTAGATGCTAACGGGCATATATCAGCTGTAGCAGCTGGCGCTGGTGGAGCGTTTACTCAATGGTCTTTAAGCGGAAACACAGGTACTGCACAAATTATTACGCAAGCTGCACAATCCGCTAGCTTTGTAGGTGGTATTACTACAGCGGTTAACGATGCTACAGGCACAAACGCAGGTATACTAACTACGGCAACCGCTAGTGGGATATTAGATATAAATTTAAGAACAACAGGTGGAACTCCTAGTAATCAAACTTTCTATAGAGGTGATGGTGAATGGGCACAGGCTGGATCAGCGTCAGTAGTTACTGTTAGAAGTTCAGTTGCAACCGCTAGCCAACAGCTTTTTGATTTAGGCGCTGAGCCTAGTGGTAGTTCTAGAGATTTTGTAGATTTATTTATAGATGGTGTTTACCAAGCCGTAAGCTCTTACACTGTAACTAATTCTGCCGGTGGAAACACAGGAACATTAGACTATTTACAATTAGTAGCACCTGGTGCTCCATTGGGTGTTACTATAGAAACTAAAACAACTTCAGGATCTACAGGAGCAGGAGTTACAACTGTAAACGGTCAAACTGGAGCTATTGTACTTCCTAATAAGTTTACAGGTAACGTTATAAATGCTTCAACAGCAACTACTACGCTTGTTGCTGATCATAATCTATATGTTTTAACTGGAACTGGAATAGCCACTTTGCAATTACCTAATAGTCCTTCAGATGGTGACTCTATAAAAATTTCTAATATATCTGGATTAGCTACTAATATAGTGGCACAGAGCAGCGTAAGTGCAGAGAGAATAATGGGTGTAGCTGCAAATATGACTTTAGATAGCATTACAGCTGCTTTTGAGTTGGTATACTGCGGTTCTGCAAACCCAGGATGGGTTGTAATTGGTGCTAAATAATAATAAAATAAATAAATAAATAAATATGAGTGATTTTTCAACTTTTTTTCCAGGCTCCGGCGGAGGTGGTGGTGGTGCGATAGGTGATTACGGAGTTAAACCCATGGCATACAATGCTGATACTTTTACTGATCCTAATGATGATAGTGTTTGGTTTAAAACTGGTTATGCTTCAACTGATTTAGCTGCTTATCCTAAATTTACCCCTGGTTATGGTGTTGCTGCTAAGTATCCTCAATCAAACCTCGCCGCTTTTATCGGTCAAGGTATCTATCAAGGAGACGTTCAGTATAATAGTCAAGAAGATTCCATAGTCGTGCGACAATTAAACTCATACCCAATCGGTGACTACTCCAGCGGCCAAGGCGGCTACTATTTGGATCCTGCTAATATATCTAGTGGCAATTGGGCACAAACTACAACATACGGTCATACTACAAGCAGATACAGCTTTGAGCCGGTAGGTGATGGTATAGGTAATAACTATGTATTAAAATCAAACTCCTCCAATACCTCCTCCACCACCGGCTCTCAGAGCCAAGAAAGAACTAGCAACTGGCTTCAACAGAGTATATTAAAAATAGGGAAGGTTAGTGGTGGATCTAGAACGACTGGTTACACTTTTAATCAAACCATAAACCTCTCCGGTATACCAACAGGATCATCAAATAGTAGTTTCAAGGAATACCACACACCACTAGGCCTTGTTGCTACTGAAAATTATTTTTATTATTCTTTTTTACAGAAAAATCCAAACAATTCAAGTTACTTGACTTATTACTATGGTAACACAATATTTAATAACGCCCAAGCCAATATTACTGATATAACCGGTCAACAGCCATCCTCCCTCACTACCGTTTTCGCAAGAATACGTTGCGTTAAGCTTAGTAAAACAGGAGCTTTTGTAAGTGAATTTACTAGGCCATTTTCAGACATTAGTGGAGGTGGTAGTGCTTTGCTTGTATTTACAGATCCTTCATCTACTGGAGATAGTTTTTATACTTTAGATAAAAACAGCATGCAAAATAGTATAGGTCCCCTAGCAAACAATTACGCTGGATTTCCAGTTCGCAGCGATTTAGTGGATTTCGGTAAAACCTACACAATAAGAAAGCACTCTGAAGACGGTACAGTTACAAAAACAGCAGCGGGATTACCTATAACATCAATAACCCAAACCACTAGAGCAACGACCACTAGCCAGCAAGCCTTCTGCACGCCTAATGGTGATGTTCATTATTTCACAGCGGCAGGTTTTGCCGGAAGTGCGGCTCAAACCGGACAAAAAGCTCCTAACAGTCCTTTATCTACTACTTATAATATTTTTAAATTAGGGAGTATAATAGGAGATACCGTAACTAGATTTACTAGCATACCTAATAGCACAACTTCGACTGAAACTGGTATGGGTATTAATACTTCTAATGTGCAGATAAAGGCGGGTCCAACACAAGCGGGATACTCTCCAACACCGCTATATATAAGAGTTGCATAACATAAAAACAAAAAACATGAGTAATAATTTAGACGAAATAACTTGGGACACAGAATTGCCTTTAGAAGTTAGAGGGCACTACGCTAGACAATGGAGAGATCAACAGTTGCAACGTGCAGATTGGATATGTGCTATACCAGATCACGGACTACATGCTTCTTACATGACTTATAGACAAGCTCTTAGAGACTGGCCTTCAACATCTGACTTTCCAGACACAAAACCAACACTATAATAAATGGCATTAACTAAAGTTTCAACTGGCGTTGTAGATATGAGTACGAGCACCGGAGGCTTAGTTATAGCTAAAGGTACTACAGCTCAACAACCGACGTGCACAGCTGCTAACCTTGGTTCTATCCGAGAGAACACAACTGAAAACAAAGTTGAAGTTTGTACTGCTGGTGGCGGCACTCCAGCTTGGCAGTTTTTAGAAGAAGCTGGACCATCTTTCATACCTTTAACAGTTGATTACTTAATAGTCGCTGGCGGTGGTGGAGGTGCTAGGTCTGCATTTACAACTGGAGGTGCCTATGGTGGCGGTGGCGGTGCTGGAGAGTACTTATACAAAACAGCTCAAACCATAACAGCTGGAGGTTCAGGTTATACTGTTACAGTAGGAGCTGGTGGAATTGGTGGTCAAGTGACTAGTTCTACGGTAGGTTCTGCAGGAACTCAAGGTTCTGATAGTATTTTTATACAAACAACAAAAGGCGGTGGCTTTGGAAGACCCGCTGGAGGCTCTCCCCAATACGTTTATGTTGGTAGTGATGGAGGTTCCGGTGGTGGTGGTGCATTTAATGGCACAGGTGGAGCATCAACAGCTGTCTTTCCTGGACTAGGTTTTGCAGGCGGAGGTGGGTGGAATGGATTTAATTACGGCTGTGGCGGTGGTGGTGGTGCAGGTTCTGCAGGAATAAATGGTTATTCCGGTAGCGGAGGAAACGGTGGCGCGGGAGTGCAAAATTCAATAGCAGTAGCAAGTGGATCTGGACCTTATTATGCCGCAGGTGGTGGTGGTGGTCTTTATAACCAATCAAGTGGTTATGGAATTGGAGGAAGTGGTATCGGAGGTTCTTCTTATTGTAATCAGAATACTACTGGTGGAGCACCTAACACTGGATCTGGTGGAGGTGGTGGAAGTTATTGTAGTGGCACCGCTTTCTTAGGTGGAGCAGGATCTTCTGGAATATTGATACTTAAATATCCAAGTGTTTTCACTATAGACACTACGCAGATAGGCACTAATTTAAGCTCTACAAACAATAACTCCGTATCAGGATATACTATAACCACTATTATTTGCGCTAATTCAGCTACAACAGGAACAGGAACAATAACATTCGCATAATATGGCAAACACTAGAGTAACAACACCTGTAACAGACTTTGATAAAGCAACAAGTTTACCAGGTTTAAAAATACCAAGTGGTGATAATA
>OLHR01000278.1_pt1 | contig 17516 bp, 14 predicted proteins | sample 1609291 | NCBI WGS metagenome assembly OLHR01 (sample SAMN05416707, study PRJEB24817) | seawater metagenome | isolation source: Sea water | place: Canada:Atlantic | collected 2013-07 | reverse complement strand
TCTACACCTCTCTATTCGTCGGCAGCGTCAGATGTGTATAAGAGACAGATGAAAAGAGAGAGCTTTGCCGAAGCGATGAAGATAAAAGTGAGCCCGCCAAAAAAGGTCACCGTTTGACGAGCAATTTGAGGAACGGTTGTAATGAGCGTTTCCTGTAAAATTGAGAGGTCCGCGGAAAAGCGGGAACTGACTTCACCTGTCCGACGTTCCATAAACCAAGCCATGGGTAGACGCACAAGGCGGGCAAAAACATCCTGACGGAGATCACAGAGCGCGCTTTCTCCCGCCTTGATAAATCCTCGCACCCGCCAGTAGGCCACGAAGGCTTGAACACAAAGGATCGCGAGAAGGGTCATCACGACCCGGTCAATATTGGCAGCGATATGCGCCGCGTCTCCCCCCTCGCGAAGCGCTTCCTGGGGGGATCCAATCAGCGACCCCAAATAATAGGGGAAAGCGAGGGACAGTCCGCCCGTGAAAAAAAGAGCGATGACCGAGGGGACAAAGATTTTTTTGTAGGGCCCCAAATAGTGGTAGAGGCCGAATGTTTTCTTCCAATCGATTCCCCGTGATTTCTTTTTGTCCTTCGGCACGAGGGAATTGAAGCGGGAGGGATCGACTTCGTCAAATCACGATCTTCAAGAACCGCAAGATCGAGTTCACATTCAGGCAGGCCAGCCTCCCCTCTAATTCACTCTCTCATCCTGGAAACGACCCCACGGCCACTCCCGTCACCCGCAAGGTCATTTCCGCTGCCGTCATCGGCTGCTCGGACATCACCGTGGGCGTATTGGACTCTCCCGTGCCTGTCACTATTGACTACAATTGAGCCCTAGGACGTGCGTCCAAGTCCGATTGATTTGCAGTAGGCGATACTGCGCTCGATTTCTCCGAGTTGATAAACTTGCTCCGCCTCCTTCGAGTCAGATTTGTGAGGTCCCTTTTCTTCTCCGCCCTTGGCCCATTTCAAAAAGGCATCGAGCGACGATGGTTTACCCGCGGGCCAGGCCTTCCAGTATGAATCCTCATTGATCTTAAGCTCACGATTGAAGCCCGAGATCGTTTCAATCTGCACCGGCGCATTGGGGCAAAGTTCTGCAAAGCGCAAGAAGTAAGCCTTCCAGTCAACCATCCCCTCCCCCATCGCGGTCCACTGCACCGTCACGCCCTTTTTGCTCTCCCAAATCTGCGAGTCCCGCAAGCTGGTCGTCAAAACGTAAGGCGCGAGGTTCTCCAGGTTCTCCAACGGCGTTTCCAACGTCCAGACGGCATTGCCCGCATCCAGGTTGGCTCCTACGAATTCAGGGCCCGCTTTCTCGATGAGGCGCTTTAGTTCGAGCGAGTGCAAATCGCCGGCATGATTTTCGATTGCCACCTTGACGCCCAATTCCATCGCCAGGTCCTTGTTGCGCTTAAGCACCTCCACGGTGTCATCGATTCGCGCCTCGATCCCTCCTGGAGTATTCCGGTCCTCCCCTTTTCCAAGCACCACGCGAAGAACAGGTGAACCGAGGGTCTTAGCGCTGCGGAGCCCCAACTGCAGAAGCTCATCTGCCGTGCCCCACTTGTCTTTAAAGGAAACCGAGCTGGGACAAATACTCCAAGTGCCCAGATAAATCAGGATCCCTTTTTCATCTGCGTAGCTCTTCACTTCCGCGAGATGGCTTTCCTCAAGTCTCTCGAAGGCATCCAGATCCGTAATAAAAACCGTATCGACTTTCAGCTTCACCGCGTGATCGATGAGTTCCTTGGCCTTCCATCCCATCGCTCGCACCGCGAAATTATCGTAGCCCAGAAGAAGCTTCTGTGATTCTTCTAGATCCGATTGTTTGGAACATGCGCTCAGCGCCGTCAGGGCCATCGATCCACCAAGGAAGTCTCTGCGTTTCATGGCTTCCAGTTTTCCAATTGTCACGGCACAAGCAAGCTTCTCTTTGACGCTTTTTCATCGAATGAACCGCCGCTCACTTTCCGTCCTCTTCTTCATCCTCGCCATCGGCGTAGGATGGTATTTCATCTTCGGCATGAACGTGCAAGCCGACCGCGACCGGGCGGCAGCCAAAAATTTCACCCCTTTGTTAAAGGAGGATCTCACCACCAAAGGCCTCAAATTGGGCGCACCCGTTTTCATTCGTGCCTTTAAAGAAGAGCGCAAAGTCGAACTCTGGATCCAGGAAACTGGCAAAAAAACCTTCGCTCTTTTCCGAACCTACCGCGTTGCCGCTTCCTCCGGGGACCTGGGCCCCAAATTTGCCGAAGGCGACCGTCAGGTTCCCGAGGGCTTTTACTTCGTGCCGCCCAGCCAAATGAATCCCAACAGCCGCTTCCACCTTGCCTTCAATGTGGGCTATCCAAACGCCTACGACCGCGCGCATGGCCGACACGGAACCGCCATCATGATCCATGGGTCCGAAGTCTCCACCGGCTGCCTCGCGATGACCGATCCCAAGATCGAAGAAATCTACACCCTTTGCGACGCCGCCCATCGTGGGGGCCAAAAGTTCTTCCGCGTTCACCTTTTCCCCTTCCGCATGAACAGCGAAAGGATGTTCCTGGCCCGCGACAGCCCATGGTATTCCTTCTGGAAAAACCTCGAAACCGGCTACCAATGGTTTGAGCAAAAGAAGATTCCCCCAAATGCCACCGTGCAGGACAAAAAATACCACTTTGGAGATTAAAGGGGTCTCAGTCTGGTCCTCCGCCCTCTGCCATTCGTAGTCCAGACTTGTGGATACTACTACTTTCGTAAGGTGTATTGCTGACTCTGCAATTCTGACAGGTATTGACCATAGCAACCCTTTTAAAGGCGCAGGCTAAGTATCGCTACTGAAAGAAAATCACTCTCCAAAATAACTTCTCAGCGCAAAAAGTGAGAGTAGTCCGCTTGCCCGCTCGTAGAGGATCGGTAAGATCTTCCCACATGTTCGACTTCCGCATCGCTGCCTGCTCCCTCGTCCTCTGCCTCACGGGCTGTGAAGCGCTCAAGGGACCCCAAGCGGTCACGACCTCGAAAATTGATGGCCCCGCTGTGTTCGCCGCCGCTCAATCCGGTCAGAATGCCAAGATTAGCACGGGCTGGCTCAGCGAGTTCGATGACGCACGCATGACCAAGCTCGTAATGGAGGCCCTCAAGCACAACAACAACCTCCAGTCTGCCGCCCACCGCCTCCGCGCTGCCAAAGAAGGCACCATCATTGGTGGCGCTGCCCGCAAACCAACCGTCGGGGCCTCAACCGGCTATCGCCGCAGCGGTGGCGAAAATGCCTCCTCCTCCGCAAGCTACTCCCTTTCCCTCAATGCCAGCTGGGAGCCTGACCTCTGGGGCCGCATTCGAAATAGTGACCTCGCCAGCCGAGCCGATTACTCCGCCGCCCTCGCCGACTACCGGGGCGCCCGCCTTTCCCTCGCCGCCAACACCGCCCGCTCTTGGTGCAATCTCGTCACCGCCGAGCGCCAACTCGATCTCGCTCAGCGCACCGTCATTTCCTATCAAAAGGCCCTGCCAGTAGTCGAGAGACGCTACAAGGCCCAGACGCTCCGGGCCGTCGATGTCAAATTCGCCCGCAATAACATCGCGAGCGCCGAGCGAACCCTCCGATCCCGTCGGCTCAGCCGCGATGACGCCGCCCGCGTTCTTGAAGCCCTCCTCGGCCGCTACCCCTCCGCCACAATCGCCTCCTCTTCGACCCTCCCCACTCTCTCCCAAAACATCCCGGCCGGGCTGCCCTCGGAACTCCTCGCCCGACGTCCCGACCTCCAGGCCGCCCGTGCCGACCTCTTCGCTTCAGCCCAGCGAGCGGAAATCTTCCGCAAGAACCTCCTCCCCTCCCTCAACCTCAACGGTGGTCTTTCCAATGGCGACAGCAGCATCCGCCGTGTCTTTGACCCCGACTTCCTCGTCTACTCCGTCGCCGCATCACTCGCCCAGACTATTTACCGTGGCGGCGCTCTTTCCGCCCAAGCCCGTGCCGCTCTCGAGCGGAACCGGGCGAAGATCAACGACTACGCCACCTCAGCCCTCCTCGCCTTCCGCGAAGTCGAATCCGCCATCGACGCCGACCACTCCCTTAGCGAGCAGGAAACCTTCCTCGAAACCGAAGTGGAACAATCCAACCTCGCCGAAAAACGAGCACTGGATGACATCGCCCTCGGAGTCGAAGGTGCCTCCTTCCTCGAGTATCTCGAAGCTCAACGCCGTGCCGAGAGTGCCCGCGCCGCCCTCATCCGGCTCCGTAATCTCCGCCTCCAAAACCGCATCGATCTCCACCTCGCCCTCGGCGGAGATTTCGCCACGCGCTAGGCAATTTGCTTTTTTTAGGAAAACAAAATTCCGCGAACGAATCGTAGGAATCGCAGCCGTATTCCCCAGAAAAATTGCCCCGGCTTCGGTGAAACCGTCCGCGTCGTTCTCTCAAAAAAGAGCGATTCCCAAGACCTCTTCAACGCACTTGATCTGTCGCCTCAATCAACTCATCAAGAGAGACTTGCTCAAGAAGCATTCACCTCCTGATCAACCGAATCAATTGGTGACGATGGTTAAGTCTCAAAGTTCCCTAAATTTTTTCAAATCTCCCACTTGACGTAACGCCCCACTAATGCAAGTTACTTGCATCAATGAAAACATTACTCTCCTTTTTCCTTACCGCTCCTCTTTGGGCGGAGGTCCAGCTTGATCCCACCCTTCACATAAATGGCGTCATTGGGGCGACTTCGGCATCTTCATTGGAAGAGGTCGGCGGACACGCCCACGATCCCAACGATAACTTCGCTCTCCAAGGCATCGATCTGGGACTCAGCCTTCGCGTCGACGATTGGCTTGCCGGTTTTATCAATGCCAACGTCTTCACTGATTCCCACCACGAGCTCGATGTTGAACTGGAAGAAGCCTTTCTAAAATTTCAGGAGCTTCCCGGTGGCTTCGATCTTCGGGTGGGCCGATTTATGAACCGTCTGGGGAGGCAAAATAACAAGCACCTCCACAGCTGGGACTATGTAAATTCCGACCTCTTCACCTCGCAATTCCTCGGCGAAGAGGGACTCACCAGCGAAGGCGTCGAGCTCACTTGGCTCGCCGAGTTTGACCAAACTTTCTTCGCCATTTCCTCAAGCTACGGACAAGCTGCGACGCACGAAGACCATGATGAAGGCCCGACCGACCCTCATGATCACGGGAGCGAGAGTGCCTATTTCAGCGATGATCTCATCACCGCACGCGCTTTCCTTGGATACAATCGCAGCGACTTCCATCGACATCGCCTCGGCCTCAACGGCGCGTGGGGAGACAATCGCTACGACCGCGACACCAATCTCTATTCGCTTGATTACACATACACCTGGCGCGAAAACGGTATCGAATCCGGAGGCCGCGAATTATCTCTTGGCATGGAACTCGCCTACCGAGACGTCGCCTGGCAGCACCCCGACAACGCCGCTAACATCGGCAACGTTTCGCAATCGACTTTCGCGGCCTTCGCCAGCTACCGCTTCGCGGAAAGCTGGACCACCGCCATCCGCTACGAGCATCTTCAGGGTCGCGAAGCGGGAGCCGAACTCCACCTAGGCGACATCGAATACGCCTTTGACTCGGAAAAGCGCGACCGTATTTCACTCGCACTCACCCGTAGCTTTGACTTGGGAGAAAACGACTCTTTCCTGCGCCTTCAGTATTCCCACGACGAGCTCCCTGGTGAATCGGCCGACTCAATTTTTCTCCAATTTGGCCTCAATTTTGGCCCCGGAGAAGTTCGTTAAAATTTCCGGGAATAAATTACCTTTAGTAAAATCACCTTTTTTGTGTTTACCTCCTTACTGCACGGAAGAAATTTTCCTCTGGGCAAAAAACCAACTAAAATGAAAACCATTATTACCACGATTGCTGCAGTAGCAGCACTCACCGCTGGTGCCTTTGCGGCTCCTGTAGTCGTTGCTGCTGATGAACAGACCGTCACGCTCGATGTGACAGGCCTTAAATGAGCGGCTGGATGTCCTAAAAAAGTGCAGGCTGCACTTAAGAGCGTCAAAGGAGTCACGAAAGTGACCGTCGGGAAAAAAGTAGGCACCAATGCCAAAACGGTGGTTACCGCCGGAAAATCAGTACAGGTTAAAGTCCTCATTAAGGCCCTCAAGAAGGCCGGCTTTGGTTCCTCTGAAAAGAAAGCTGCTAATGAACAGACCGTCACTCTTGACGTGTCTGGCTTACGGTGAGTATCCGGATGTCCCCCAAAAGTGCAGGCTGCACTTAAGAGCGTCAAAGGAGTCACGAAAGTAACCATCGGAAAAAAAGTAGGCACCAATGCCAAAACGGTGGTTACCGCCGGAAAATCAGTGCAGGTCAAAGCCCTCATCAAGGCCCTCAAGAAGGCCGGCTTCGGTGCCACTGAGAAAAAAGAAGAAAAGAAAGCTGCTTAAGCGATCTTCTTCGAGATCTAATTTAAAACCTCTGTTTTGTCTCACGACAGAGCGGGGGTTTTTCTTGTTAGATGAAGTGGAACGCAGACTTCCCTATTAAAAGCAGATGAGTCCAAACCTAAGATTTAACGTCCGTTCCGCCGCTCTCGCCACTGGATGTCCTCCTCTCATTCACCTCGTGCAAAACGACTAAGGTCACGCCTCTGACAGCGGATCCCAAACACAAGATTACCTACTAATTACAAATCTTCGACGTCCCGGGGGAACATCTAATCGGATCAAAACGTTACGACGTTCTTCCGCCTCAGAAGGGGCAGTTTCTCTCTTGGAAATCAAAGTAACGCCCACCTTCTCCGCAATCACGAGCGGTCGATTAAGAACGGTGGCTATATTCAAAGGCTCAAAATCTCGATTTGGGAAAGTGGCTTTTAATTGCAAGATCGAGCGCGAAATCCTCTTCCGCCTCACCAACTACGGCCCCCCCATCACGACAGACGCCACCGACTTTTGCGGACGACCAGTCGAAATCGTCCTGACCGAAAAACCAGCATATGGAGGTTCGAGTATCACGTCGCCATTTGATCTAAATGAAGGCGACTATCTTATCATTCGCAGTTCTCCTCATAATCCTTCTGTAGAAACTGGAAAACCAACCACCGAGTTTCGCGCCTTGAGTTATATCGTTATTATCAGTGTAACTACTTCCAAGCCTTGATCGATTCGACTTCCAGCTCGAAAAGACCTTCTTTCTTATCTGCCACGGTGATCCCGATCGTTTCAATTTTCGCTGGATCAAACTCGTTCTTTAAGGTCATTCCCCGCCATCCGCCCTTTAGCTCGGAAAAGGAAACCTTCACCGTCGTCCACTTTCCTTTCTCAGTGGAAATCTTGCCTCTGAAAGAAATCGGAGAACGTCTAAATCGCTCGTCCGTCGTGACGCGGAGATCGTAGGTCCGACCATCGCCCTTAACCTTCACTTCGATCCCCTGCCATCCCTCGAGATTCCATTTTCCGATATCCATCCGCAGGGAGGAAAACCCCCCGTTGTTCTGGAGAGAAAGCGTCCCACTGAACAAGAGATTTCCCTCCTCCGATATCTTCATCTGTCCCTTGGAAAGGCCACCCATTACCCCATCATCAGTAATTCCCATTTTCACTTTGGGATCTTTCTTAAAATCGATGAGCTCCTTTGAGGTTTCTGCCCGAGAGTTGGACAATCCCAAAACAACGACAGCCAAAAAAGGAACGGCTAAACTGGTCAGAAGCGACTTTTGTTTCATTTTTGAACATAGCATTACTTCCAAAGTTCGCACCCGATTTCTCGCATTCATCCCAAAACTCCCTTTAATAATTCCCATTTCCCGCTAAATCCGCTCCATGTCCCACACCATCACCGTCCTTTCAGGCGACGGCATCGGCCCGGAAGTCATGGTCGAAGCCCTCAACGTCCTCGACGCCGTCTCTGAAAAATTCTCCTTCAAAATCTCCCGCTCAGAGCACCTCGTCGGCGGCGCTGCTCTCGATGCCACCGACAATGAAACCCCTCTCCCCCAGAACACAATCGAAGCCTGTGAAAAGGCCGACGCTATTCTCTTCGGCTCCGTCGGCGGACCCAAGTGGGAAAACCTTCCCCCCGACATCCAACCTGAGCGCGGCGCCCTCCTTCCCCTGCGGAAACATTTCGGCCTCTTCGCTAACCTCCGCCCCGGCTCCTGCCTTCCCGCCCTCACCCACGCCTCCCCGGTTAAGAACGAACTCATCCCGAATGGCTTCGACGTCCTCTGCGTGCGCGAACTCACCGGTGGCATCTACTTCGGCGATCCCAAGGGCCGCGAAGAACGCGATGGCGAAATCGTCGCCTTCGACACCATGGTCTACAAAAAATCCGAGATCGAAAACATCCTCCACGTCGCCTTCAAAGCAGCAATGGGCCGCGACAAGCGCCTCACTTCCGTCGACAAGGCAAATGTCCTCGCCACCTCCGTCCTTTGGCGTGAAACCGCAAACGAAGTCGCCAAACAATACCCCGAGGTCACCATGGATCATCTCTACGTCGACAACGCCGCGATGCAGTTGGTGAAACGCCCCGACTCCTTCGATGTAATCGTCACTGAAAACCTCTTCGGCGACATCCTTTCAGATGAAATGGCCATGATTTCCGGCTCCCTCGGCATGCTCCCTTCCGCCAGCCTTGGCAAGGTGAAGGACAGCGGGCTCTACTTCGGCATGTATGAGCCCTCCGGCGGCTCCGCACCCGACATCGCCGGCCAAGGTATCGCCAATCCGATCGCCCAGATTCTCTCGATTTCCATGCTTCTGCGCTACTCCCTCGGCGAAACCGCCGCAGCTGACGCCATCGATTCAGCGGTCCAAAAGGTCATCGATTCCGGGCTACGCACCGGCGACATCTTCACCGGAGCCGACGGCGAAACAAAAGCCAACACCGCCGTGATAACCGCCGCCATTGTCGCCAATCTTTAAAGGACCCGGGGCCTCTCGCCCCGATCATTCCAACTGGGGGCAGGATGCCCCCACTCCTTTCCAGGACTTTGGCCCCGTGCCCGAGTCCTTTTTTCATCAAAGGAGCCGGGGCATCCTGCCCCGTTCATTCCCCAGAGAGTAAAGCTTTCTCTCAGATCAGCCCCCATCCATCGGTGGTTCAAAATTCTAAGTTTCTCCTCCCCCCATCCTGTGCCACCTTCCCACCATGACGAAGTTCCTCTCCTTCCTCAGCGCCCTCGTTCTCCTCACCTCTTGTTCCGATACAAAAACGAGTAAGCCCATCGGCGTGCCATCATATCAAACAATCCATCACCTCACCCTCCCGGGCACCTTTTTCCACTTCAACTACCAAGGTAAGATCTACCTCGCCTGCTCCATCCACCAAGGCGGAAGCGCCCCCGCCACCCAGCTTCTTCGAGAAGGCAAGGAAGGCTCCGTCGTCGTCGGAGAAACCGTTCATCGTCAAAAAGACCTCCTTGTTCTCGAGTTCGACCCGAAAACCCTCTCCTCTTCCGACGCCCTTCCCTACCTCAAAAATCCCGACATCCAGGTGGGCGACCGCATTTACATCCTCAACAAGAAGAAAAAAATCGTAGCCACCGTCGTGAGGCTTCCTCGCGGCAATCAGCACCAGGTCGTCTTTAAAAACAATAAGCCTTTCCCAGCCGGCGGCATGAGCGGCTCCCCCATTTTTAGCGAGCGCCTCGGTACTGTCATCGGAGTCCTCCAGACCGCGAACAGCAAGACCGCAGCCACCGCAGGCGGCTTCGAACCTCTTCTCATGCCCTAATCTGCAATTCGTTGCAATTCCGCCTCACTTTTTCCGTATTCACACCATCTCTTTTCTTTATGCGAAAATCTCTCCTTCTCCCCCTCCTGCTCGCAGGAAACCTGTCCGCCAAAAACATCAAATATGAAGCCTTCGAGTCCGATGGATTCGGAGAGTGGAAAGTCGAAGGATCAGCCTTCGGTCTCTCCCCCACTGCAACCAGCCCGGATGGCATGAATGGCAGTGTGAAAAACTACTCCGACAACTACTTCGTCAGCTCGGCCCACCAAGGCGACGCCTCTGTCGGCTCTCTCACCTCTCCCGAGTTCACCATCGACCTCCCCTACCTCGCCTTTCTCGTCTCTGGCGGAAGTCACGCCGGAAAAACCACCGTCCAGCTCCTCGTCGATGGAAAAATCAAGATGCAGAACTCGGGTCAAAACGACCTCCTCATGCGCCCCGTAGTTTGGCGCACTGCCGACCTCAAGGGAAAGAAAGCCCAAATCCGCATTAAAGACGGACACCGCGGCGCTTGGGGCATCATCAATGCTGACCACTTCTTTTTCACCGACTACCCGAACCCCAAGTTCCCTCCCACCAAAAAAGACGGAAAGCTCCACGAAGAAGGCCTCGTCTCCACCGATGTCATCCCCGGCCTCACCGTCCCCAATGGCGCATCCGTAAAAATCTTCACCGATAACAAGGCCTCCGGACTCTATTCGCCCACCGCACTCACCATCGATGAACAAGGCCACGTCTACGCCGCCGAGACCCACCGCTTCCGCTTTGGCGTCGAGGACAACCGGGATCACCTCTACTGGCTCATGGATGACATCTCCGCGCAGACCACCGATGACCGCGTGGCCATGCACAAGAAATGGGACCACAAAACACCCGTCGCCAACCTCACCAAGGTCTCGGAAAAAATCCGCGTCTTCGTCGATACCGATGGCGATGGCGTCGCCGACGAATCCAAAATCTACGCTGAGAACTTCAACGACCTCCTCGATGGCACCGCCGCCGGCATAATGGCTTTCGAAGGCACTATTTATTTCGCCTGCATCCCTAAAATTTGGGCACTTCAGGACGAAAATGGCGACCTCGTGTCAGACGCACGCACCGTCATCCAAGATGGCATGGGCGTGCGCGTCTCCTTCTCGGGACACGACCTCAATGGCTTCACCCTTGGACCCGACGGCCGCATTTACGCCACCATCGGAGACCGCGGCTTCAGCTTCACCACCAAGGAAGGCAAGTCCTACAAATTCCCCAACCAAGGCGCCATTTTCCGCTTCGATCCCGATGGCTCAAACTTCGAAGTCGTCCACACCGGCCTGCGCAACCCAAAGGAAATCGCCTTCGACAAATACGGCACCGCCGTCTCCGTCGATAACAATTCCGATCAAGGCGACCGCGCCCGCGTCGTCGTCCTCATGGATGGTGCCGACTCTGGCTGGCGCATGGGCCACCAAGTCCTCCACTCCTTCCACACCACCGCCGGCATTCCCGACCGCCCTGTAAACCGCTGGATGCAGGAAAAAATGTGGGAGCCCTACAACGACCTCCAACCCGCTTACATTCTTCCTCCCATTTCCAATTTAACCTCCGGACCCTCCGGCCTCGCCTACCATCCCGGAACCGGATACGAGCTCGGCTGTAAGGACCAGTTCCTCATCTGCGACTACCGAGGCGGCGCAGCCGCCTCCGGCATTTGGAACTTCGGCATCGAACCAGAAGGCGCCGGATTCTCCCTCAGCGAGTCATCCAAGTTCAGCTGGGGCACCGCCGTCACCGACGTCGATTGGGGCTACGATGGCAAACTCTTCGTCTCCGACTTCATCACCGGTTGGAAATCTCACGAAGCCGGTCGTATCTACACCATCACCCAACCCGGCCTCGCCGAAGATCCCACCGCAAAATCGGTCGCCGATCTCTTCAAGAAAGGCTTCAAATATCTCGACGCCCAGTCTCTTGTCGGCCTTCTCGGTCACGTCGACATGCGAGTTCGCCTCCGGGCTCAGTATTATCTCTCCATGAAGCCTGAGGCGCTCGCCCACTTCACTGCTGCTGCCAATCAGCGCATCAATGAAATGGAACGACTTCACGGCGTCTGGGGCCTCGGGATGCTCGCTCGCAAGAACCAGAGTGATAATGCCACCCGCTTCCTCATCCGCCTTCTTGATAACTCTGACGCCCTCGTCCGCGGCCAAGCCGCGCAAGCCCTCGGAGAAGCACCACTCCCCGATTCCTCCGCCCTCCTTCCACTCTTAAAAGATGAATCCACGCGCGTCCAGGCCCTTGCCGCCCTCGCCCTGTCACGCCGCCCCCTTGCGGATGCCACCCCCGAGCTCATCAACATCCTCGCGAAGAATAACAACTACGATCCCTACCTCCGCCATGCGGCCACCATGGGACTCATCGCCTGCGCCGGAGCCGATAACATCGCCGCCCTTCGGACTCACGAAAGCGCCGCCGTCCGACTCGCGAGCGTCGTCGCTCTCCGCCGTTTGAATGACGACCGCCTCGTCCAACTCGTCACCGATCAGGACCCTAAGGTCTCCGACGAAGCCATCCGCGCCATCCATGACACCTCCATGGAGTCCGTCCGCCCGGCTCTCGCTGCACTCCTCGAGGACTACGCCACCGATGGCCCCGGTCGTCCCCTTACCCGCATGATGCTTCGACGACTCATCTACTCCGCCTACCGCCTTGGAGGGGAGAAAAACATTGCCCGCCTCACCAAGGTCGCCGCTAATCAAAAGCTCGACCAAAATGAACGCCTCGATATCGTCCGCCTCCTCTCGATCTGGGACACGCCCCACGTCGTTGACCAGTCGATCGGCAAGCACCACCCACTTCCCCCGCGCGATGCCAGCGGCACCAAGGCCGCTCTCGCAGCCAACATCGAGCACCTTCTCTCCGCCGATGGCAAGATTCTCGGGAAAGCTCTCGAGCTCACCCTTCAATACGGCCTCAGCATGGACTCACTCGATAGCGGCAGCCTCACTCGACTCGTTCGCGATGAAAAACAGGATGGCTCCACCCGCGCCGAGGCCCTCAAGCTCCTCCTCGCCGGCTCCCCCGCCAATGCCACCGAAATCCTCGGCGAAATGGCAAAGTCAAATAACGACCAACTCGCCACCAGCGCTCTCAAACTGGCCTCCGAGCGCGACCCCGCTGCGAACGTCTCTGCCCTCAAAGGCGCCCTCGCCTCCAAATCAGTTTCCCGACGCCAAACCGCTTGGAAGATTACCACCAAACTCCCCGCCGAGCACGCCGTCCCCCTCATCCGTGACGGCCTCGTCAAACTCACCTCAGGAAAAGGCGACCAAGCATCCTCACTCGAGCTACTCAATGCCGCACAAGTTCGTCAGGAACCCGCCATTAAAGCGGCCCTCAAGAGCTACCGCGAATCCATTCCAAAGGAAAACATCACCGCCCTCTGGGCTCCCTCCCTCTCCGGAGGAGATCCCAAGAAAGGCTTCAAAATCTTCCAATCCCACGGTGCCGCCCAGTGCATGCGCTGCCATCGACACGAACCCGGCCATAGCGAAGGAGGCGAAGCCGGCCCCAACCTCATGGGCGTCGCCCTCCGCCACGATGCCAAAGGCCTCCTCGAGTCCCTCATCGCCCCCAGCGCTGAGATCGCCTCCGGTTTTGGACTCGCCTCCGTCAAACTCACTGACGGTCAGGAAAAAGTGGGTATGGTCCTCCGTGACTCCGACAAATCGATTGACCTCAAGGAAGGGGAAAGTATTTGGAAAATTGCCCATGCAGATATCGAAAAAACCACTACACTCCCCTCGTCGATGCCTTCCTTGGAAGCCATCCTGAAACCCGGCGAAATGCGCGATGTCATCGCGTGGCTCTTGACTCTCACCAAAGAATCCAGTGAAACACCACCCGTATACGAGTCCCAAGAGCTAAAGCCCGCCAAAAACGAGCCCAAGCCTACCACTCCAAAACCAATTCCAGCCACTCCTAAGAAAATGCCTGAAGAAACCGCCGTCATCGACCCAGCAATCATGGAGCTGGGGAAATCCCTCTACGATAAACCCGGATCCTGCACCACCTGCCACCAACCCACCGGACAAGGAATTCCCGGAGCCTTCCCTCCCCTCAATGAATCCGAATGGGTCAACGGCCCCGCCGAAAACCTCATCAACATTCAACTCCGTGGACTCGCAGGCCCCATCGAAGTAAAAGGCAACACCTACAACGGTGCTATGATGCCCCTAATGGATGTCATCTTCCCACAGACCGATGAAAACACCGCCGCCGTCCTCACCTACGTTCGGAATTCCTTTGGGAACAGCGCATCAGCAGTCACTCCTGACATGGTCGCTGCCCTCCGCCCCGAAGCAGGTAAAGGAATACTCTCCGTAGCCGACCTTCTCCCCCCGATCGCCGAAGTATCGGACGCCCCCACCGGCCCTCTCGCTGAAATTCCCTCTAGCGGACTGGGAGCATCCGGCACCGGTATCCTCACCCTCCTCGTCATCGTCGGACTCAGCGTCTTCGCCCTCATCCGCATGAAACTCACCTCCAAGTAGAACCAAAAATTCTAACACCCAACTTCCAAAAGGCGCTCTGAGATCAGAGTGCCTTTTTTATCCAAAGAGGCCGCGGCACCTTACCGCTTATCAACCAAGCTTTCTCTATTCAATATTCACCATTCACTCTTCCCCCCCATCCCACTTCCCTATTCACTCTCCCCGATGTCCGGTTTCTCCTTCCAATCCCTCACCCTTCGCCAGGAAATCGGCGCAAATTCCTACGCCCTCACCCTCGGTGATGAAACCATCATCCTCGATGCCGGAATGCACCCGAAGGAAGAAGGTGATGACGCCATCCCGCGCTTCCAAGAAATCAAGTTCGATACCGCCGACGCCATTGTCATTTCCCACTCCCATCTCGATCACATCGGTACCCTCCCCGTCGCTCAGCGTGAACACCCTTCCTGCCCCGTCTACCTGACCGCCGGATGCGCCGCCCTTGGAGAAGCCCTCCTGCACAATTCCATCAACGTGATGACCAGTCAGGCCACCGAACTCGACATCCCAAGTTATCCCCTTTTCCATCACCGTGAAGTCGACTACCTCAAGGACAACTGGATGCTCCGCGACTACGAGCGCCCCTTCCCCTTAAACTACGATAAAGACGAAAGCACCCAAGTCACCTTCTTCGATGCCGGCCACATCCTCGGCTCCGCCGGCATCCTTTTCGAGCGGAATAAAAAATCGATCTTCTACACCGGCGACGTCCACTTCCACGACCACGCCCTCATCAAAGGCGCCCGCTTCCCCGATCTCGTCGAGCCCGATGTCCTCATCATGGAAACTACCCGGGGCATCGACGAGCGACCCGGCGGAAACATCAAACCCAAGGAAGCCGAACGCCTCGCAAACAACATCAAACGCACCCTGGAAGACGGAGGTTCCGTCCTCATCCCCGTCTTCGCCATCGGCAAAACCCAAGAAGTCCTCACTATGCTCGATGGCTTCAAGATGGACGGTATCATCCCGGAGAAAACACCCATCATCATTGGCGGCCTGAGTACCAAGATGACCATTCTCTATGACTCCCTCGCTCGCCAAACCCGCCGCACCCGCCCAGGTTTTCAGATCCTCAAGGACATGGACGTCATCACTGGAAGTAAAAAACGCTCCCGGGAACCCATCGAATACAAACCCGGAGCCATCTACTGCCTCTCCAGTGGAATGATGTCCGAGAAAACAGTCTCCAATATCTTTGCGCGCGAGTTCCTCCCAAACCCGCTCAACTCCCTTCTCTTCGTCGGCTACGCTGATCCCGCCACTCCGGCAGGCAAGATCAAGAAAGCCTCCACCGGCGATCTCATCCGCCTCGATGGCACCCATAAGGTTCCACTCAACTGCGCCGTCGATGAATTCGATTTCTCCGGCCACGCCCACCGTGACGAGCTCCTCGACTTTGCCGTCAACATGCGGCCAAAAAAAATCCTCCTCGTCCACGGAGATCCCCCCGCCACCGCCTGGTTTAAAGAGCAACTTCAAGATAAGCTCCCAAACACCAAAGTCATCATCCCGATGCCCCAGGTGAAGATTGAACTCTAAGAAAAAATAGGTGTCTCCCCCTTGTGAGATTCACCTTTTGAGATTCACCTTTTGAAGAAAACTCCCTGCATTATTTTTTTCATCCTTGCCCTTATCACCTCGCTCGGGTGGCAGAATATTTTTGGCGGCGCCATTCATCGAACCACCAACGATAAGGCAGGAAAAGTATCTCCTTTTCCAATCAGCGGAACCGCAGATCAGAAGATCGCCAACGCTCTTCCGCTTCATCTCCTTCAGGAATAAACTACCACCGGCCCCATTCCGCCGCCGCCCTGCACCTGACGCAATTTCTTCACCGCCCTCTTAATCGCCTCCACCGCCTCATCCACTTCATCACGGATGGTGAAACTCGAAAGCGAAATGCGCAGACTGCTCTTGGCCTGGGCATCATCAATCCCCATCGCCTTCTGCACATGACTCGGCTGCTGCTTCCCAGTCATGCAAGCACTTCCGGTCGATACCTGAACACCATACTCATCCAACAAAATAAGGAGGCCCGCCCCTTCACAATGTTCAAAAGAAACATGCGCACAGGTCGGCACCCGATGCTCCCGACTGCCATTGAGCGTGACGCCCTCAATCTCATCACAAAGACGAGCCTCAAGATGATCCCGAAGCTCCGTGATCCCTCGGTGCCCGTCAACTTCGAGACCTTGATAAGCAAGCTCCGCCGCCCGGCCGAGCCCCACAATATAAGGCACATTTTCCGTCCCACTCCGGCGCCCATCTTCCTGCCCACCCCCACGAATGAGTGGCTCAAAACGAGTCCCCTCACGAAGATAAAGAGCACCCACGCCCTTCGGCGCATGAAATTTGTGGCCACTAATACTCAAAAAATCGACGGGAACCTCACGCACATTCACCGGTGTTTTCCCCACCGCCTGAATCGCATCCGAGTGAAAAGCATAGCCACGCGCCTTCGCGATCTCACAAAGCTCGGCGATCGGCTGAATCACGCCCGTCTCATTGTTCGCCCACATGATGCTCGCAAACCCATGCTCCGCGCCATCGCAGGCCACCTCAAATTCGTCGATCTCCACTCGGCCCTCTGAATCAACGCCACAACGCACCAGATCAAAGCCCACTGCCTCCATCGCCTCACAAGGACGCAGCACCGCACTGTGCTCGATTTCCCCCGTAATTACCCGAGACGTCTTTCGTCCGTAAATTCGAGCGAGCGACTTCAGCACCATGTTATTCGACTCCGTGCCGCAGCCCGTGAAAACAATCTCCTCTTCCTTCGCTCCGATTAGCTGGGCCACCTGGGCGCGCGCCGTCGAAATCGCCTTCTTCACCACCCGACTCGCGCGATAGCCGCTCGAAGGATTGTGAAAATGGTCTCGCAAAAAAGGCAGCATCGCCTCGACCACCTCCGGGTGCACCTGAGTCGTCGCGTGGTTGTCCAAATAGATCATTGGAGAATGGTTAGCGCTCCCCTACCCTTCCCGCAAGCCTTCAGCCATGTCGAAGTTCCGTAAACTCCGGACGGGTCTCCATCTCGTCATCGTCATTCTCCTCACCTTGCTGGGGCGTCATTTCTACGATGGCTGGCAAAAGACTCAAGTCGCCAAGGAAATCGTGACCCTCTGCGAACTCCCGCCCATCCCTTACGAACTCGAAGTCCTCCACGCCTCGATTATCGAAAAGAACGTCTCCCTGACCGTCTCCGGCCCTGACAAGATCTTCGATACTTCTGTCTCTTATACACATCTGACGCTGCCGACGAATAGAGAGGTGTAGAT
>OLHR01000276.1_pt1 | contig 17667 bp, 16 predicted proteins | sample 1609291 | NCBI WGS metagenome assembly OLHR01 (sample SAMN05416707, study PRJEB24817) | seawater metagenome | isolation source: Sea water | place: Canada:Atlantic | collected 2013-07 | reverse complement strand
CGAGATCATGCCTAGTCTCGTGGGCTCGGAGATGTGTATAAGAGACAGCTCGAATACGGCGAAGACTGCGTCGAGATCCACAAAGACGCCATCAAACCCGGCGAGAAAGTCCTCCTCGTCGACGACCTCCTCGCCACCGGAGGCACCGCCGCCGCCGCCATCAAGCTCCTAAAGGTCCTCGATGCCGACCTCATCGCTACCTCTTTCCTGATCGAGCTCGAAGCCCTCAACGGCCGCGCCCTGATCGACTCCCCCAGAACCGAAGCGATTCTTACCTACTAAAGCTTCTTTATGACGCTCCCCATGCCAGAGCCATTTCAACACATCATCGACCGCTTTCAACCTCATGACCTTGTCGTCCTTAAAATTGATCAATTTTTTGACCACAAACGACAAATGGCTCACGTTTTCAGGCAAGGCACAGGGAGCCATCGGCGTCTGGAAAAACGATCTCACAGTTCCACCTTTCGTTCCAATCCGAATCCTCGGTGAGCACCATTTCCAACAGAACTCTTCTTTAAACTACGACCCCATCCAGGGTGAAAATCTCCATGGTAAAAGGGCAGCCCTGAAAACCTAAGCCAATACCTTGGGAGTCGTTACAAAAACGCCATTCTTATCTGGATTTCCTTAACAGATACCGTGCCAATCTCAGCAATGTCCTACCGAATTTTGGATGATGAATTATCCTGCTGCTACGCACGTTTTGAAGATTCATCATTTGAATCCCCCTCTCACATCAAAGAGCTCTGCAAACAAGAATACGCCATTCTAACTAAACCACTCTCAATCATCTGAAAACTCGATCATCGACATGAACTTCGACACCTTCTCCCAATCCCTCCTCCGCTACCCCGATCTCGGCTTTAGCATCGATTTCTCCCGCATGGATATTCCTTCGGATTACTCGGAAGCGATGGCCTCAAAAATCGAAAAGGCGCTCTCCGACCTCCAAAAGTTGGAGGCAGGTGCAATTGCCAACCCCGATGAAGGCCGCATGGTTGGTCACTACTGGTTGCGCAATCCTTCCCTCGCACCCACTGCCGAAATCCGAGCTCAAATCACCGAGCCCATCAAGGCCGTTAAAGAATTCGCCCAAAAGATTCACTCCGGAGAAATCGCGCCCCCTTCCGGCGGTATTTTCGAAAATATCATCATCATCGGCATCGGGGGATCCGCCCTCGGCCCCCAGCTCATTGAAGAAGCTCTCGGCGGCCCCAAGGCGGCTGTCAAAACATATTTCTTCGACAACACCGACCCCGCGGGCATCGATACTGATCTCGCCACCATTGGCAGATCTCTCGGCAAGAGCCTCGCCGTCGTCATCTCCAAATCGGGCGGCACTGCGGAAACTCGTAACGGCATGCTCGAAGCAAAGCACGCCTACAAAGAAGCCGGCCTCGACTTCGCCAAGCACGCCATCGCTGTCACCGGCGAGGACTCCAAGCTCTTCAAGTTCGCCCAGGAAGAAGGCTTCATCGCCACCTTCCCCATGGAAGACTGGGTCGGAGGCCGTACTTCCATCCTCTCGACGGTTGGCCTCGTCCCGATGGCCCTTCAGGATATCGATATCGACGCCATGCTCGCGGGAGCCAAGGCCATGGACGAGAAAACACGTAGCAGCGACGTTTCCCAAAATGCCGCCCTGCAGCTTGCCCTCGCCTGGTATCACGCCGGAAATGGCAAAGGTGAAAAGGATCTCGTCATCCTCCCCTATAAAGACTCACTCGTCCTCTTCTCCAAATATCTCCAGCAGCTCATCATGGAATCGCTCGGAAAAGCGGAAGACCTCGATGGCAAAACCGTCAACCAGGGCCTCGCCGTCTATGGCAACAAGGGTTCCACCGACCAGCACGCCTACGTCCAGCAACTCCGCGACGGTCTCAACAACTTCTTTGCCACTTTCGTGGAAGTGCGCAAGGGTCGCGACAGCAGATCCATCACGGTCGATGGCGACAACACCGCTACTGACTACCTTCAAGGCTTCCTTCGCGGCACTCGCAATGCTCTTTATGAAAATGGTCGCAGCTCGATCACGATCTCCATCGAAAAGGTCACCGCGAGCTCCCTGGGCCAACTCATCGCACTCTTCGAGCGCTCCGTCAGCCTTTACGCCTCCCTGATCAACGTGAACGCCTATCACCAGCCGGGTGTCGAAGCAGGAAAGGCCGCCGCCGGAGAATTCCTCGATGTCCTCAACAAAGTGCGAGGCCATCTCACCGGCGAGCGAAAGGACGCCGAGCAGCTAGCCTTCGAGTGCGGGGCCGATACCGAAAGCGTTTACCACGCTGCCGTCCACCTCGCCAACAACGGCGAAGCCCAACAATCTCAGGGGGCCAACGTAAAGGAAGATACCTTCTCACTGTGATTACTAGAAATACTTCTCTGAATCAAGATCACACCAAGTGCCTCGCGCAATGGCCTGATCGGTTGGAAGAAAGATCCAGCCGCAGGCCGGCTTCTCAAGGCCCCATTCAAGCCCCTCTCATCGACGGCAAAGCCAAAAAGCGCTCACCGTCTTTCTTGCCAAAGAACCTAGAGTTTCTAAGCTTCAGCTGATCTTAAAAAAGGGCAGACGTCGCACATTAAAACGATCGAACTTCTAGCTGGGACGATGCTCCCTACTTCTTCGCAGGTGACTTCTCAATGACTAAAGGCACCACCGTTGGAACCTCCGGCTCTTCGACTTTTTCTTCCTCAGGAGCTTCAGTCTCGTCATCTTCTTCATTTTCATCCTCTAATACAAGTTCAGCCATAGGCACGTTCGTAACAGCCAGGCAAAGAAGGTTATAGTTATGATTCAGCACTGCAGGAAAGGTCACCCGCCCCGGCTCACGAATATTCTCGCGAAGAATCTTCGCCGATAGATTGGCAAGGAGTTCCGCACCCACTTTTGCAGCTCGATCCAGCCCCGCAACATTCGCTCCAAGTTTGCCAGTTCCGGCAATGAGATCACTCGTTACTCGCTTTCCCTGAAGAGCCAGCGAACTCCGCGCCGACTCCACCGTTCCGTCTGGAGCAAAGGTCACTTCTAAACTCGCATGATCATCGCTCGCAAAGACACCGCGAAGATGATCAACCCGCAGCGAGACAAAAACACCACCATTCACCATCGGAGTAATTTCTGGTCTCCACGTTCGATAGATACTACCTGATCGTTCAAACTCGGCATATTTTCCTTTATCATCCCATCCCCCGAGGGAATTTCCAAGTTTGTCGATATGAACAATTGGAGAAGCGCCGGCCAGGCCGGCAGCGAGGCAGAAAATCGAAAAGAGGCGTTTCATAGTGCTGGTTTTTTAGCTGATACGAGAAAAGAGCACGGTTTATTCACCCAGTAAGCGAATCAGTTCGAATTCTTGCCTCAAAAAAAACCGCCGAATCCGAAGACTCGACGGCTCTTGAAAGTTTGAAGCCCTCTTTTACTGCTCGAGCTTGGTCCAAGCCGCATTGTTTTTGGAGGAATCGACGCAAGCCTTGATGAAAGCCATACCCGCTACTCCATCATCGACCGTGGGATAGTCGTAGCCCCCCTCAGGCGGTTCGTTACCATCGATCTTGTCAGAAATCGCCGCTGCCGCAGCGAGGTAGACATTGGCAAAAGCCTCGATAAACCCTTCGGGATGCGCAAAGGGCGTCCGCGAATTCGCTTGCGCCGCTGCCCCAAGGTAGTCGTTTCCACGACGATAGGTTTCACGAGGCGCATTGGCAAACTTCACGAGGAGATCGTTTGGCTCTTCCTGGTGCCACTCAAGCGACGCCTTCGTGCCATAGACACGGATGTTGAGGTTGTTCTCATCTCCGTTGGAAATCTGAGAAGCATAAATAATCCCCTTCACCCCGCCCTCGAAACGAACAAGACAGTTCCCATCATCATCGAGTTCACGACCCGGAATGAAGGCAGTGAGTTCGGCTGCCAGTTCTTCGATTTCGAGATCTGTGATGTATTTCACAAGATTGTGAGCGTGAGTACCAATATCGCCGATGCAGTTCGAGGAACCGGCAATCTTAGGATCCGCACGCCAATTCGCGATCTTACTCGTGCCCTCGCCTTCGACATCGCCCACCGCATACCCCTGAGGATACTCGGCCACAATCTTGAGGATACGGCCCAACTCGCCGTCAGCGACCATGCGCTTCGCTTCCTTCACCATCGGGTAGCCCGTGTAGTTGTGCGTGAGCGCGAAGATGACATCGCCCTTCTTTACCAACTCCTGCAGCTCTTTCCCCTGCTCTATATTAAGCGCGAGAGGCTTGTCACAGATGACGTTAATCCCAACTTCCAGGAAAGTCTTCGCCACATCGAAGTGGAGATGATTCTGCACCACAATGGAGACAAAATCGATACCGTCCTCGCGAGCCGCTTCTACCGTCGCCATCTCCTGATAACTTCCGTAAACCCTTGAAGGATCAAGGAAGAAATCTTCACCCGAGAGCTTCGACTTTTCAGGGCTTGAGGAAAAGGCACCAGCAATGAGCTCGATCTTTCCATCGAGATTCGCCGCCATACGGTGAATTTGGCCAATAAAGGCACCCCGACCTCCGCCGACCATGCCCATTCTAAGTTTTCTGTTCATGACTGAATTCTAAAGAACGACAGGTTTTCCGCTTTCAGAAGATTTGTAGATGGCATCGATCACCTGCATCAGTGCGAGTGCTTGATGCGGAGTGTTGAGCGGTTCGGCTTTACCATCAATCGCTTCAACAAAGTTTGCCGCGGAATCGATCCGGCCCATGTCTTCGCACTCTTCCACCTCGATGATCGTATTGACCGACTTGCCATCTTCCTGCGTATATAGTTCGCAGGTATCAATCGCGGTTTCGTCGAGACCATCGGTTCCGAAGAGACGCTCTACTTTTCCGCCGGCCTTGGTCCCTTGGAAGACAACCGAGACTTCCTCGCGCTTCACCATTTCCGCCCAGGAAACCTGAAGCGAAAGGACCTGACCTGTCTTAAAGCTGACGAAGCCGTGAGCCGCTGCTTCCACATCGGTCGCGCCCTCAGCATTATCAGGAATCCCCCAGGGACCTTTGTGCCCAGGGTCAGTGATAAAGGTGTCAAAGGTCTGTCCCATGACCGCCTTTGGCTCGGGATAGCCCATGAAATACATCGCAAGGTCGACCATGTGAAGAAGGTCGATCAACGGGCCTCCTCCGGAGAGAGCCTTGTTCGTGAACCATCCACCAAATCCGGGAATGCCAGTGCGGCGAATCCACTTTGCTTGCGCCGAGTTGATCGTACCAGCATCGCCCGCGCCAATGAGCTTCATCATTTCCCGAGACTCAGGCCGCGCCCGGTTGTTGAAGTTGAACATCAGTTGTTTGCCTACCGCTTGAGAAACGCTGAGCATTTCTTCCACCTGATCAGCGGTCAGCGCAGGTGGCTTTTCGCAAAAGACGTGCTTGCCCGCGTGAAGACACTGCAGCGCAAGAGGCGCGTGAAACTTGTTTGGCACGATGATGCTAACGGCATCAAGAACGGCCTTTTCAAGCATCTCCTCGACGCTCTCGAAGGAAAGCGGGATGTCCCAGTCTTCCGCTGCCTTTGCAGCCGCGCCGGGAGCAAGGTCAGCGACAGCAACAATCTGGCCACCTGCCTTTTTAAATCCTTCGGCATGATACTTGAGCATGCCTCCTGCTCCGATGATTCCAATTTTTGTCGCCATGTTCTTATTAAATTACTGATTATCGTTATCGAATGCTGAGTCGAACATTCCCCCTTCGTTGCGGGGAAAGTCCAGTGCTTTGGTGTAAGCGCAACTCTCGGCTGCACCGTGGAAGCGCTCCATGCGTCCATCTTCCCATTCCACGGAAAGCGGCCCACTGTAGCGCGTGTCGTTGAGGGCGACGATGATTTCCTCGAAGTTAATGTCACCACGTCCCACCGAGCGGAAGTCCCACTGACGACGCGCGTCCGTGAAATCGGTGTGTCCACCAAAGACACCCACCGTCCCATCACCATGTCCCCACCAAACATCCTTCATGTGGACGTGGAAGATGCGATCCGAGAACTCGCGAATGAAACGCACGTAGTCGACACCTTGGTAACCAAGGTGGCTGGGGTCGTAGTTGAAACCAAATCGCTTGTGACCACCGACGGCCTCAATCGCGCGCGCAGCCGAAGCGATATCAAAAGCAATCTCAGTCGGGTGAACTTCGAGTCCGAAGTTTACGTCCAAGGCGTCAAAGGCGTCGAGGATCGGACCAAAACGCTTCGCGAAATCATCGAAGCCTTTTTGGAGATAGGCCTGATCCGTGGGCGGGAAGGCATAAAGCGCATGCCAGATGCTCGACCCGGTAAAGCCGTTCACGACCGCGCCAATCCCGGACTCCTCGCGACCGGACATGTAATCTTTTCCTGCGTCGACAAACTTACGGCAAGCCTTCCCGGTATCGATCATTTCCTGAGCCGCGCGCTCACGGACCCCTTCAGGATCTCCATCGCCGTAGATTGCAGCCGAAAGGATGGCCGCATGGCGCTCATCGATGTTGTCGCAGATCGCCTGCCCCACGAGGTGGTTGGAAATGGCGAAACAAGAAAGGTCGTTCTGCTTAAGAAGTTCCCAGCGTCCTTCGACGTAGCCTTCTTCAGTGAGAGCAGCTTGGACATCGAAATGATCGCCCCAACAGGCGAGTTCGACTCCATCATAGCCCATTTCTTTGACTTTCGGGAGGAGTTCAGCGAGCGGAAGATCGGCCCATTGGCCGGTGAAGAGTGTGACGGGTCTTGGCATGGTTTAAATGAGGTTGTTAAGTTATCTGGACAAAGGCTAGGGGAAATCTTCAAAAATCAGAGCAAATCTTCATCAATCTGATTCTTGAAGATTTCCTCCTGCTAACCGGACTGAGATTCGAGGAATCCTTTAAAGCCCCCCAACATCGCATTGTAGACCTCCTTCGCACCTTCTTCAGGATTCACTGTCGAGCCCTCCTGCACTTGGCTGAATTTTGATTCAAGATCCGTTAGATCTCCTCCCACCCCATGCGCAGCCCTCATCCCGGCCCCGATACCAGCCGATCCCGGCACATCAAGCCGATCTACCGGCACTCCGAAAACATTCGCAATTACCTGCGCAATCCCATCATTCTGAGAAGCGCCCCCCGTAATCGAAATCCGGGTCGGCTCCACCTCAAGCCAGCTAAAATGAAGGCGCATATTTAAAAACTGCCCTTCCACAACTGCGCGCGCGACTTGTGCCGCACTCCGCTCCCCTTCCTCTGAAAAAATCGGACCTCCGGTATCCAGAAGCGGTGTAATTTCCGGCTCATAAAATGGCAGCATCATCAGTCCCCAATTCCCAATCGGAGTTTCAGCAAGGCCTTCTTTTTCAAAAGCGCTCCACTCCAGGTCGAACTCATTCTTCACCGCTTCGCGAGCAAGCGAGCCGTTCTTAAAACAAATGAGGCTCATATAACCACCCGCTGGATTTCCAAAAGCATGACCAAAGCCCTGCGGATCAGTCTTCGCTTCCGACATCGCTGCGAAAAGAGTGTCGCTCGTTCCGAGGCTAATCACGATCTTTCCAGGCATTGCCGCGCCCATTCCAATCAGGCTACAGGGATTATCGCCCGACCAGATCACCGTCTCGCACTCCGAAGAAAAACCATACTTCTCGACAAAATAGGAAGAAATCGACCCAGACAATGTTGCCGATAGAGCCACCGAAGGAAGCTTCTCAGCCAACCCCTCGGCAGTCGCCGAAACAAGCGCCTCGTCCCACTCGCCCGAAGCGAGGTTCATGAGATTCATGCCCGCACCATCGCCGTGATCAATCGCGACATTCTTACCCGCAAAAATCGAAGCAAAAAAGGAACTCACAAGATGAATCACCTCCGTCTCTGCATAAGCCTGGGGCTCGGTCTTAAAAAACTTACGAATCTGCGAGCCCGTAAAGCGCTCCACCATGATGGAACCAGAGCGACGACAGACTTCGTCGTTTCCTCCGACCGTCTCCGCAATTTCAGCACACTCCTCCGCCGTCGAACTATCCATCCAAATCGGCGAACTCGTTCTCGTGAGGCAGCCCGCAAGCTGATCCTTGAGATCTTGCGATGCGTCCAAGGAAGCCAATTTCTTTCCAAAGCAACTCTTCAGATAAACTGAGCCATGTTGCTGACCCGATCCTGAAACGACGGAAATGTGAGAAAAGTCGACCCCCTCAGCCTTCATTTTCCCTAACAGGAGATCCAACCCCTCAACCCACATCATAGGATTGGAATGCACCTCCCCCCGGGCACCCGATGGGTCGTATCCACTAGGTTGCCCGTATTGCGGAAGATCATTTCCAAAGTTCACCCCGGCTTCCGCCAGCAGTTCTCCGCTATCGGTATCGAGAATGACCGCGGAAATACTTTGAGTCGATGAATCGAGGCCAAGGACGGTAGGCATAAATTTTAAAGGTAGTCGTTGAAGAGATTCTCAAGACGCTCCTGGCGACCACTCGCAAGCTGCGGTGGGGTAATGCCCTGGGCGTATTCGTCGAGAGCTTCAAAGTTGGTGCCCTTCGATTCAATCTGAGCACCGATACCGGAGTCAAAGGAATCGTAGCGCACCTTGATAAAGTCATTCATGCGGCCGTCCTCAATGATCTTATGAGCAATCTTAAGACCGCGAGCGAAAGCATCCATTCCGCCGATGTGCGCGTGGAAGAGATCTTCAGGCTCATGGCTTTCGCGACGACGCTTCGCATCGAAATTAAGACCACCCGTCGTAAATCCACCCATCTTAAGAAGACGGAGCATCACCTGAGTGGTGCCATAGAGATTCGTCGGGAACTGGTCGGTATCCCAACCAAGAAGTTCGTCTCCGCGGTTTGCATCGACCGAACCGAGCGCGCCCGCAGCGATTGCCACTTCCATTTCATGCTCCATCGTGTGACCCGCAAGGGTCGCATGGTTCGTCTCCAAGTTCAGCTTGAAGTGATCGAGAAGATTAAACTCACGCAAGAAGTTTAGACAAGCCGCGGCATCAGAATCATACTGGTGGGTGGACGGTTCGCGTGGCTTTGGCTCAATGTAGAACTGACCCGTAAAACCAATCTTCTTTGCGTAATCGACCGCCATGTGCAGGAAGGTCGCGAGGTGCTCCACCTCACGCTTCATATCGGTATTGATGAGAGAACCATAGCCCTCACGACCACCCCAGAAGGTGTAACCAGGAGCACCAAGACGATGCGTCGCATCAATGGCATTTTTTACCTGACTCGCCGCATAGGAAAAGACATCCGCACTTGGAGAAGTCGAAGCTCCCTGTGCATAGCGAGGATGTGAGAAAAGACAGGCCGTTCCCCAAAGAAGCTTTTTCCCGGAAGATTTCTGGAATTTTTCGAACTCATCGACAACGCGATGGAAAATAGCGTGCGTCTCCGCAAGCGAGTTTCCTTCCGGTGAAATATCGCGGTCGTGGAAGCAGTAGTGGTCGATGTCGATCTTCTCCAAGAATTCGAAGAAAACAGGGACCCGCGCGATGGCATTAGCCTCGCGAGCAGATCCATCGTCCCAAGGCGTCAGCGCAGTGCCCTCTCCAAATGGGTCACCCAGTCCATTACGCATGCAGTGCCAGTAAGCTGCACCGAAGCGCATGTGGTCTCGCATCGTCTTGCCGCCCACAACCTCATCAGGATTATAGTGGTGGAAAGCAAGCGGGTTATCGGAGTCGGCCCCCTCGTATTTGATCTTGGGAATGGTTGGGAAGTAATCGGACATTTTGTTGGTTGGTAAAAATTAGAACGCAGCTTTTACCCTGCGGCTTGATGAACTTAGCAGAAAAACCTTTTGAAAGACCATGATGGAAACCATCGTTCTTTTGTCTTAATTCGTCACATCCTAATTCACTCATCATGTGCCCAACGCCCACACCAAGCGAAGAAAGCTCAAAATTTGAGGAATTCATCGGGAGATTACGCTCAGGTCAAATAGCCCTCGGCTTGTTCGAAGCCCTCCCCGAGGTCATGTTTTGGCTCAAAGACGAGACCGGCATCATCATTTTCGCGAACCGTGCCTGCTCCGACGTCCTCCGTTCCAAGCCTGAAAATCTCGTCGGAAAAACTGATCATGATCTCTATCCCCGTGCCATGGCCGACGTTTACCAATCGGATGACAAGAAAGTCTTCCGAACCGGCAAGGCAATGCACAACAAACTCGAACTACTTACCCGCCCCGGAGGAGCGATCGAATGGCGCATGGCTTCGAAGATTCCCCTTTTCGACTTAAATGACACCGTCATCGGCACGGCGGGAATCTCCCGACGTCTTGAGCACGGCGAAGGCCCCCCGCTCCCCACGCCCCACCGCGCCATCTCCGAACTCATCGACCACGTCAACGAGCACCTCGAAGAACCCATCACGGTGCAAGACCTCGCCCAACGCGCCAGCATGTCGGTCAGTAGCCTGGAACGACGTTTCCGCCAGTATCTCGGCACCACCCCAAAACGCTACCTCGTCCACGCCCGCATCGCCGCCGCCTGCGACCTCCTTTTAAACACCACCCTCAGCATCGGTCAAATCGCTAGTTCTCTCACCTACCAAGAGCACGCTTCCTTCACCCGGGCCTTTGCCTCCGTGATGCACATGAGCCCCAAAGATTACCGCCAATTTTATCGCTAAAGAACATAAGCAAAATTTGCGGGAATAGATCTAACAGACAACGATCCTAACACCATGAACGCAGCCACTGCTTGGATTGCCAGCCTCACTCCCAAGTTCAGCGCAAAAGGGGCGTTCCGCACCATCGGCACGATGGCTGGAGCCCTCTTGAGCCACGCGGCCTTCTTGGGATTTGCAGGATCAAACGGTCAGCTCGCTGCAGTGGCAGGTCGCCCTCATCACCTCGGACATCTATCTCGCTCTCTCACAGCGTTCCAGCAAGTAGGTTGATCGCTAGAACAATCAGCCCCACCCCAAAGGCAAGATCAATGAATCTTCCCGCCCTTTGATAGGCAGCACGCACCTTTGGAATCTGGAGCAACCAGACCCAGACGCACCACAGAGCCAGCCCCTCAAAAATAATCATCGCCCACAGCGCAAGAGGCCACCATTCCGGATGCCCCGGAGTCAGAAAGGGCGCCATCACTCCTGCGAAAAATATGAGAACCTTGGGGTTGAGGAGATTGCAGAAAAGCCCCCGGAGATAGGGGCCTCTTTTTGGGATCGCCCCCACCACCACCATAGCCGAAGTCTTTTTGAAAAGTCCCCAGGCCAGCCAACACAGGTAAGCAGCCGCAATAATTTTTACGATAAAGGTAATTGTTCCACCTCGTGCCAAAAGAGCCGCCATTCCCCCAATCGCTAATGTGGCATGAAAGGCCAAGCCGGTGACGATTCCAAAAACCATAAGCCACCCCGCCTTCAATCCCTCGGCAAGTGCCGTCCGGGTGAGCAAAAGCATGTCCGGTCCCGGGCTAAATTGCCCGATTGCAATCAGCAGGGCAAAAGCCCAAAGCTCCCCAAAATGGCTCACTGGTTGAAGTAATGTCCCAATATATTCATCACCCCTAGGCTCCCCGGCTTTTGAGAAACCTTACCGCCACGTCCGAGGATATACTTTTTCACCGCATCGACGGCATTGGAAGGACATCCGCAAGCGCCGCAAACCTCGGGCCTCAACATACTCAGGTCGTTGTAATTATCCCCCACTGCGAGAATGAGTTCGGGACCAATTCCCCAACGTGCGGCCGCCTCGACGAGGCAAGTCCCCTTTCGATAGCCACTATGGGTGAAGCGCAAATAGATTCCATTTCGTTCGTAGCATAGGTTCTCAGAAGGACTCAAGGATTCATAAAATCCAATCACCCGATTCATTTCCTCATCACTGGCCGCAACAACGCCAGCAGGATCGCCCTCGTGCGAGACCCAACAACCATCAGTCTGTCCTTCGACAAACTTGCGCACCTTGGCGAGATTACGTTTGTGCTTTTTAAACAGTTTTTTGTGATCCTTGTCACAGTTCTTGTTCCACTTTTCGTGGGGCATCCAACGGCCGAACTGACCAGGAAAATAGATCTCCCGCTCGCGAACCACCACGAAGTCAGGTAGAAAAGGAAACTTCCCGTCGTTGAATCCCTCCATGAGCTGCGGCAACGATCGTCCCGTGCAAATCCCCCAAGCCGCGCCATAATTTGCGCGCACCCAGCGGAGGCAATCGAAAAACTGAGGATCTATCCGCTCCTTGTGGTCGATCCCAAGCATCAGGGTGTCATCGAAATCGAAACCCATCACGGCTTTCCAAGTCGGAGGTTCTTCTAAAATGTTAACCACAGCGAGAGAGAATCAAATTGCAGGCGATACCGAAAGAAATCATTCCTCGACGGGAATCGCTCTTGGTGCTTCTTCGACCGGAATCGCACTAGGAATCACATCTTCGTCATCTTCCACCATAATCGCTTTTCCTGGTTTCACCAAAACCCTAAACGACTCGGGGTACGTTTTACGCATCTTGATATCAACTCGTCGATTGGGGCCCTGTTCCTCAATTGAACCTTCCAGGATCACCGGCTGGGTTTTACCAAAAGCGCGCACCAAAATCCGCTCCGGACTCAATTGGAGAGCATTGACCAACCAGTCCTTCACCGCTTGACCGCGCTTCCCCGAAAGCTTGGAATTAAAGTCTTCAGGTCCAAAAAGATCGGTATGCCCCTCGACCCAACAATACATGTTCGGATTGCGATCAATCAGCATCGCCACCGTCATGAGAGTCAGACGAGCATCGTCCCGCAGAGTCACTTGATTATATTCGAAAAGGAGATCACTCCCGATCGTCGCCTTGTTCAGCTGAAGATCGCCAGGAGACATCTGCGAATAGGCTGACAAACCAGTGAAGCCGCTGAGGACCCCATCTTCCGCGAGCCCACCTGCCTCCCTTTGCTTTCCAAGCTCCGCGGTGACCTCTTCCACGTTGAACATATCTTCGAGAGGACTTCCGGAATCTACCACAAGCTGGCTCGCTTTCGCTTCCGGAAAAAGACTCGCCACCGTTCCCAAATCATAACTATCCGTGGCCGCATTGACCCCAACCGTGGGCCTGAAAATATCGCCATCGTCCTCCCCCTTCACCATAGGCTTCTCGATCTTCATCGCGGGAAGAGCGGCCTCCTCAAGGGGCGAAATATCGATTGAGATGTCCCGAAGCTCGGGAAGAACGTCTTGCACGTCTGCAATCAACTCGCCTTCAGTATCAGGCCGTTCGATTTCTTCCGCAGGTGGAGGCTCCGAAATCATCTCTTGCTCGTTTTCCACCGTCTTCAAGCGAACCGGCTCGGAGACCCATTCCTTCGGCTCAGTAATATCAAACTTAATCAATTGGGACCCCCCCCAAATCAGGAAGACGACGTGAAGCAAAAGCGCCAATACCACCGCCACAAGTACAGCCCAACTGATCCCTCCCCTGCTAGGGGGCTCGTAGGTGCTCTGCTCTTCCCATGAATACCCGTAATTCATCGTCGTTTCAACTATAGCGACACTAATCTCAGGTGCAATTCAAGGATCTGCGACATTTTTTTTCCCCTCTCATCAAATTCCCACTTAGCGAAACGCTGATCAAGGAAGGAGCGCGCGGCAGCAAGTCATCCCTCCCGAAAGCGAATCTTTCCGATTCTAAAAGAACAAAAAAGACTTCAGGGTGCTTTCTATTTCATCAGGGTTTCTCTAAAGAAAAGCCGTGTCATGCTCCCAAACAGGAATCGGTCTCGCAGGCTTCGGAACAGTAGGATCCGGAGTTTGGAAAATTATTGAGCGCAATGGTGGCCTCATCAACTCCCGTTCCCAAGGCGCTATCAGCATCGCCATTCGGAAGATTGCCGTCCGCGATTTGACGAAAACTCGTGACGCTGATGCTCCCAATGACCTCTTCACCACCAATCTCATGGAAGTGGTCGAGGATCCCAGCGTCGACATCGTCGTCGAACTCATCGGTGGCACCACCGCCGCTTTCGACCTAATCGCAGCTGCCCTTAAGGCTCAAAAACCAGTCGTCACCGGAAATAAGGCCCTCCTCGCCGAGCGCGGAGCCGAGCTCTTTGCCCTTTCTGCCGAAATGAAAACTTCCATTTATTTCGAAGCTGCCGTCGCCGGAGGCATTCCCATCATTAAGGCCATTCAGGAATCGCTCATTGGAAATCAAATCGAGGACATCGTTGGCATCATTAACGGCACCTCGAATTACATCCTCCAACGCATGACCGAAGCTGGCCTCGGCTACCCCGAAGCGCTCAAAGAGGCCAAAGATCTCGGCTATGCCGAAGCCGACGAAACACTCGACGTCAACGGCTGGGACGCCGCGCACAAAGCCATCCTCCTCGGCTCCCTCGCCCACGGATTCCTCATCGACCCCACCGACGTTTACGTCCGCGGAATCGAAAAAATCACCCCCCTCGATATCAGCTTCGCTTCGGACCTCGGCTACGTCGTAAAACTCCTTTCCTTCGTCAGATTGAAGGAAAATGGCGCCGTCGAAATCCGCACTCAACCGTCCTTCATTTCCAAAAAGCACATCCTCGCATCTGTCAACGGCGTCTTCAATGCCGTAGCCATCAAGGGCGACGGACTTGGCGAATCACTCTTCTACGGACGTGGCGCCGGACAAGAACCCACTGCTTCCTCCGTTATCTCCGATCTCGCCGAAGCAGCGCGCTCCATCCGCAATGCCGATTCAAATCGCGGATTCCTGCCCCACCGCAGCGATGGCCAACTTGTCCCCATCGCCGAAACGGAAACCTCCTACTACATCCGCTTTTCCGTCAAAGACCAACTTGGAGTCATCGCCGACATCTCCCGCATCCTCGCCGATGTAGGCCTTGGCATCTCAGGCACCCACTCCCCCGTTGACCCTGATAACCCCGACGCCGAATTCGTCGAAATGGTCTTCCTTCTCCACTCCTGCCCCTTCGGCCCGCTCAAAACAGCACTCGCAAAAGTCGAAGAACTCGACTGCATCACCGCCCGCCCGGTCGTCTTCCGGATTGAAAAGCTCTAACAAATTCAGGACATCGCCACTTTCGCAAGTCGTGTCATCATCAACGATCTGTGAAATCCTCTTGAAAGTTCTCCATCGGGATCTTTTTTAGGCGCAAATCCAAGAAGATAGCACGCCTTCCACTCAAACATAAATGCCATAAACAGGATCGCAACTGAGCTTGCTAAAACCAGCTTTCCTTACTAAAGCCATTCCTCCCATGGCCTTGATTGTCCAAAAATACGGCGGAACCTCCGTCGGCTCGATCGATCGTATTCGTAATGTTTCCCAGCGCATTAAAGCCGAACGCGACGCTGGAAACCAAGTCGTCGCCGTCATTTCCGCAATGGGTGGAGTCACCGACAAACTCATCACTCTTGCCAAGGAGATCTCTCTGGACCCCACCGAACGAGAACTTGATGTCCTCCTCTCCGCAGGAGAACAGCAGTCCATCGCTCTTCTCTCAATGGCCCTCAACGAGATTGGCGTCAACGCCCTCTCCGCTACCGGACGCCAGGCCGGCATCACCACCAGCGGATCCCACACCCGTGGCCGGATCGAGCAAATCAACTCCGACTATCTCAAGAGCTGCCTTGCCGACGATCAAACAATCGTCGTAGCCGGCTTCCAGGGAATCACCTCTGAAGGCCTCATCCAAACCCTTGGTCGTGGAGGCTCCGATCTCTCCGCCATCGCGGTAGCCTCGTCCATCAATGCGGACGTCTGCCAAATCCTCACCGATGTCGATGGTGTCTACACCGCCGATCCACGCGTCGTCCCGAAGGCCCGCAAACTCCCTGAAATCTCCTATGATGAACTTTTAGAACTCGCCTCGGTGGGAACAAAGGTCATGCAATCTCGCTCTGTCGAATTCGCCAAAAAATATGGCGTGAAATTCGAAGTGCGCTCCTCCCTCAACAATAATCCCGGGACCATCGTCACCGAAGAACACGAAGCCATGGAAGCAGTAGTCATCCGCGGAGTCTCCATCGAGCGCTCCCAAGCCCGCGTCACCATCACCGGCATTCCCGATACCCCCGGCATGTCCGGACGTATCCTAGGCGCCCTCGCTGAAGCAGAAATTAACATCGACATGATCGTCTCAAACATCGCCGCCGATGATTGCGCACGTCATTCCTTCACCATGAACACGAACGACCTCGGTCGCGCCCAGGTCGCCCTCAAGCCAGTTCTCTCGGAACTTAGCTGCGATGCCGCCATTGAGACCGAAGCCGGAATCGCCAAGCTTTCATGCGTCGGCATCGGCATGCGCTCCCACTCCGGAGTCGCGGCCAAAATGTTCGAAGCCCTCGGAGAAGCTGGAATCAATATCGGCATGATCTCCACCTCCGAGATCAAGATTTCCGTCACTGTCGAAGAAGATCAAATCGAAGAAGCCGCCCGGGTGGTCCACACCGCTTTCGGACTCGATAACGAATAATTCAAATCGCGTTGACACATACGGCTCTCAAGCTTAGATCAACACATCTTCATGGCGGAGTAGCCAAGTGGTAAGGCGCGGGTTTGCAAAACCTGTATTCGCGAGTTCGATTCTCGCCTCCGCCTCCAATTTTAATGGCCGAATCCTTTAGAAATAAGGGATCCGGCCATATTTTTTAATTCGAAAGCTCTTTGTGAGAATGCGAGGAAATGCTCCCGATTGCAGGGAAAGATGGCGAAAAAGTGGCGAACGGAACTATAAGAAGCGCCCATCCTCATCTCCGACGATCCTAATTTTTTCGCAGGACTTTGCGTTTTGGCGGTGGTTGGGTGGTTTTGGGGATTGATCGAAGACAAGATTTCAGATTTCAAAAAAGGACAGGGCAACCATCCAGCTGGCCCGGCTCTCTTCGATTCTCACCAGCGATTCAGGATTTGAAAAAGAATCGGGGGGTATGCCCCATATACGACCGGACTTTGTCGGGTGATTATATTTAAGCCATCGTCACCAGCGATCCCGGATATGACCGCTGCGGATTTGCTGGGCTTGTCGGGATTGGAAAAAAATCAAAAGGGATCGGCTAATTGCAGGGGATCTTCACACGATGGAAGGATGAGGCCATCTTCGCCGGAATCACGATAGTCTTGAAGAGTCGCCACTCGGCATCGTGCATGACTGGCGGCATCCCGGGCTGATTAGCAAGCGGCCATTCGCTCCCACTGGTCCCGAAAGGCACCATGAGCGATGCTTGTCATTTGTCTGAGCAGCTCAGGCTGGCCAGGGCATCCACCGTCAGTGAGTTCTCCAAGCTGATGCTCACGCTTCCACCCACAAGTTCCCGTGCCCCGAGGTTATTCTGCCAAGGCTCGCGGCGGGGCAGTCCCTCATCCTCCGGCAAACCACTAAAGCAGAAACACTCAACACCTCAATCTCTCGCCCTTCCTGATCTTTCTCATCTCCTAAGCACTCCTCCCATCCTTGCTCCTCACGGATATTGTTCTTATGAACACTTTTTGTGCCTTCCGTCTACCAGCCTCGTCGTCCCCGCGCCTCGCCCCTCTGGCAACTTGTCCACCACGGCTGGGATGACTTCCTCGCCGACTACCAAAAACACCACCGCAAATCCCTCGGGCCGCTCCCTTCCTCCGCCGTCGCCAGTGTCCAATCCTTTCTCCGCTGTGGCGACCTCGCCTCCGGCTTCACCCGACTCCAATGCCTTGACTGCGGCCACGAACGCCTCCTCGCCTTCACCTGCAAGGGCCGCCACTTCTGCCCCTCCT
>OLHR01000273.1_pt1 | contig 17781 bp, 19 predicted proteins | sample 1609291 | NCBI WGS metagenome assembly OLHR01 (sample SAMN05416707, study PRJEB24817) | seawater metagenome | isolation source: Sea water | place: Canada:Atlantic | collected 2013-07 | reverse complement strand
GAGATCATGCCTAGTCTCGTGGGCTCGGAGATGTGTATAAGAGACAGGATTATTATTATGCCGCTGCTGACCATCTATGCGGATATCCTAGGCATTTTGGGCGGAGGCATTGTAGCAGGCAGCTTAGGGGTTTCGCCGATCCAATACATCGTCCAAGGTGAGGCCGCGCTGTCTTTCATTGATGTCGCGGTGGGCCTCTTGAAAGCATTGGTCTTCGCTATACTAATTGCCATAGCGGGTTGTCGCGCCGGGATCAACTCCGGCCGCAGCTCCGCAGCCGTTGGCCAGGCCGCAACCAATGCTGTTGTAACTGCTCTCATTTATCTGATCGTCGCTGACGCCGCGATCAACATCATATTTCAGCAGCTAAGCATATGACAGATTCAAAGAAAGGACAGATTGAGGTCGTTGACCTCACCATGGCTTACGGCCAAACAGTGATCCAGCATGACCTTTCTTTTACCATTAATCGAGGCGATATCTTCGTCATCATGGGTGGCAGCGGCTGCGGCAAAAGTACTCTACTTAAACACATGCTTGGTTTAATAACGCCAGTTCGCGGCGACATCTTATATGGCGGTGCTAGCTTTTTTCAGTCAGATGAACACGAGCAAGGCGCCATGCGACAACGCTGGGGCATCACTTATCAGTCCGGGGGGTTGTTCAGTGCGATGACTCTGGCAGAAAACATTACTCTGCCGTTAGAACTCTATACATCTTATACCGCGGCAGAGATTTCCGATATCGTGGCCTACAAGTTAGCGCTGGTAGGTCTCGCGGGATACCAGTCGTACTATCCCTCAGAAATTAGCGGAGGCATGCAAAAAAGAGCTGCTCTGGCCCGCGCCATCGCATTGGATCCTGAAATCTTATTCTTTGATGAGCCCTCAGCAGGGCTAGATCCGATTAGCTCGCGCCTCCTTGACGAATTGATTCTACAAATCAAGGAATCCATGGGCGCGACCGTGGTGATCGTGACCCACGAATTACCCAGCATTTTCGCAATCGCTAACAATTCGGTTTATCTTGATAATGTTAGCAAAACCATGATTGCCTATGGCAACCCTGCGCAGCTGCGTGATTTTAATGAAGAGCCAGTGGTGAGACAATTTCTGACACGCAGCGCCGCTGCCGACATAAAGGATACGCCATGAGTGAAAAACCGCATACCGTCGCTATTGGTGCCTTTGTTTTAGGCGCAATCCTGATTGCTGTCGCCACCGTGCTCTTATTGATGGGCTCGGGCTTTGGCACCAAAGAAACAGTGGTTATGGTATTTGATGGCTCGGTAAAGGGTCTCAGCGTCGGGGCTCCGCTCGCCCTGCGCGGAGTAAAAGTTGGAGAAGTAACTGATATTGATTTAGTTCTTGATACTGACACGGCCAGCGCAACCATGATCGTTGAGGCGAATTTTAATAAAAACAATATTCGACAAGAAGGAGACCCAGACGTTAATCTCACAGAAGAATTGATCAAAAGTGGTCTGCGTGCGCAACTGAATACGCAAAGCCTACTGACAGGCCTACTGTATATTGAACTTGATTTTCATCCGAAAACTGCGGCGCATTTGGTGAAAATTAACTCGCCTTATCTGCAGATCCCCACTATCGAAACCGATCTCGAACGCTTTACCAAAACACTACAAAATATCGATTTTTCAAAACTGAATACACAGATAGATAACATCAGCAGCAGTATCGACTCTCTGGTCAGCAGCAAAGATTTTCAGGCGCTGCCCGGCAACGCCAATAGTACATTAACATCACTGCGCGAACTGAGTGTCCAACTGCAGGAACAACTGGCCACATCTGTGCCCAAACTGGACACACTGCTGGATGAAACGTCGGTCACTGTTAGCAATGCAAACAAAGAACTGCCACAACTATCAGCGCTACTAGAAAGCAACCTAACCGCACTAAATGCCGCCATCATAACGTTTCAGCAGGGCATGACAGGTATCGATGAACTGGTATCCCCGGATTCGGCGATTCTGTACCAGTTAAATAATACGTTAGCGGAAATGGCGCGTACTGGAAGATCATTACAATCGCTGGCCAGCACATTGCAAGAACAACCCGAGTCAGTAATCATCGGCAAAAAAGGAGGCGAACAATGAGCAGAAAATTCCTGCCGCTATTATGGCTAATGGCTCTAGGCCTAACGCTCACCGGCTGCGGCAGCAGCCCGCCCAACAGCTACTACGTGCTGTCTGCCCACGAATTTCCAGCAACAAATGGCGACACACCCGCGGTAGGTGTTGGCCCCATCGTGGTGCCCGAATACTTGATACGCCAAAATCTAGTGTATAACCGCGATGCAAATACCTTGCATGTGGCCGGCTTGGACATGTGGGGTGAGCCCCTTGAAGATGGAATACAGCGTGTGCTAGCACTGAATCTCTCTGGGCTTTTACAGACGCAAAACATGCGCTTTTTTCCCTGGAACCCGAAACGCGCACCAGACTATGGCGTCAAGGTTAACCTACTGCAGCTGGATGTAAACGAGGATGAAGCCAGTCTAAAGGCAGAGTGGCTGATATATCGCCCGGCCAATGGCGAGTCTATAAAACGTCGCATCAGCCAACTCATACTGCCTCTATCTTCCGGAACATCAGAGCCGGACCAGGTCGCAGAGGCATACAGTAAGCTGCTACTGCAACTCAGCAAAATTATCGCGGCCAGCATTAGAACAGATCAAACAGAGCAGAGCAGCGCTACCTCACACTGAGCCGTAATCGTACTTTAGAAATCGTCTGCGCGCATCATGGCGTCAGAGCCACCGTCGACAAAAAACACGGAACCGCAGAGATAACTGGCCTCATCGCTGAGCATAAAACGCATCACATTGGCAATATCGACTGGCTGAGCGGTGCGGCCCACAGGAACTGAATCACCAAACTCTTTCATCACTTGGCCCAATTCAGCATCCGCGAACACGAGGTCGGTCAGGGGTGTCATTGTGATGCCTGGTGCCACTGCATTCATGCGCACTCCGGCCGCAGCATATTCCACTGCGTGGCGTCGCATCCAGATAGTCACCGCTCGTTTGGAGCCGGCATATGCTGTGTGTCCGTCACGCCCGTCGATCTCGGCGCAAGCCGCTGCTTCGTCACCCGCCAAACAAATCTGAACAAAGGAATCATCGGCCGCAACCATAGGGGCAGAGTTCGATGAGACGAATAACACGCTACCCTTTTTCTTCTCCAATAGACCGCGCAGCCCTTCAACCGTGGCCACCACAGCAAAGTAATTGACTTGCGCAATCAGAGATAACGGTTTGGCTACCGGAGGCAGGCCCGCGCAAGGAATAAATCCATCCAACCCCTCCGGTGCCAACCGCTGTACCCCATCGATGGCAACCTCACGACCTTCGGTTGTGGACAGGTCAGCGATGATATCGCCCTTTTTGATGTCTACCGAAATCACCTTGTGTCCCGCGGCCTGCAATTGCTGCCTTAATTCCGCGCCGATACCTGTGGCACCACCTGTCATTGCATATGTACGCATAGTCACTCCCGACTAGTTAGTCTCATCAATATGGTCATTAAATAGCGCCGATATTTTCAGGCAAAACCTTCATCCCACACGAGGTATAGCGGCAAAACTGCACAAGCAAATAAACGAGATTAACAGGAAACAATCTGCGCAAAGTCACGAGGCAAACATATCCTCGCTAAAAGTGTCTAGCGTGGGTCTTCTGCTTAATTCCCTGAATTCAGAGAGGACCCAAGAAATTTGCATTTTTAACTGTGCAGTAAATGCGTTAGCGAGTATTAAGGCTAACTAACGCATTCTAAGTTGGCGCCCGAGTGGGGCAGCGGCTACATCTTGTCGCTGACTTTGTCTGCCGCTTTCGTTGTTGATTCCCCTGCCGCCTGAACATCTTTACCAACACCCGCGACGGTGTTGCAGCCGCTGAGGATCGCGACAGCGGCAATCGATAGCGCAACCATTTTGTATTTGCCATAGGATTTTGCAGTATTCATTAATGTGCACCTCGAGTGTAATAGAATTACTAGGTTGGGAACCAAATTTCCCCAGCACTGTGAGTATAGTAGAGCCCTCTATCGGCTGTCTACTCTCTAGCAGGTCTACCATGGCAGACTCACTTCGCCTACTCCAGTTTCATGAGAATAGACCCTTGCCTGTATCTACCGCCGGGTAGTACTCTAGCCACCGTTTTTATAGGGAGTTAACATATGAGCTCAAAGCCCCTTGTACCTGCCATTGAGGGTTGGCATACCATGGAAGCGAAACCGCACCTTATAGGCACCCAATGCCAGGATTGTGGCACGTATTTTTTCCCCAAGCAAAGCGACTACTGTAGAAATCCGGAGTGTGAAAGTACAGATTTTTGCGAAGTCGAGCTCAGTCGGACGGGTAAAGTCTGGAGCTATACCAATGCCTGCTATAAACCTCCTGCGCCGTTTGTGGCACAGGAACCCTTTGTGCCCTACGCGATTGCTGGAGTGCAGCTCGAAACAGAGCAAATGGTGATTCTGGGTCAAGTCATTGAGGGACTCACTGTGGATGATCTAAAGGTCGGCATGCCGATGGAGCTGGTACTGCAACCACTGCACGAAACAGACGACGACATCAAAGTCACCTGGAAGTGGCAACCGCTGGCGCAATAGCCGCCTGCTGAATCTGGAGCACAATATTATGTCCAATGAAATCGCAATTCTGGGCGCCGGCATGCACCCCTGGGGTAAATGGGGTCACAACTTCGTGCAATACGGTGTGGCGGCGGCGCGCGAAGCGCTGGCAGATGCAGGCGTGCCATGGCAGGACGTCAAGTTTGTCTCTGGCGGCGCCACAATACGCTGCGGCTATCCCGGCTTTGTGGCCGGCGCCACTTTCGCACAGGCGCTGGGCTGGCAGGGGGCAGAGGTCAACACATCCTATGCAGCCTGCGCATCGGGATCCCAAGCGCTAGCGGCAGCACGCAACAAAATTTTGTCAGGCGAGTGTGAAGTCGCTCTCGTTGTAGGCGCGGACACCACTCCAAAAGGATTTCTGGCACCCGCGGGCGGTTACCGACCCGAAGATCCTGATTGGGTACGTTTCTACCTCGGCATCACCAATCCGACCTATTTTGCGCTCTATGCCCGACGCCGCATGGATCTCTACGGCGATACTCTGCAGGATTTTGCTGCGGTCAAGGTCAAGAACTCGTTAGTGGGCAGCAAAAATCCGCGGGCGCGCTATCGTAAATGCTTTACCGCCGAGGATGTCGCGGCTTCAGCCATGGTTGCCGACCCTCTGCGGCTGATGGATATTTGCGCCACCAGCGACGGCGGCGCAGCCCTGATCGTATCCAGCCTGGAATATGCACGCAAAATAGGCAAAGGGAACGCACCGCGCGTAGCGGCTATCTCTACGGTGACACCGACCTTTGCCAGCGGGGTATTAGAGATGCCCGACATCGCCACTGACTCTGCAGCGGCTGCAGGTGTGGAAGCGCATGCCTACCGTTCCACCATACCCCTTAAGGCTTACGAAGAGGCAGGTATAGGTCCGGAAGATATCAGCCTGGCCGAGGTCTACGACCTCTCCACCGCATTAGAACTGGACTGGATTGAGGATTTACAATTGGCTCCACGAGGTGAAGCCGCAGCCCTGTTGCGCGCCGGTGACACTGCGCTTGGTGGCAAAATCCCGATCAACGTCTCCGGCGGCTTAGCCTGTTTCGGCGAGGCGGTGCCGGCTCAGGCCCTGTCCCAGATCTGTGAGCTGACTTGGCAGTTACGCGGGCAGGCGGGAGACAGGCAGGTTCAAGGCGCAAAAGTCGGCATTACCGCCAATCAAGGATTGTTTGGGCACGGCAGTTCGGTGATCGTCAAGAAATAGCGCATTGGCTCAATGAGTCAGGGGTCGCGCACAGAGGCTTGCTTGAGAAACTCAATCAAATCGGCTCGCTTCTGCGGGTCCGGTACACCTGCACTCATCATTGAGGAACCCGGAAACATCGCCATAGGGTTTTCTAACCACGCAAACATCAGTTCTGGCGTCCACACAAACTGGGCCGTCTGAAACACCTCCGAGTAATAGTTAAAACCCTCCTGCTTGCCAGCAACTTTACCAAATATTCTATGCAGGCTTGGACCGTTATTGTGGCCCATGATCGCTTCAGCGTAATGGCAGGTGCGGCAGGTGCCAAACTCAAGCCTGCCCCTGTCAGCATCGCCGGCAAGCCGCAGTTCCTGTGCCGCAGCCTGAGTCGATAACATCATCAGACCATAAGAGAGCAAAACCACAGCGCATAAGTGATTCACGACAAACCTCCGTCTAGGGCGGCGACTGCTCGACCTGCCCTGCGTCCAAAAAAAGTGCAGTCACCTACCGACAGCCCGCTGGCAATATAAGGCGCAGTCGGTATACCCGCTGTATTGCGTCCAGCCGCATATAGACCGGGAATAATGTCTCCAAAACTACTCAGAACTTGCCCATCAAGGTTCGTATGCAAACCACCAAAAGTGTGTGCTGGGAAAAAAGCGTCCGCCACCGACAGGTCCCACGCTTTATAGGGCGCACCTTGCAGCGGCCGCAGGTAAGTCTTACTTTTTCGGAACATGGGATCGTCCCCATTGATCGCATGTTGGTTGTAGTAATTAACCGTCTGTTGCAACGCACCTAAAGGAAAGCCCAACTGCGCGGCGATAACGTCAATGCTGGAGCCTTCTGCGACCGGTAAAAAATTGTCCTGATGAAAGTTATACCCACTGCGCTGATCAGTGATGAGCCAGGCCTGCCCCTTTTGATGGTAAGTAATAGCGTCGCCCAACACGCCATGGTAAGACTCCTCAGAGATAAACCGCTGCCCCGAGGCATTCACCACGATACCTGACAAGACATTTTCCGGGGGGTATATCGGAGCGATTGCAAACCCCTCATGCATGCGCAATGCTGCGGCACCAACCGCAATACCCATATTGATACCATCGCCCTGATCATCCACGTTTCCCCAAGGCACAGAACACTCATAGAGCTTTGGTGCGTAAAGCTTAAGCATCTCCCGATTGTGAATAAATCCGCCACAGGCAAGCACAACGCCACGCTTGGCCTGTATGGCAAGCGACTCTCCTGCAACAGTGACGATAACGCCGGCGATCCGACCGTCGCTCTCGATCACAAGCCGGTCAGCAGAAACACTAGCGCGCAGGCTCACGCCCAGTGTATAGGCCCGGGACAGTAGAGCCTCCATCAGACGCCGACCACCATTCATGCCATCAACTCCTGGCACATGGCCGCGCAGCGCTGGCTTTGCTAATTCTCGCGCTGGCCATGCCTGCTCCGTTCCAGAAAAATACAACGATTCATCACCCATGGGGAGACCCTTCGCAAGCGTCAACTTCTCGGAATAAGGGATACCCTGCGCTACCAGCCAATCGAAATGCGCAGGGCTTTCCTCGCAGTACAAAGCAATTTTATCCAGCGGGGGATTAGCGTCCCCCGCTAAAGCAACAAAACGGTACATTTCTTCAACACTGTCATCGACTTTGAGCGCTTTTTGTAAGGCTGTACCACCGCCCGCATACACTACACCGCCGGACATTGCAGACGACCCACCAAATTGCGACAGGGATTCAATGAGCATCACCTCGGCTCCCGCCTGACGCGCCTCAATAGCGGCACAAACACCCGCTGAACCCGACCCAATGACCAATACGTCGGTACTCATGTCCCATGTTTTCACAGCCGAACGCGGCAACGCAGCAGACCCCGCTGCGACGGTGGCGGCGGCAGTAGCAGCAAGCCCGGTTAACAAGCTGCGTCGGCTTATCGCTAAGTTGATAGGTCCCTTGGTCATGCCCTTTTTCTCCAGTCGGCCTTAGAGTTGCCGGATGTACTCCAACTGATCATTGATCATATAAAGGCGGTGGCGCCTACCTTTTACGTCAAGGTTAGAGTCGCTATAACCAGCATCGCCTGCGTATAAAAAACAGATGCCACCTTCAACAAAAGCAATGCGCGGCGCATAGATGATGGCATCACGTTCAGCAACTCTGCGTTGCGCCTCTGCGCAAGTTTGACAGTCGGCAATGTCAGAAAGGCTTACATAACTCGGCGGCATCAAACGTAGCGGGTGTCCCAAATCTTGCGACTCTGCCAAAGCCGCACTAGGCTCGGCCCAACGGTGACGGGCGATCTCACCTCCATCGACCTGGACTTCCTGCTCGTCGTCTAATATCGCCAGGAAAAACCAGGTCGCAAAACGTTTTTTCGCGCCTTCGGGCGTCGTCCAGTGTGACAGGTACACCAACTGATCCGCGGTGACACTCAGACCCGCCTCTTCCCTAGTCTCACGAATGGCAGCGTTTACCGCCGCCTGATACTCGTTTCTGTCGCCGGGATAATCGGCTTCGTCCACCTTGCCTCCCGGAAATACCCACATTCCACCCATGTGCTGCACCGCTTTGTTACGCTGCACCAATAGCACTTCGATACCCTCCTTGCAATCACGCATCAGAACCACTGTGGCGGCAGGATAGACTGGCTCTATAAGATCACTTGTTTCCAGCACTGATAGTGTCTCCTGTGAAAAAGTCTGCGGTCAGTGACGGCCTTAATAAACACCGTGGCTCCAGGTTAGGGGAAAAATCGACTGATTGTGTCAATGACACATGCGGGCCGTTCGCCGCTCTCGATCTCAATTGTCATACGCACAACAACCTGCACACTCCCCTTTACCTCTTCAGCACTAATGATTTCACCTCCACCCCGTATCCGACTTCCCACAGGCACCGCGGCAGGAAAACGTACTTTTTCGCAGCCGTAGTTAACCCCCATGGACGTATTGTCTACCTGCATAATCTGTGGCAAAAAAAGATTCGCCATAGACAGCGTGAGATAGCCGTGTGCGATGGTTGTACCAAAAGGACCCTCTGCCGCTTTTTCAGGGTTCACGTGAATCCACTGATGGTCTCCGGTGGCATCAGCAAACTGGTTGATGCGCTGCTGGCTTATTGTCTCCCAGCCGCTGTAACCCAGATGTTGTCCGACCGCGCCCAACAGTGCGGCCGGATTGTCAAACAATGTTGCCATAATGTGCATCTCTTTATTGTCCAAGTCACAGGTACTATACCATCCCCATCTCGCGCATCAGGCATATCTGGTTAAACCGTTTAATTACAAGTATTTCACACTCATAAATATCTGAATTATGGTTAAATAGACCCGTTCATTTTTGCAATGTCCGTACTGGCGCGTTTCAGCGTCCTCTGTCAACGGACTCTAATTGGTAGCTACACAGTGGTCTCCAGAAACAAACAAGTCTTTTTTTCGATTGTCATGCTGGCGGGTTCCGTCATGATCACAACGATACTTTATCTGAAAAGACCCGCAACGATTATTGAGGAGCCTGTCAGAACGATTGTTACGGTTGACGTGACAGAAGTTGTGAAGCAGAACCTTCGTATTCCGATTCAGGCTCAGGGCACTGTTACGCCACTGCAGGAGACATCGGTTATGTCAGAGGTTAACGGACGTATTATCGAGGTTTCTCCTTCTTTTATCGTCGGCGGGTTCGTATCCAAAGATGATGTTTTGTTGCGGATTGACCCACGAAATTACAAAACTAGCCTGTTGCGCGCCGAAGCGTCGGTCAAATCTGCACAGAGCAACCTAGCGCAAGAAACAGGCCGCGCAAAAGTTGCAGAGCAGGAATGGAAGAAAACACCAAGGGGTAAGCAACGCACTCAAGCATCAAAAGATCTCTACCTGCGCAAACCGCAGCTGGACCAAGCCCTTGCACAGATGCTGGCCGCACAGGCCGATCTCAACACTGCCAGCGATAATCTGGAGCGCACCAGTATAAGAGCGCCTTATGACGCATTAATTCGAACAAAACACAGCGAGTTAGGTCAGTTTGTCGCTGCTGGAACGCCACTAGCAGACATCTTCTCAGTGGAATATGCCCAGATACGCCTACCAATACCGCAAAACAAATTGGAGTATCTAGAATTGCCTGAACTTGGCACCATGCAAAATGGCTCGCCAGTCGACTTGTATACTGAGGTGGGCGGTCAAGTAAAACACTGGAGCGCCTACCTGCATCACACTGAAGGTGTTTTCGATGCGCGTTCGCGGGTACTTTTTAGTGTGGTGCGCATCAAAGATCCTTACGGCCTTCAATATCCACACGCCGAGCCACTGCGGATCGGCACGTTTGTCAATGCCCGCATCGAGGGCAAAGAGCTGTTCGATATCGTCCGACTACCCCGCTACGTTATCCGTGCAGGTAATAACGTGTGGGTCATCGATGAGACTGGGCTTCTGCGAACTCGCAGCGTGACGTTGCTGCGCACCGGGGGTGACTTTGTTTATGTCAGCGCCGGCCTGAATGATGGGGAACTGGTCTCACTGACAACGCTGGACAACTCATTCGAAGGCGCCCAAGTTCGCATAGAGTCACAAATACCGAGTAACATGGTGGACCAAGCGGGCAGACCCGAAAAGCAGCCGGAGCCAGAAATCATCGAGGCCACTGCTGCCGCTGAGCTTCTAACCAACGACAGCTACGGCAACTAATGTCTCAGCAGCCTAGGAAAGGGGTCATCGCCTGGTTTGCACAAAACCCGGTGGCAGCGAATCTCCTCATGTTGATCATCATGACCGTAGGTCTAGGGTCGGCTTTTAACATCCAGCGCGCGATGTTCCCCGCCTTCGATATTGAAATCATTTTTATCTCCGTAGCCTATCCCGGTTCGGCGCCGGAAGAGGTCGAGCAGGGTGTTGTCCTTAAAATCGAAGAAGCGATTAACGACATCGATGGTATAAAGCGCGTGGAGTCAGACTCGTTCGAGTCTAGTGCCTTTATGATGATTGAGCCTCAGGAGGGCATCGACCTATCCAAATTAATGGCCGACATCCAGAGCAGGGTCGACGGAATACAACACTTTCCAGAGCAAGCGGAAAAACCTGTCATCAGCCAGCCTGAGCTTCTATTCCCAGCGCTCACTCTGCAACTGTCAGGCAATATTAATGAACGCGGAATGAAGGCTCTTGCTGATCAAATCCGACGTGAGTTATTAACCTACCCTGCGATCTCTGCTGCCAGTGTGGTCGGCGCTCGGGACTATGAAATCGGCATCGAAGTTTCCGAACAACTGCTGCGCGAATACCATCTCAGTCTGGGGGACATTGCCAACATTATCGCTGCCTCGTCGCTGGACCTGCCTGCGGGTTCGGTACGAACTGATAATGGCGAAATCATGTTGCGAACTATGGGCCAAGCCTACGTGCAACAGGATTTTGAAAGTATCGTTGTAAAAACCTGGCCAGACGGTACTCGTCTGATGCTAGGAGACATAGCTACCGTTGACGATGGTTTCGTAGACTCTGCAGGTTTTGCTGCGTTCGATGGCACTTATTCATTGGGCGTTAACGCTTTCTCCATGGGCACACAGGACATTATCGAAACGGCCGATGCCGTAAAGGCCTATGCGGCACAAAAAGCCAGTGATCTGCCTGACGGGGTAAAGCTTGATATCTGGTATGACACGACCTATTACCTCAAAGGTCGGCTGGGCATGATGGTGAAAAACCTGGCAATGGGTGCGCTACTCGTGTTTATCATTCTCGCCCTGTTTTTGGAAATAAAGTTAGCATTCTGGGTCATGCTGGGAATACCCGTGTGCTTTCTCGGTGCCATGGCATTGATTAACACCACCTTTATCGGTCAATCACTCAATATGGTCAGCATATTTGGCTTCATACTGGTGCTGGGCATCGTGGTCGATGATGCCATTATTATGGGTGAAAGTGCTTACACAGAGACGGAAGAGTTCGGCCACAGCGTCACAAACGTCATCAATGGCGTCTATCGCGTATCTACCCCTGCTACATTTGGCGTCTTAACGACCATCATGGCTTTTATACCCGCGTTGTTTATAGATGGGGTGTTTGGCGCCTTTCCCGCCGCCTGTGGTTGGGTTGTCATTATGTGCCTGTGCTTTTCACTGGTCGAATCAAAGTGGATTCTGCCGGCTCATCTGGCGCACTCTAAGCCCACCACTAACCCTATCCTATTAAAGATTGACCATGTCCAAGAGGCTGTGAATAGACATTTAACCCGTTTTGTACAACGGCGCTATAAACCTTTCATGCTGCGTTGCGTCGACAACCGCTATATGACATTGGCCTTTTTTCTAATGCTGCTGGTGTTATCCGCGGGATTGATAGCAGGTGGCTCCGTGCGCACTGTATTAGCACCTGACACTCCGGGAGAATTCTTACAGGTCGAATTACGGATGTCCCCAGGCGCTCCTGAGGAGCAAACACTGCAGGCGGTCACTCAAATCGCCGATGCCTTTACAACAATAGAAGAGCAATACCGGCGCGATAGTGCTACTGATGAGCGTTTACTCGAACACATGGCGACCTATGGTTTCGAGCGCATTAACGGCCGCATTGATGTTGAGTTGACTAAAGAAGATCAGCGAACCATCTCAACCCGCGAAATCGAAGAACTCTGGCGCTCAGAAGTCGGGAAAATACACGGCGCAGAAGTGTTCTCTATCACCAGTGCAGAGGGCCCCAGCTTTGGTCCGTCCATTGCATTCGACCTAATGCATAACAACTTTGATACGCTGCAAAAGGCGTCCGATGATTTTGAAGAAGCGTTGAGACTCTACACTGGATTGTACGATATCCGTAACGGCGTTAGTGATACGTCTGATGAGTTTCATCTCGATATTTTGCCTGAGGCGGAGGCTCTGGGTATTACTCGCTTTGACTTGGGGACGCAGGTACGACACGCGTTTTATGGCGCGGAGGCCCAGCGCGTCCAACGCGGTATCGATGAGATCAAGGTGATGGTGCGTTATCCTAAAACAGACCGTGAAAACGTCAGTAGTTTGAGCAATATGTTCATCCGAACACCTACAGGGGATGAGGTACCTTTCGACACGGTAGCTGACCTGCAGGTCAAACAGGGCTTAGTGAAAGCCACACGTATCAACTACCAGCGAGCTGCGGAGCTAACCGCAGAAGTCAATAAGCGTATCGTCGAGCCGGACAAAATCATCAAGGACATCGAAAAAAATCTGATACCTGCCCTGCAGAAAAAATATCCAGGGCTAAGTTACAACATCTCGGGTGCTGCCGACGAAGAGGCTAAAATGGCCGCGAGTATGATCGTAGGCTTTTCTTTAGCGCTGTTCGGTATTTATGCGCTACTGGCGATTCCCACCAAGTCTTACTTGCAGCCTTTAATTATCATGGGTGTTATACCCTTCGGCATGATCGGTGCGATCTTCGGCCATTGGGTAATGGGATATCCGATGAGCATGATGTCGCTCATGGGTGTGATTGCGCTAAGTGGCGTGGTCGTCAACGACAGTCTCATACTAGTGGACTTCGTCAACAAGGCCGTCGCAAACGGCGCTGAGCGCTATGCCGCAGTGGTAGAGGCAGGGGCGAGACGCTTTCGGGCTATCCTATTGACCTCGCTGACGACTTTTTTTGGTCTTTTACCGATGCTAACGGAGCGCACCACCCAGGCCGAATCCATGGTGCCCATGGCCATATCTCTCGCATATGGCATCGTATTTGCGACAGTGATAACCCTGCTGCTAGTACCTTGCCTGTATATGATTCTGGAAGACCTCGCGAGCTGGCGAGCCAGCAAAAATATCGCGCATGAGACGCTGACTCAGTCCTGACAGATATCACTGTGCTAGTGCGCCAGGGAACAGGCCACGCAGCGCACATAAAGATACCCTGGATCTTGCATGGCACCCAACTCCTGGGCAGCTTCGCGCATGGGACCCAACAAACCAGATAAAGCAGAACTGGCGGCAGAACGCGTGAACATATGCAAGCTTCCGACACTGTTGGCCAGTTTCTTCAGTACCATATCCCGAGGAGACAGGGGCCTCTCCACATAGTGCACCTTGTACTTTTCCAAGCCGGCTCTGGTTGCTGCGGCAGCGATGGCATCATCGAGGCTGCCGAGGTTATCAACCAGGCCTGTCTTTAACGCGTCGGCAGCGCTCCAAACGCGACCTTCGGCTAAGGGATCAACCTCAGCGACAGTCATATCGCGACCCTGTGCGACAATCTGCACAAAACTTTTGTACGCAAACTTTACGCCACTGGTAAGGGCATCGACTAACTGCGGGTTGAGTGGCCGATCAGCCCTCATTGAACCGGCTAAGGCTGTCGTGCCTACACCGTCTGTGGATATGCCCACGCGCTGTAGCAACTCCTCAAAGGTGGGGAACGCAGCGAAGACGCCGATGCTGCCAGTAATCGTGGATGGGGTCGCCCAAATTTCATCAGCGTCGGCAGCAATATAATAACCTCCAGACGCAGCAACGGCACCCATCGACACAACAACAGGTAAACCCATACTCTTTGCATAGAGCATCTGTTCTCGAATAACCTCCGATGCAAACATGCTGCCGCCGCCACTATTAATCCGCAACACTATGGCCTTAACCCCATCGGCATCAACGGTACCGCGAATCAATTGCGCCAAAGAATCACCCCCAATGGATCCGGGCGGTTGTTTCCCGGGCATTATGGTTCCCACTGCAGTTATTACCGCAACGCGATCGCCGTCAGGAGTACCCAGTGACAGTGGACGCTTTCGCGCCACATAGCGCTCAAATACCACCGCCTCGTAGAGGCCATCGTCATCGCTAGCCCCGACCACTTCAACAAGGTAGTCGTTACCCTCACTGCGGGTGAGCAGGCGATCTACCAGCCCCGACTGAAGAGCCGTCTGTGCCGCATCCCCACCATGATTTTGCAGCATCTGCGCAAAGTTGTTTACATAGTTATCGACCGCTCCAGGCTTAAGTGTCCGTTGCGTTTCCACAATTGTCGTATACTGCCCCCATAAATTATTCAGCCATCGGCTGGTCAGTTCTTTCTGAGCGGGCGACATATCGTCACGCATGAACGGCTCCACTGCAGACTTTTGATCTCCCGCCCGGAAAACATGCACATTGACCGATATTTTTTTCAGCGCCTCTCGAAAATAGTTTTGATAACTGCTGTATCCCTCTAAAGCTACCCCCCCTAAAGGATGCGCTATAACCGTATCGGCATGACTGGCCAGCAAGTACTGATCTTGGGTGTAGTAATCACCGATCGCAACCATAGGTTTGCCGCTCTCGCGAAAATTTTGTAGCGCATCAACAATCTCTTGGGTTTTACTAATGCCGAGACGTCCCAGAGAGTCAAGCTCCATTACCAAGGAATTAATGGCTGGGTCTTCTGCTGCGTAATCAATCGCTTCTATGATATCTCTAAGCAATACCTCATGATTTTCAGGAGACGGGGCTTCCAATAGCGCCTGCAAAGGATTGATCTCTGATTTCTGGTCCACCACAGTGCCGCCTATATTCAATAGCAGGGCTGCTTTTTCTGGCAGTGGCTCGGGTGCACCGCCAATATAAACAAAATAGATAAACGCAATCATGGCGAGGAAAAGGATATTCGAGATTGCCAGTCTGATGCGCGTCAACCCCCGCCAAATCCCGGAAAAAAAACGGCGCAAAAGTGAGGGTTTACTCATATTCTAAGCTCCAGTATTTATTTAAGATTCGCTCATCGCACGCAGCTCTCTGGCGCGCCAGCGCACATACAGCATTGCAGCTGTAAACAGTATCACAACGGCAACCAGCCCAATCACGACCAACAGACTATCCGGCTGCGCGAAAATACGCTGCACCAGTATCATGAAATACCCTAGGCAAACGAAACACAGCCAGATATAGCTGCGTAAATTATCCTTAAGCATGCCCGGCAAAAAAATCAGCAAAGGCAATAATTTCAGTGTCCAGATAAACCACGGCGCCTGATACGCCCACGCATCAGCAGCCTGCTGTAAGAACAGCGTCAGCCAACTCAGCCATGTCAACCGCAACGCAAAAGAGGCACTCATCGCCGCTCTCCCGTTACCAGGCGCGCTACGCGCTGCCCTAGCGCACGACACAACCCCGCCTCAACCTCGTCCACTGCCCGCATATTGTCATTGCCCGCCCAGTGCGAAGCCCCATAAGGTGTTCCTCCTGAGGTCGTGCTCATTAAGCCCGTTTCACTGTAGGGAAGGCCCGCAACGATCATGCCGTGATGTAACAGCGGTAACAGCATGCTGAGCAAGGTCGACTCCTGCCCCCCGTGCATACTTGAGCTGGAAGTGAAAACAGCAGCCGGCTTGTCAATCATAGTGCCGCTTAACCACAGCGTTGAGGTTTGATCGATAAAATACTTCAGCGGCGCAGCCATATTACCAAACCGAGTGGGACTGCCCATAACCATTCCAGCACAGTCACGCAGATCTTCCAGTTCGCAGTAGAGCGGGCCGTCTGAGGGAATATCGTCTTCACTTTTCTCGCACGTTGCAGACACAGCTGGGACAGTGCGCAGTCGGGCAGCCACACCTGACACCCGTTCAATACCGCGTGCTATATGCTGTGCCATCGTCGCTGTGGCACCCTGCCGGGAATAGTAAAGCACCAGCACATAGGGCTCTGCACTCACTTGATAAGCTCCAGAACATTCTCAGGGGGACGACCCAGCACGGCCCGACTTCCTTTGACCACGATGGGCCGTTCAATCAGCTTCGGATATTTGGCCATGGCTGCTAGTATTTCCTCGTCATCGGAGTCCTTGTTCAAGCCGGAAGCTTTATACGCATCCTCGCCGCGTCGCACCAACTGAGCTGCTGTCAGGCCAAGTTTCTTTAATAGCGCTTTTAGTTCTCTAATGTCCGGTGGGGTGTCTAAATAGAGTACCACCTCCGGGTTTACGCTATTTTCCTTCAGCAACGCAAGAGTATTACGCGATTTGGAACAACGTGGATTATGATAAAGCGTAACTAAACTCATGGTTGATTTCCTATGACCGCGACAAAATTGCGGGCAAGTATACCAAAACATCGACAGATTTCGCCCAGACAACTTACACAATCGAGCATACTGATTCGTGCAGGCGCCCCTCGAGTCATGCAATAATGCTCATATGACATCTCGCATACTATTATTTTCCGAACTATGGGGCCGCATACGCTATTTCGCGAGTCGGTTTGTAGCGGATCGTTGCTCTGAAAATGCAGCCGCACTAACCTATATGAGCCTGTTTGCGCTGGTGCCGCTGTTAACGGTCCTCTATACAATCGCGTCGGCCATTCCAGCTTTTCAGGGCGCCGAGGACCAGATGCAAACGATCTTGTTCACACACCTGTTGCCTGAAAGCGGCTCTGATATCGAAAATTACCTCAACGGTTTCTCCCAGCAAGCGAAAAACCTTACCGGACCTGGCATTGTCTTTCTACTCGTTACGGCTATCCTGATGCTGCGCAATATTGAGCACGCGTTCAACATGATTTGGCATGCTAGGGAGAACCGTAGCGCTCTATCCAGCTTTCTGTTGTATTGGGCTGTATTGACCCTGGCACCCATCACCATTGGTCTGGCGCTGGGCATAAGCACCTACCTGTCATCCTTCGCCAACGCGCTGGAAAACCTCGACATCTTTGGGGCTAAAGCTTTCCTGTTGGAGAGCACGCCGCTATTACTGAGTACGGCAGGTTTCAGCCTGATTTACGCCGCTGTTCCCAATTGCCGGGTGCCGTTCAAGCACGCGTTGATAGGGGGGATATTCGTCGCTCTGGCATTTCACGCTGCCCGCGCGGCATTTACACAATTAGTCGTGGGTTCCAATTACACATTCATCTACGGCGCGTTCGCCGCTGTACCCTTGTTCTTATTATGGATTTATCCTGTCTCTTATACACATCTGACGCTGCCGACGAATAGAGAGGTGTAGA
>OLHR01000272.1_pt1 | contig 17848 bp, 8 predicted proteins | sample 1609291 | NCBI WGS metagenome assembly OLHR01 (sample SAMN05416707, study PRJEB24817) | seawater metagenome | isolation source: Sea water | place: Canada:Atlantic | collected 2013-07 | reverse complement strand
TACGAGATCATGCCTAGTCTCGTGGGCTCGGAGATGTGTATAAGAGACAGCCTCCGAAAGGCCTCCCCCCGCCAACCTCGGATCACTCCCATCCAGCGTGTAATAAATCGTCACCGCCGGATCAGCGGCAAGCGTCACCGCAGTCCCGACCGCAACCTGCCCGCCATGCTGCGGCTGAAACACCGGAGCATCCACCTTCGGATAAAGCCCATCATCCTTAAATTGCCCCAAGGTAGTCCCCAAGCGCCGGCTCAAATAATTCCCGCGTAGATTCGAAACCTCACCCAACCAATCACTCCGATCATAAGGATTACTCGGACGCAGTAAATCACCCCACCGCGCCGACTCTCCCACAATGGCCCGATCAATCGAACCACTGTGGAAATCCAACACCGCGCGCGTCTTCCCAAAGGTCAACGCCCCCTCATTAAAAAAGTGACGCTGCACCCTGTCCGCAAACAACTGCCGATACTCGGGATGCCCTCGCAGAGCCATATGAATTTCGCTACACGTATCGTTCACATTGCGATCACTGACATCGGTCCCCACCGACAAAAAACTCTCCTCCGAATCCCAACAATAAAAACGGAACCGCTCCCCCGCCAAGCGCCTGCGCATGGAATAAACATTGTTATCGATCCAATCGCTGTTCCCCGCAAAGTGATTTACCACGATGTAGTCCGCAAAGTTCTCCAAATCTAATAACTCTCGAATCGCCTCAAAAGTCGTGGAATTGAGAACATTTCCCCGCACCAATCCGATCAACTGATTCCAAGCCACATCATCACCCGCTGATACCTGGTGCCCCGCTCCGCGCACCCACTTAATCACGTCATACTCATCCTCATCACCCCCAAATCTCGCCGCCGCAAAGTGCTCCGTCGGACGCTCGACCGGATTGTAGAGCCCCCAATAATGCCCATTAATATAGAGATGCATAAAGGTCCCCGGAATCGCGTGATTCCCCGTCGTCGCCTGAAAATCTCTCACAATTTGATCACGCATGTAGGTCACCCTTACCAAGGAGTTCCCATTCCCCGATAAAGCCCGCCACGGACTCGCCCACGCCTTGCCATTTCCCGACCGCAGAATCAGCCGATCAAACTCCTCAATCTCCGATCTCGGAAACATCGCATACCTCAACTTCGAATCTCCATACTCCGATCGGAAATAAAGCCGAAAAGATTTCTTCAACATCTCCGGAAAGCGATTCCACCCGCCGTGCATCCGCAGCCCGCAGTTCGCCTGCACCTCACTCCCCATTACCGGATCAATCACCTCAAAGGAAACATTCCGCTCCCACGCCCGCCCCCGCCTTCTCGCATTCACATGCAAGCCATCCACCGGGTCGAACATGACCTCCGCATCCAGCACCAGCGAAATACTCGGAATCGAAGTCAACGCCTCTTCCAGCTCAAAGTCCACCCCCGCCGAATCCGGCATCGGCAACCTCGCAAGCACTCCTTCATTCATGCCAAAGTGCGAAAAGGCCGCGACCGAAGACTGCACCCCATTCAAGCTCGGCACCCACCGCTGGGGAAAGCCACTTGGCGCCGACGACTGCCCACCCACCTGACTCGCGAAAAGATAAGTCTGCGTATCCACATCAGTGGGTTCCCATCCCTCGCGAAACGCCGCTGCTCGTAAAACTGTCGTCCTAGAAATCATCAAGGCTCCGTCGTAAAGCGAAGCCGCCGTATTCTCCGGCCCCGGCTCACTCCCATCCGACGTGACATAAATGAGCGACTCCGGCGTCGCACTCGTGATCGTCACCATCTGCGGCACCTCGTAAAACCCCCGCTTCACCGAAAACTGCGTATCCGCCACAAACCCTTCCACGGCCCCACCTCCATTCACCTCTCCAGGACTCGGGTTCACAAAATAGCGCAACTCATTTCCTCCGAAGCCTCCGTAACTCACATCCGAAAACTGCTTCGGATAAACGAGCGTCTCCAGGACCTGCGAATCCGGCCCGCTCAACACCAATCTTTCCCCCGCCCCCCTACTCAAACCAAAACCCGTCGCCAAAATTCCATCGAGCGCAACATCCGCCGCATCCACCATCAGATAACCTCCCGCCGGAATCACTTCCTCGGAAAAGACAAACTTCCTCGCGTCCGCCCCGTCATCGCCCAAGCCATAACCCGCCGCATCCAAATCAAAAGGATTCGGATTCCACAACTCGATCCAATCCGGCGTCGAGCCATCACTCCGCACCAGACTCCCCCCATTCGAAGCCATCAATTCACTCAGCTGAAGCGGTAAACCCACCCCATCAACCACCACGCCCAGAGCTTTCTTCACCGCTCCCCGAACATTCGTCGCCACGATCTCATAAATGACACTCTCCGCAGGATTCACCACCATCGATCCATCAGCCGAAACGACCTGCCCTCCCGGATAAAGACGCACCTCATTGGCATCTCCGGTCGACCACCTCAGAGTCACGGCCTGCCCCGACGTCACCTCTCGTAAAGAAGCGGTAAATGATGCCACCTCCGCAAAAGCCTCCTCCTGCGTAAACACCCGCACCTCCCCGAAGTGAATCATCGACGTATTTTGTCCGGGATTCGTCCCTCCATTTTCAAAGCCCACCCGCACGCGCTCCATTTTGATTCCCCCCGGAACCTCAAAAACAGCAGTTGATCCAATTCCCGGATCAACCAAATTCGCCGAAAAAACCGACACTCCACTTTCATTAAATCCTCTCACAACCGTCCCAGTCATCCGCCCAGCACAACAATCCCCCCGCATCTCGACCTCAATCCGCGCCACTTCGTATTCCTGATCAAGCACGACCTGCCACGAATTATTTTGCGTGGTCGTATTCGTATGCGAAAAAGTCGCAGAACTCCCGTCATTCGCATTTCCCGCAGGAAATTGCCCCCCGTTCCACTCACTCGTCTGGCTCGCGGCACCCAACCCCGCCACGTCCACCAGCGCCCCAAACGCGAGGCTGGAGCCCAGTGACAAAAAACAGGCCAAGATCCTCCCCGCCCGTTGTTTTGAATCAAAAATCATGATGTGAAATCAGGGTAACCAAATAGACCTGAGGTGCCTATGCCAATCTGATCGACCGATTTCAGACGCCCAATTTCACCTTGACCAAAGGCCGTAAAAATCCAGCCTCTTCTTTTACCTTGAACAAATCGGCGTCGTCGACTGACCTATTTTTCCTCGAACCTCAGCACCCAACTCCACCCACATGTCACCTCACAGCGCCATTCTCCTCTCCCTGATCTTGGCCCCGGCAGCAAGCGCTCTAGACTGGGACAAAACCTTCAAACCCACCAAAGGATGGCAGACGAGCACCGTCGCCGACGCCCTGGAGAAAGACATCGCAATCCAAGCCTCAGGAAAACCCTTCTTCCTCACCAACGCTGCCACTCCTAAAAAAGCAGGCTACCTCCAAACTCTTGGAAAATTCGGTGACTGCACCGTCGAGTCCGAGTTCCTCATCCCCGAGGGATCCAACTCCGGCATCTATTTTCAAGGCCGCTACGAGATCCAAATCCTCGACAGCCACGGCAAAGCGAAAGTGAGCGATGGCGACATGGGAGCGGTCTACCACCGCTGGGACAACAAGCGTCAGCCCAAAGGCTACGAAGGCCACGCACCACTCGTCAACTCCGCAAAACCAGCCGGCCAGTGGCAAAAGCTCCTCATCAAATTCCGCGCTCCCCGCTTCACAAAAGACGGCACCCTTCTCGAAAAGCCCCGCTTCCTCTCCGTCCACCTCAACGACGTCCTTGTCCAAAAAAACATCTCCCTCAACGGCCCCACCCGCTCGGCCCAGCGCAAAGGATTCGTCGCGGAAGACCACATTTTTATCCAAGGCGACCACGGCCCCATCGCCTTCCGTAAGTTCAAAGTCACCCCCGAGAACTTTCCTAAATAACATTCGCCAAAAAAATTGTCCCCACTTTTCCGTCCCAAAAATCAAAGCCATCAGTCAGAAAAAATCCGTATCGTCTCGTCCCAATCCTTCCTAAATCTGTCTAAAAAATTCCTGCCCCCTCCACTCCGATCCAAGGGCGGCTTCAGAGCCCTCCCGCCAAAAGCAAATTCCTGGCATTCTTTCTAACTGATGAGCTTCGCAAATCTCTGATAAGCCTCTTCCCATTCCTTGGGATGCTGCGGCTCGAAGCGCTTCGTTGCGAACGAGTTACGAATCAAAGCACGACCTTCCTCAAGACTGTCGAGACGACCACTGGCCACTTCTTGCATCATGAGATTACCCGCCGCCGTCGCCTCATAAGGACCGACGATGACAGGCCGGTTGATGCTACTCGAGATGCTCATATTAAGTTGATCGTTCTGACCACCGCCTCCGATGATATGAAGAATGTCGATGGGCCGATCGATGAGCTTCTCGAGTCGATCAAGCACAAAGCGGACTTTGAGCGCGAGGCTATCCGTAACCAAGCGTAAGATCTGCGCAGGGCCCTCAGGGACGATCTGCCCGGTCTCGCGACAGTAATCCGCAATCTCGGCCGGCATGTCGCAGCGACCTGCAAAGCGAGGGTCATCCGGATCAATAAATGATTGAAGACGCTCGGCACCCGCTGCCATCTTGGCGAGATCGAAATAACCCCAATCGTTCCCTTCTTCTTTCCAAACGCGGCGGCACTCCTGGACCAGCCAGAGGCCATTGATATTCTTGAGCAAGCGGATGGTATCGAAGACGCCCACTTCGTTCGTGAAGTTATATTCGCGAGCAAGTTGAGTAATGATTGGTTCATCAATCTCGACCCCGAGCAGAGACCAGGTGCCCGAGCTGAGGTAGGCAAAATTGGAGCTTGGTTCAGCAGGCACCGCCGCGACCGCCGAGGCGGTATCGTGGCTTCCAACGGTCACCACTTTTGTCTCAGAAGAGAGCCCCGTTTTCTCAACGATCTCGGGAAGGATCACTCCAAGAGTTTCGCCAGGTTCGACCAACCCGGGCGCCACATCGAGGGAGAGGCCCAGAGCTCCGAAGAGCACTCGGGACCAATCTTTTTTCACCGGATTGTAGAGTTGAGTCGTCGAGGCATTCGTGCGCTCGCACTTCGCCACGCCCGTGAGACGATGCGCGACCAAATCTGGCATCATGAGAAATTGTTCCGCCTCCGGGAGGACGGAATCAGGATCCTGCATCACGGCACCCATTTGCGTGAGGGTGTTGATGTCCATGAACTGAATGCCGGTTTTCTCAAAAATGGTGTCAGCGGAAACCCGCTGAAAGAGGTCATCCATCACGCCCTTATTACGAGGGTCACGATAGTGGCGAAGGTCGGCAAGGAGCTTTCCATCGGCATCTAAAAAGCCGTAGTCTACTCCCCAGGTATCGACTCCAATCGAGAGAATTCTTTCCGCTCCATAACGATCCACCGAGAGCTTCAGCCCTTCAAGGATTCCTTTCCAGAGCGCTTCGAAGTCCCAGAAGAGCCCGCCTTCTTTTTGGATGGGAACATTCTCAAAACGATTAACCTCCTCAAGAGAGAGCTTCCCTTGGCTCATGATGCCCGCGATGACACGCCCGCTTCCGGCTCCAAGATCAACGGCAAGATAGATGGCTGAGGCGTCGGACATTTCTGTTAGATGAGATTAAGGTCCGCCATCGCCTTTTGATGAATGTCGAAATAGCGGTCGCGGGCTGTGGAAGTCTTGAGGTCCTCATCCCAGTTGGGAATCATTGCGCTCATGCGAGATTTGGCTTCGTCAGACTCGAGAAGCCCGGGCAGACAGCGCTGGATGCACTCCAGCATGACTTGAGTCGATACGGAAGCCCCTGGCGAGGCCCCCAGGAGCGCGGAAATACTCAAATCCTCACTGGTCAGCACTTCAGTGCCGTAGTGGACAATTCCCGGTTCTTCTCCTGGCTCCTGCTTGATCGCCTGCACCCGGATACCCGCATCGATGACCTCCCAGTCCTCATCCCTGGCATCAGGATAGAAATTGTAGAGTTCCTGCATTCGGGAGGACTTCGACTGAAGCCCCTGCTCCACGAGGTACTTCACCAAGTCGAGGTTGTGAATCCCAACCCGCATCAGCGAAACGATGTTGCTGGGCCTCACCGACAAAGGAAGGTCGGTATGACTTCCACCATTATGGAGAAATTTTCCAGTCCAAGCCGCGAAGGGACCGAAGAGAAGGGAGCGTTCTCCATCGATTACCCGGGTATCCAAATGCGGCACCGCCATCGTCGGGGCAGCCCCAAGAGCCTGTCCGTAAACCTTGGCAGTGTGCTTTTTCACCACCTCGGGATTTCTCGTGATCATCCACTGACCTCCGATTGGAAATCCTCCATAACCTTTGACTTCGGGGATCCCGGATTTTTGCAGCAAGGGAAGTGATCCACCGCCCGCACCGATGAAAACGAAGCCCGCTTCGACCTGGCGCTTCTCGCGACTTACTTCATCGCGCACCGTGACGAGCCAACCTTTTCCCTTCTTTTCCAAGTCGACAACGCGATGCCCAAAGTGGGTCTCGCAATCATCCTGTTCGTCAAGCCACTCGCAGAAGTTGCGGGAAATCTCACCGAAATTGACGTCGGTGCCACCCTCCATATGAGTCGCGGCGATCGGTTGATTTCCATCCCGACCTTCGACAAGAAGCGGTGCCCAGGATTTAATTTCCTCCCGATTCGACGAGTGCTTCATCGATTCAAAAAAGTGGTGCTTTTTCAAGCCCTCAAAGCGAGCCCGGAGATAAGGAAGCTGCTCCTCGGTGTGAACCAGGGAGATATGCGGGAGAGGATTGATGCACTCCTTCGTGTCCTTGATGATCCCCTTTCGCGCAGCGTAGGCCCAGAACTGGAGCGAGTGCTCAAAGTCCTCGAAGACCGAGATCGCCTTGGAGACATCAACGCTTCCGTCGGCCTCCTGGTGAGGCGTATAGGAAAGCTCACAGATTCCGGCGTGCCCGGTCCCGGCGTTATTCCAACCATTCGATGCTTCCTGCGCAGGCCGATCGGACACTTCGAAAAGTTGAATCGAAAGACCCGGCTGCAGCTCCTTAAGCATGGCCCCGAGAGTCGAGGACATGATGCCGGAGCCAATGAGGAGAACGTCGGTTTTCATGCGGTTCTTTTTAGCGAAGGAATGCTTCGTGAAGTCCGCCATCAACCGCCAGCACCTGGCCGGTGGTCTTCGATGATGTCTCACTCAGCATAAAGAGCATTCCGTTCGCCTGGTCTCGGGGGGTAATGGGAACCTTGGTGAGCGTGCGGTCTGCGTAGAACTGCGCAAGCTTGTCGCGGAGTTCCTCGGTGCCCTCGTTCTCGCCGAAAACAATGTCATACTTCGTCAAGGAAGCGATCACGCGATCACGGGGAAACATTCCACTTCCCGCTACGACAGTCGCCGGAGCGACGCCATTGACGCGCACGAGCGGCGAAAGCTCGATCGCAAGTTCGCGAACCAGGTGGTTCGCAGCAGCCTTCGAAGTATCGTAAGCAACCGAGCCTTTCTTGGAAACGACCGCGTTAGCACTGGTCGTCACGACCATCGAGCCACGGAGACCCTGCTCATTCCAGATCTTGGCGGCTTCATCGGCGACGAAGTAAGGCCCGGCAACGTTGATCCCAAAGGTGAGGCCCCATTTATCATCAGGGATGTGACCGGTGCGATCGGGTGGCACGAAGATTCCCGCGGTCACTGCGATGTGATCGATGCCACCGTATGCATAAACAACTTCAGCAAGCATTGCCTTGATCGCCTCACGATCGGTGACATTGCAGGCGAGCCCGATGGCATTTCCACAACCGGAAATCCCAGATCCCGCGACCCCGATACCCTGACCCACTTTGGCAATGAGTTCCTCGGCCGTGGCCTGAGCAGTTTCCTGATTCAGGTCGGCACAAACAACATGCGCGCCCTGATCAATCATGACGTGAGCCATCTCCTTGCCGATGCCACTTCCGGCACCAACGACGATGACCACCTTGCGGGCAAACTCGCGCTCGGGTGGCATGCGCTGAAGCTTCGCTTCTTCAAGTGCCCAGTATTCGATGTCGAAAGCTTCTTTCTGGGGAAGCCCAATATATTCATCGATCGCTTCCGCGCCGCGCATCACCGAAATGGCGCAGTTGTAGAACTCAGCGGTCACACGGGACTCACTCTTGTTCTTTCCGAAAGCCACCATGCCGATGCCAGGAATCAGAACCACCGTTGGGTTCGAATTACGCATCGCGGGAGAATGAGTCTCCTTGTTCGCCTCGTAGTAAGTGGCATAGTCGGCGCGATATTTTTCAAGACCAGCGGTCAGCTTGGTGCGAAGCACATCGAGACCTTCGTTCTGAGGATCCCAATCGACATAAAGCGGCTTAATCTTGGTGCGAAGGAAGTGATCCGGGCAGGAAGTCCCGAGTTCAGCCAGTCTTGGCGCCGCGTTTGAATTCACGAATTCAAGAACCGCGTCCGTCGTTTCCACCGTCGCAATGAAACGGTTCTGCTGACTGACCTGACCACGAAGCCAAGGCAGGATTTCGGAAACGAGTTCGCTCTGCTTCTCATCGGAAAGTTTGGAAAACTTTTGTCCTTCAAAGGTCTCAGCTCCCTTATCGCGTTCCTCAATGTAGCGACCCGCGCGTTCGATGAGCTCAAGAGTCAACTCGTAGCACTCCTTGTCGTCATCGGCCCAGTTGATGAGACCGTGCTGGCCCATGTTGATGCCCTTGGCATTGGGATTCTTTTGGCAGACCTCCTGGAAAAGAAGACCGAGATCAAAGCCCGGGCGCTGCCAGGACGTGTAAACGATTTCGTCGCCAAAGATCTCCTTCGTGATTGCCTCAGAATTCCTCGTCGCACAGAGCGAGATGAAGGAATTCGGGTGCATGTGATCAACATGCTTGCTTGGAATAAAGGAATGCAGCGGGGTATCGATGGACGACGCCCGCGGGTTCAAGTTAAAGGTCGTGTGACGATACATTCCCACCATGTCATCCTCAATCTGAGTCTTGACGCCGTTCGGACTCGTGTCGTTGTAGATCTTTTGAAGGGCAATGAGTTTATCCTGATAAAGAGAGGAAAAGTTCTCAATCTTAGAAGTCCGGAGATCGCCACCGGATCCTTTGACCCAAAGCACTTCAGTTTCTTCACCGGTGAGCGGATCGACCTCCATCGCCTTGGAAGAAGTGTTTCCACCTCCCGTGTTGGTGATGCGCTGGTCGGCGCCGAGGATATTGGAACGATAGGAAAGGCGCTCGACAGCGCTCATGGAAGCGACTTTTAAGTCGTCCCAGCCGTAGTTGACATGGCGGTATTCTGATGGGGAAAATGACATGGTTACAAGAGAGGTATAGGTATTCTAAAAAGGGTTGATTTACTAGGCGTATCCGCCGCCGGTAATCCCAAGCTCTTTGCGTCGGGCTTTTCGGTCGGTTGAAATTTTTTCGAGATAGCCGCTTTCACGGAATGCCATGAGAGGATCGGGTGCCAGCCCACGCCCCTTGCGCCATTCGGCAATGGCACCAGAAACATCCGTTCCAAAGGCCTTCTTAAGAAGACGCTCGGCATCGATAATGCTGCCTGCCTCTTGCTCCTTCTGAAGTTGCTCATGATCCACGAGCGCGGCCTTCACATAAAGCTCCTGCGCTGCCGTCACCGTTTCAATCATCGCCTCCATCTTGGGCTTCAGATTGTGAGACTGGTCGACCATATATTCGATGGCGGGATACTTCCCACCTTGTGAAGCGGCATAGCCGTGGATCTCGCTAAAGATGCGGAAAATTTGATAAGGATCGATCGACCCCAACGTGAGATCATCGTCGGCATAACGGCGATCGTTAAAGTGGAAGCCACCAAGCATCTCCTCATCGAGAAGCCATGCCACGATCTGTTCGATATTTTGCGCCTGATAGTGATGCCCGGTATCCACGAGCACCTTCGCCTGTGGACCCATTTTCTTGGCGTAAATGTAGGACATTCCCCAGTCGGCAATGTCGGTGTGATAGAAGGCCGGCTCGAAAGGTTTGTATTCGACGAGGAACAACTGGTCATCGGCCAAGTGTCCATGAAATTCACCCAGCGCATTTTCGAGTCGTTGCTTGCGACCACGAATGGAATCCTGACCGGGATAATTCGTGCCATCTGCCATCCAAAGCGAAACAACATTTGAATTTACCGCTTGCCCGAGCTTGATCGAATCAATGACGTGCTGTGAGGCCTGCTCACGAATCCTGGTATCGGCATTGCAGAGACTGCCCAGACGATACTCTTGGTTCTGAAAAAGATTAGGATTGATCGATCCAATTTGAACTCCCGCCTTTGCCGCCAAGGCCACCACCTCCTTCGGATCATCTCCCTCTTTGAAATCCCAAAGAACGTGGGTCGCAACCTTCGGACAACATCCCGTCAGCTGATTGACCTGACCTGCGTCGGCAAGCTTGTCGGCAAGATCAAGCGCTGCGCCATCTTGGAGGAATTTGCCAAACCGAGTCCCGGTATCGGCGAAGCCCCAGGAAGGAAGCTCAATTTCGAAATGATCAAGAGCTTCGTCGATGCGTTGCTGGATTTCTTGGTTCATGAAAATGTGACAAAATTACTGGACGGGAAATTGGGTGGATGGAGAGATCGCCGCTATCGTCTGTCCCGATTCGGATGCACACTATGAAAAGGAACCGATTCATGTAAGAACTAAAATTGCTGAGAGATTGGTTCAATTTTAACATCCTTTCTGGTGGGGAGAATCTCCACCCTTTGGATCACCGGAACTTGATTTTTCTGAATCTCGGTGAAAATCTCAGATGAAAATGACTAGCGATCATGTTTGGAAAGAATTCCAATAACGATTTCCCCCTCTTCGGCATTTGGCCCCTTACATCAAGGCATTCATTCCACGACAATGCTACTTCGCAACTGCCCCAATCGATTCGCGCTCAATAAAGCGGGTCGAAAATCCCGCCTGTTGCGGCGGCTTGTTTCCATCACCTTCGATACGTTCCAAGAGGAAATCGATCGCCTGGGTCACCATCTCATCATGAGACTGGGCGACGGTGGACAGTGAAACCTGAAGGTACTCACCCAGAGGAATTCCGTCGATCCCCACAACCGAGACATCCCCGGGAACACTAAGCCCCAGATCCTTGGCGGCACGCATCACCCCGATGGCCGTCAAATCATTGAGCGCTACCAACGCCGTTGGGCGATCCTTGGACTCCAAAATCTTCCGCCCCACCTCGCGCGCTTCCAAAATATTCGGCCCGCAATTCACTACCTCACAGGTCGAATCACCAAATCCCTCGATCATTTTACTAAAAAGAGAAGGACGTCCTCCCACCCGTTGCCCCTTCGAACGCGCGGCCAAGAAGCTAAAGCGCCTGTGCCCCAGCTCATGCAGGCGCGTTGCGGCCTCGCGCAGACCCGTCGAGAAATCCGGGACCACCACATCAACAAAAGCCTCTCCCGCCCCAGGCATCGCCAGCACCACAATAGGAAAGCCCAACTTACTCTGCCGTTCCAAAAATTCGCGATGCCCATCCAGATCACTCACGAAAGCGACGACGCCATCGACATTCCGATACACCACCTCTTCGAGCAATTTCTTTTCCCGTTCCAGATCCGTCTGCCAGTTCTCGATCACAAGATCGTATCCCTTTTCTCCGATGCGATTTCCAAAAACCTGCGAAAAGTGGGTAAAGTAAGGATTTTCCAAATCCGCCACCAGAAGACCGATCGCCTTGAAACTTCCTGACCTTAAGGCAACCGCAGCCCGGTTCGGGCGGTATCCCAATTCCTTGGCCGCCGCAAAAACCCGCCCTTCTGTCTCCTTCGATGCCCATGAATTTGGTCGGCGATTCAAAATAGTGGAGGCTGTGTTCACAGCAACTCCGGCACGCTCTGCAACGTCCTTAAGTCGAATCTTTCCTCCAGCCATTTCTCCAATACTCTATATGTTAGAAAAATGAGTGCAACTTAATGAAGTAAGATAAGAAACGTTTCATTAAATAATATTGACCCACCCTGCGTAACCCACGAAGCTTTGCCTTCAAAAATGAGGGAATTCTTTTCCTCAAACATCATTAAATCATGTCTGGTCAAGACAACTCCCTAACGAATACGAACGGAAGGTCGCACCTCATCTAAAAAATAAAAAAAGTCGGCAGAAAGTCGATCTCCCTCGCGTAAACGAAGGGGCAGTCTAAAGCCTATCATACAAGACTCGCCACCCCGATGATTCAACGCTCTCTCACCTTCGTTTTCTTCGCCGCAAGCCTCGCCCCCAGCCTTGCCGGAGAACAGGTGGGCTATAATGCCGATGTCCGTCCCATTCTTTCGGACAAGTGCTTCCTCTGCCATGGTCCCGATAAGGCGAGCACCAAGGCCGGCCTGCGCCTCGACACCCCGGAACGTGCCTTTGCCGCTCTCAAAGATTCTCCCGGAAAGCATGCCATCGTCGCCGGCTCCCTCGAAAAATCGGAAGCCTGGCGCCGTATCATTTCCACCGACCCCGATGAGGTCATGCCCACTCCGAAATCGAAGCTCCCCACCCTCACCGATTCCGAAAAACGCATCATCGCCCGCTGGATCGAACAAGGCGCTGAGTATGAACCTCATTGGTCCTTCGTGAATCTCCCCACAAGCGTTCCCGTCCCCAAAATCAAGAACACCGCTTGGCCCCTGAATGCCATCGATAACTTCGTCGGCGCAAAACTCGAAGCCGAGTCACTCGTGCCCTCGCCCGCGGCCGACCCAACCCGCTGGTTCCGTCGCGTCAGCTTCGACCTCACCGGACTGCCTCCCACTCTCTCCCAGCTCGATCAGTTTAAAAATGACCTCGCAGCCGATCCCGCAGCTGCGAAGGAAAAAGCGGTCGAGGCATTCCTCGCGACCCCTGCTTATGGCGAGCACATGACGCTCGATTGGCTCGACGCTGCCCGCTACGCCGACACTTGGGGATACCATTCCGACATGACTTTCACGGCCTGGCCCTACCGCGACTGGGTCGTGAAGGCCTTCCAAGACGACATGCCCTACGACCAGTTCGTCACCTGGAACATCGCCGGCGACCTCCTCCCCAATGCCAACCAAGAGCAGAAACTCGCCACCGCTTTCAACCGCTTCAACCGCATGACAAACGAAGGCGGCTCCACCGCGCTTGAGTTCCGCGTCGATGGCGTCGCCGACCGCGTCAATACCGTGGGCACTTCCATCCTCGGACTCACCTTTGAGTGCGCAAAATGCCACGATCACAAATACGATCCCATCCTCACGAAGGACTACTATCAGCTCTACGCCTTCTTCAATTCCATCAACGAAGACGGCCTCTACATCCACCAAAACATCTCCCCGCCACCCAGCGTCCTCCTTCCCACGCCAAAGCAGGAAGCCGATCTCGCAAAACACCAGATACGCATCGACGAACTCGAGAAACAACTCGCGCAAATCGTCGCACAAGCCAAGCCAGCCTTCCAGGAATGGAAATCTAGATTAACGCCTGAGTCACCACTCACCATGGCAGACCAAACGGCCCTCGTTGACTTCAACAAATCGAACAAGAAACCTCTCGAATCCCGAATCCAAGCGAAGGACGCTAAGCCAATCTCCATTTCGCTCAAGACTCCCAACTATGTCGAGGGCCCCGCAAGACTCGGCACCGCCGTGGCCCTCAATGGCGACTTCGGAGCCGACCTCCCCGGAGTCTTCGTCAACGATAGATACAATCCCTTCACCCTCGGTCTTTGGGCCAAAGATACCCTGCAAGCCAAGCGATCTGTCGTCATCGCCCATCGCTGCCACGGCACCGAGATTGGCTACCACGGCATCGATCTCCGCATCGAGGACGGCTACCTCTCCGGCCGCATCTTCCGCGCTTGGCCCGATAACGGCATCGGCATCCGCTCCGTCAAACGACTGCCCAAGAACGAGTGGCACCACATCACTTACACCTACGATGGCCAAAGCAAGGCCGCCGGCCTAAAAATCTATCTCGATGGCGACCTCTTCGAAACCATCGTCACCGGGGACAAACTCTATAAGAGCGTCAACATCAAGACCTACACCGCAGGCACCTTCACCCTTGGAGCCATTTTTCGGGGACCCGGTTTCAAGGGCGGCCACGTCGATCAACTCACCACTTTTGATCGCCCGCTCACTCCCATCGAGGTTCGTCAGCTTGCCGGAAAAGAAACTGCCCTCAGCACTCCTACCGAGGAAGAACTCTTCCCCTACTACCTTGCCAACCACCACCTCGAATACCGCAAAACCATCGCGGAACTCTCCGCCGCCCATAAGAGGCTCGTTCAAACAGAAGATGGCTTCATTGAGGTCCCCGTCATGGAAGAAATGGACAAACCCCGGCCTTCCTACATTTTAGCGCGTGGCGAATTCAACGCGAAGCGCACGGAGGAAAACAAAGTCAGCCGTGACTCCCCCAGCTTCCTTCTCCCCTTCCCAAAAGACGCCCCCCGTGACCGCCTCGGTCTCGCCCAGTGGCTCACCCAGCCCAATCACCCACTCACCTCCCGCGTATACGTGAACCGGATCTGGCAGCAGTTTTTCGGCAAGGGTCTCGTCGGCACGACCGAGAACTTCGGACTCCAAGGCGACCTCCCCACCCACCCCGAGCTTCTCGACTGGCTTTCGCGAGATCTCGTGAATCACAAGTGGAGTACGAAACATCTCGTAAAACGGATCGCCCTCTCCGCCACCTACTCCCAGCGATCCGCTCTCACCCCAGAACTTCAATCACGAGACATCTCGAATAATTTCCTTGCCCGCGGCCCTTCCCATCGTCTCAGCGGCGAAGCGATCCGCGACTCCGCCCTCCTCAGCTCCGGCCTTCTTAGCACCCAACAAGGCGGCCCACCCGTGAGACCCTACGACCCGCTTTACAACGCGAAGCCCAATGCCACTCACACCAATCGCCGCTCGCTCTACTCCTTCTGGCGTCGTACTAAGCCGCAAAACAACATGCTCATCTTCGATAAGCCCTCGCTCGAAATCTGCTCCGTTAAACGCAGCGTCACCAACAGCCCGACCCAAGCCCTCGTCCTCCTCAACGACCCGCAATTCACCGAAGCCGCGCGTCATCTCGCCACGTCCCTCATGAAGTCGGAGGGCACCGATGAAGCCCGCATCAAAACCGCCTGGAAAAAAGTCACCAGTAACGAGGTCACTGATTCCCAGCTCCACCTCCTCACGGAAATCCTCAACGAGCAGAAGGCAACCTTCAAAGAAAATCCCGAAAGCGCTAAAAAACTCTGCCCCTCCATAAAAGGCGAAGACATCAATCAAGTCAAAACCGCCGCCCTAACGGTAACCTGCCAGGCCATCTATAACACCGACGCCGCAATCTGGAAGCGCTAGCCCAAAGGGGCCGAGCCATCCCGCGCTCGTTTCCTATCGCTAAAAGATCAAAGAAACATACACGGATCCTCTCTTCGAAGACTTCTCCACACGCGGATGGGCTTGGGTCTTCCTAAATTCCTGGCCTATCGACTTCGGAACGTGCCTCCTAGTCAATGAGGCCTTCGTCTCATATTCGAGAGTTCCTTGGTCGATCGCACGTTTTGAAGTTCCGGCGAAAGAACCTATGAATCCTGGGATACCTCATCTTGCTGTTGACGAAGAAGGCCTACACGCCTGATCCGACACACAACCCTCTCAAAGAGCCTTCTTCCAACTCGAAGTGGATGTCACCACGGAAGTAATGGAAGAATAGATCCAGTTGCGTTCCCTCTTCCATTTTCCCATAAATCCCCCTATCTCCCGCGCGCGAGGGTCCTCAAAACCCTTCGCGTCTTTACGTCTTTGCGGTTAACCTCCCGCCAGCCACCTACCATGTCCTTCGAACTCACCCGTAACTTCTCCATCATCGCCCACATCGATCATGGCAAAACGACCCTGTCCGATCGCCTCATGGAAGAAACCCAGACGATCACCCAGCGCGAGTCCCAGGCCCAGCACCTCGACTCCATGGACCTCGAGCGCGAAAAAGGAATTACCATCAAATCCCACCCCGTCACCCTTGCCTTCAAGTCCAAGGACGGGAAGACCTACAAGCTCAACCTCCTCGACACGCCCGGGCACGTCGACTTCTCCTACGAGGTCTCCCGCTCCCTCGCCGCGTGCGAAGGCGCCATCCTCATCATCGATGCCGCCCAAGGCGTCGAAGCCCAGACCATGGCCAACGTGAACCTCGCCATGGAGCAGGAACTCGCCATCGTTCCCGTCCTCAATAAAATAGACCTCCCCGCCGCCGACATCCCACGCTGCCGTAAGCAACTCGAGGACATCCTCGCGATCCCCGGAGAACACGCCATCCCCGCCTCCGCCAAGATGGGCATCGGCATCCAAGAGATCCTCGAAGCCGTCGTCGAACTCGTCCCCCCACCCGTCGAAAACCCCGACGGTCTCCTCCGCGCCTCCGTCTTCGACTCCCTTTACGATCAATTTCGCGGCGTTATTTCCTACGTCCGCATCGTCTCCGGTGAGGTGAAAAAAGGCGATAAGATCAAGCTCTTCCACACTCCCACGAACTACGAGATCAAGGAGACCGGCATCTTCACCCCTAAGATGCAAAAAACCGAAGGCCTCAAAACCGGAGACGTCGGCTACATCATCGCCAACATGAAGTCCTCCGCCGAAGTCAAAATCGGCGACACCATCACCCACAAGGAAAAACCCTGCCTCGAGCCCCTTCCCGGATTCAAAGAAATTCGCCCCATGGTCTTCTCCGGCATCTACCCCATCGACACCTCCGACTACGAGGCCCTCAAAGTCGCCATGGGCAAACTTCAGATCAACGACGCCGCCTTCACCTTCCAGACCGAATCTTCCACCGCGCTCGGCTTCGGCTTCCGCTGCGGCTTCCTCGGCCTCCTCCACATGGAAATCATCCAGGAACGACTCCGCCGCGAGTTCGACATGGACGTCATCTCCACCTACCCCTCTGTCATTTACGAGGTCACCAAGACCGACGGCGAAGAACTCATCATCGACAACCCCTCCTACCTCCCCGAAGCCCAGACCATCGAAAAAATCTGCGAACCCATCGTCCGCATCTTCATCATGGTTCCCGGAGACTACATCGGAGACGTCATGAAACTCATCATGGAAAAGCGAGGCGAACTCGAAAACACCGAGACCATCGACGAATTCCGCGTCATGCTCACGGCCAAAGTCCCTCTCGCCGACATCCTCGTCGACTTCAACGACCGCCTCAAATCTATGACCAAAGGCTACGGCTCTATGGATTATGAGCACGCCGGATACCGCGCCGCCAACATGGTCAAAATGGACATGCTCATCGCCGGCGAACCCGTCGAAGCCTTTTCCACCATCGTCCACCGCGACAAAGCAATCGGCCGAGGCCGCGATCTCGCCGCCAAGCTCAAGGAAGTCATCCCCACCCAGATGTTCGTCGTCGCCATCCAGGCCGCCATCGGAGGAAACATCATCGCAAGAGAAACCATCTCCGCGATGCGTAAAAACGTCACCGCCAAATGCTACGGCGGCGACATCTCCCGAAAGCGCAAACTCCTAGAAAAGCAGAAAAAGGGTAAGGCAAAAATGAAGCAATTCGGTAAAGTTAACATCCCCCAAGACGCTTTCATCAAGGTCCTGAAATCGGGAGATTGATTCGATAACTTTAAAGGATGTATCCAAGATCTTTCGATACGCTTACCCATCTCACCACGTCGCATGCCTCTCATAACACTCCGTATTTCAAAAGAGAGGAATGATGTTTTGAAATAGCGCTGCGCGCTGGAATCAAGAGCCGGGCGCTTTCTCTAAATGGCAGCGTTTCTTAGTCCACCTCCACCCGCAGCCATACCTTGGAAAAATCCTGCTGCCGCACATCGGCCTTATACGCCCAAAAAGAGAAGTTCCGGCTGCCAAAAATCTCCGGCGCTTCTTCAGTTTCC
>OLHR01000268.1_pt1 | contig 18027 bp, 10 predicted proteins | sample 1609291 | NCBI WGS metagenome assembly OLHR01 (sample SAMN05416707, study PRJEB24817) | seawater metagenome | isolation source: Sea water | place: Canada:Atlantic | collected 2013-07 | reverse complement strand
ACGAGATCATGCCTAGTCTCGTGGGCTCGGAGATGTGTATAAGAGACAGCCCCACTCAGCGTCGATAAATCAAGCACCCCATCCCGTCTCCGGTAAAGCCCCGGATGCACCTTCAAAAACTCCTTCGACGCCTCGGGATAAAACTGCATCGCATTGCTCTCCACCCCACAGATCGTCCCCGCATAAGCAGCGAGCAGAACATGCGGAACCTGAGCTAACCTCGGATTCGTCAAATCCTGCACCATCAGCGTCATCCCATGCTCCTTCGCCCAACAAAGACTCAGCAACGCTCCCGTCATCGTCTTACAGGTCTTCAGCGCCACACTCGTCCAACCAAGCTCCCGACCCAACCGCACAAACCGCCAGTCATGCGCGCTCTCATCCATAAAGAGAGGTTTTCGCTCACTCACCGAATGCACATCAATCTGGTTCGCTTCTAAATCATAGGGAAACGGCTGCTCCACATAAACGATCCGATCCCAAATCGTAGAATGCCCCTCCTTCAGCCGATCCAAAATTTCATTCACGTAAGCGGGATCCGTCACCATGCAGTTAAAGTCCGTCGTTAGATTCGTCACCCCTTCTTCCAGCGAAATCTTCCCAATCGCAACAAGCCGCTCGTAATCCCACTCCAAGTCATTCCCCCGCAACTTGATCTTGAGACAATCCAGTCCGTCCCTCCGAATCCAATCCCGCAGCAAAACAGGATACCCGTCATCCGGTTCCGCGCCCGTAAGTTCGCTCTCATCGAGAGGATCAAGCCCACCCACCAAGTGCCAAACTAAAAGCGTCATTTCCGGCGCGACAAGGTAATCAGCAGGATACTTCCCCACAAATGAATCCGCCGGCTCCAGGAAATGACTCAAGTCATTTTCTCCCAGCCACTCCTTGCTCAGACATTCAAAAGCGCCAACCCCATGCAGCTTTCCAAAGGCGTCATAAAGAGCCAAGTCGAAGGCCGACAGACACACCAGCGCCGCAAGGTGCGGCATTTTTTCCTCCTCACCGCGTCCCTCACCTTCTTCAGCAAGGCGATCATGCAGCCGCTTCTCAATGTAGTCATGCCCGATCACCATCGGATGCCCCTCGATGCCGCCCTCTTCCAGATCCCCACGCAGAACTTCGCAAAAAGCCTGCAATCGTTCCTCCCGTTCCAAATACCCCAACTCCGACGGCCAAACCCAAGCCACGCTCAATGGTGTTTCAGCCCATCCTATCGCCTTCTTCCCATCAGAATCCGTTGCATGAACCGCCACACGGGCACAGTTCACTTCGGTAAGCGTTTGATTGCCAAACTTCAGCGGAACCCGGGTCACTACCGGGATAAAGGAAAGCTCAATGCGAGAGATCTTCATAACGTCGCGAGCCTGCCTCTTCCGGAAAGCTGCGACAATCTCGATCTCACCTAGCTCCGCGAAAGACTCACCACATCGGGAAACTCCCCGGTCACTTTTCGACAAATCCTTAAAAAATCCTCTTCAACCATACTAAGATGCCTCGACTCGTGACAAATGACTCCCCAATCGCGCGCACGTTTGACCTCTCCGAGAGGCATCGAAATCAATTCACCCTTCTCGATCTCTTTGCGAGCCACCCACGGAGCGACGATTCCCACGCCAATGCCAACTTTGGCCATCTCCATAATCGCGCCCATATCTCCCAAACTGAGGCCCGAACGGAGACGCCCTCCAGCTTTTTCAAAGGATTCCTTCAACAGCCGATACGTCTCACTTGCTTTCGCATAGACTAAAAACGACTGCCCCTCCATCGCCTCCATATCGATCTCCTTGAGCTGCGCCCATTCGTGCTCCGGAGAAAAAACAAACACCATCTCATCGCGAAAAATCCCCTCAAAACGAGCCCAACTCGGACACCGGCCGCCAATCCCAAGAGCCAAATCGATTTCGGCATGATCCAGAAGATCAACGAGCTGCGAGGTATCTCCCGAATCAAGATGAATCTCACAGCGGGGATAAAGCTTCCGAAATTCACGAAGAACATCGGGCAAAAGGTAGTGACACAAGGTGTGCGTGGCACCCACCCGTAATCGCCCCTGCCCCCAGCGCTTAAGCAGCGCTAATTCTTCCCCGGCAGACTCAAGTTGTTTGAGCGCAAGCTTGAACCTCCGTAACAAGACCATCCCCTCCTGGGAAAGAGCCAACCGCTTCCCGCTTCGCTCGATCAAAGTAGTTTCTAGTTGCGTCTCGAGCGCCCGAATCGAATGGCTCACCGCCGATTGGGTCACATTCAAGCGCTCGGCGGCCTTGGTGAAACTTTCCGTTTCAGCTACTGCCACCAGTGAGCGTACCTGTCGTAAATCGGGTAATTCAATCATGATGATCGTGATTCATTTGAACCACGAAAATATACGTAGCAGGGAAGATGCCAAAAATTACTCTTAGCACAAAGTCAGCTCAACGGAGCCCACATGCTCTCAAAGGGAATCAAGGCGAATCGCACAAAGAAGTCATCGATCACTTTGAGATCGTACTATGACACCATTCTTGATAACGCAGCCGAAAACGATTTTGCCTCCGATAGCGACATCTTCCGCTTCAAGTTCCACGGCCTCATCTCCAAAGGCTCCGGCGCCGACAACATCAGCAACATCAGCAACATCAGCAACATCAGCAACATCAGCAACATCAGCGCTACTCCCACTACCGGATTCGACAAGGATGAACTCATCGAAGACCTCATCGCTGTCCAATCAAGAGCCTACTCAACCGCGGCGACTAGCGCCAGCCCAGAGACGAAGCCTGCGCGGTTCAGGTCACCGCAGCGCTCAATCTGCCTCAATCTGTAATCGCAAAAACCATCGATCATCAGCAGCATTAGGCAGAGTCATACGCAAGGTCACCGTTTCCGTCCCGTCACCGTTGTCAATCGGAACACCCTCAACTTGCATTGCAAGTATACTTGAGGCAGAAGCCCAGCTCGCCAAAACCGTAGTCGCCTGAACGGTATAATTGATACCATAAATGGAATAACCGTCTCCGGTGTTCCCGCTGCCGTCACCCGAATTGAGTTCCCGAAGCCGACGATAAGAAAAGAGAAGATCACCCGGAGCTCCCGCTGCCTCCACAAGAGTAGGACGGACACTTCTCTGCACTCCGGAAGGATTTCCACCGAGTGCGTATTCCACAAGATGAACCAAACCATCCTGATCAGAATCTACCAGCGGCCCACTGTCATCAAGCGAATATCCTGCGATCCACTGGAGATAACTCTGCCCCGGGTTAACCGTGATGACAACCTCGTCTACCATCCCGGAATCCAAGGCCTCCATTTCCAAAACATACAGCCCCGCCTGATCAAAGGTCACCGAAGAAGTCGGACTCGCTCCATCGGAAAACGTCGCCGTCCCCGGACCCGATTGCTGACGCCAAACCACCCCTCCCGATAAAGGCGGATTTGCAAGAGTTCCTGACAGGGTCAGGTCAAAGCCAAGATCAGAACTACTCGAAGAACTTTGGTGAATTTCAACGACGATGATGTTCTCGCCCGCCACCAAATCGGCCGAATCTAGTACCCAATCAAAGAAAGTCTCTTCATTACCACCACCGACCGCCCCATTGGCACGAGTGGAGAACGCAATCGCACCCGAGGGCATATTCACGCGCTGCACCTCCACCCCATTGAGGTAAATTACTGCTCCGTCATCTACCAAGACACTCGCCATCAATCCGGAGTAGTCCAGCGGATCATCGAGATAAAACCTCCTCCGAAAGTAGGTTGTGATGTGCCTATCGGATGACGTTCCACCAAAGTTTAGCGTAGTCGTTTCGTCACCATCGCCATACCCAAATTTCGCCAATCCATCACTCCAACTCCCATCATCAAACGGCAGCCCACGCCAACCCACCGCAGGTTCAACGCCATTATCAGCGTACTTCCAATAGTCACCCGCCATCACGAATGCCTCTTGTTGAAAAGTGCTCGCCGCAAGAGCGAGAGACTCCTTGAGAGTGACTTCCGTATCCGGCCCAGCTTCTGGAAACTCTAACTGCGTATTCTCATCATCGATGATCGTCACCAACGCCAACGCCGGTGAACCCACCTCGAACACCCCACCCGACACCGGAGTCACAGAAACCAGCTCGCGCCCCTCCAAGTCTGTATCATCCAAAACTGTCACGACAAACTCCGCCGTAGTCTGCCCCACCGGAATCGTCACACTAGAAGGCACACCTGAAAAATCAGTCCCGCTAGTGGCATCTCCCGCAACCGAAAGAGGCACGATCATCTCAGCAGCCGTCGACCCAACGCGGGCCACCTGAAGCGTCGAAGTCCCTGCTCCATTTTCCCAGAGAAACTCATCAAGCGCGGCAATTGTCACCACGTTATCCGTAGCGACCGAGATCGTCGCTTCCGCGCTCAAGGCTCCAGACATGGCCATCACCGTATAACTCCCGGGAGAGCTCGCGGTAAAAACACCATCAATGGAAATACTCGCACCAGCCGGATTCACTGCCCAAGTCGGGGACACCATCGAAAGGCTCCGCGCCGCACTCAGTTCAAGATCGAAACTCAAGTCACCGCTGTCGTCATCCTCCTGATGAATCTCCGCCGCGAGAATATTATCACCCTCAACCAACAAACCGGGATCGATATTGAATCGAATTAAAATCCCTTCGTTCGCAGAGGAAACAATGTTCGAGGCCTTCGTCCCCGCACTCACCGTTCCGGTCGTCAGATTATCCCGGGCAATCTCAGTGCCATTCAAAAAAACGCGCACGCCATCGTCACGCTTCACCGATAACTTAAGCCGCGAAACATCACCGACATTCGCCGCGTTAAACTTACGGCGAAACCACGTCGTGATATGCCGATTACGAGAATCCCCGCCAAAGCTCACCACCGTCGCTTGTGAATCGCCATAGCCCAACTCTGCGAGTCCAGACAACCAGTCACCGTCTTCAAAACCCGTCGTATTCCAGGTCGCACCAGGATCAACTCCCGTATCGAGATAGCGCCAAGTGTCTCCAAAAGGAATGAGCAGATCTTCAGCAATCGCATTATTCCAAACTTGGCTCACAAACTGCACCATCGAAGCCGTGTCCACGGACGCGGTGTGAGGCGATAAAGTCATCACTTGCACTGGTGCTTCTGCAGGGGCGGGCGCATGACCATAGAAGTCTACCCCGCTGAGTTCGGGAGCTGGAATAAGCGGCATCGTCACGATTGACCGAAAAACATCTCCATCAAACATCGCTCCGAGCACCGTACTCGACGAAGTGGAAAGCCCGCTCATGAAATAGCTACCATCCTCCAGCGTGATACTCTGACGGTCGCTTCCTTCCACAAAGACCCGCGCTCCCGCCACTGGTTGACCACCTTGTAAAACTCTCCCTCGGATCACTCCCTCATTGGATGGATCCCCCACCTTTACCAACACCCGCTCACGCGCCATCCCACCCTTGCGATCCGAAACCGTGACGGTCACCACATAAAGTCCAGGACTACTCCAGCGACGCACCGCCACCGCTTCGTTCTGTCCTTCCGGCGCATAGGCATCACCGATGTCAAAGTCCCACGCGTAGGCCAAGACATCGTCTTCCGGATCGCTCGCAGTCGCAGTCAAAGTGACATCTTGATTCACCGCCGCTACCAAGGTATCCGCCGCAAGCGAGATTGTCGGCCCACCATTTACAGGAGTGGCGAGAGTTGCAGTGAGAACAGGCTGCATCAGAAAATCAGAACTCCCTGACCCGTTGTTCAACCCGTGGATCGAAAGAACATTCGTTCCCGCCACCAGCACTTCCAATCCGGCGTTAGCCGAAAAATCCACAAAGCCCACCGCATCGTCATCATCGTGACTGGACGTCGCCCCCGAGTTCCAGACCGGCGACACCGGAGCGCGATCCTCGGCAATTTTCACCCCATTAAGATAGGCCACAAAGCCATCATCGTAGCGCATTTTTAATGTCAGCGATTCAACATCAGCAAGATCAATCCCCCCGTCGATCGTAAAAGGAACACGAATATAGCACGACTCGTCACTCGATCTCATCGCGATCACATCGACCCCAAAGTAAGGATTGTAGTCAGACCTCGTATCGTAACCCACTCCCAAGAGCCCCGACAGCGGCCACGTGCTATCATCAAATCCAATCGCAGTCCAGTCCACCCCCGTCGCAGTCGTTGCATCCGGGATAATAGCTCGACACCCATCGTCGTCCTCCACCAAATTAACTTCGCTCCCAGTTGCGAGGTGCACGAAAAGGTCAATGTATTCATCGGGCGCAGAACCTCCTCGAGCCATTGGAGTAATACTCACCTTACTCTCCGTATCGGTGTAAGTCCGACCGATCAAAAGGGGCGCATCCCACTTATCGCTATTGTCACGAGTCGAGGCTGCCCCCCCCGTCGACCCCTGATCCGAGTAGGGTGTCATATCCAGCAAGGTGCTCGAACCGCCCCCACTCCCCGTCCAGTTGAAAAGGATCCCATTCAAAAGATAATCGTTATCCGAACTCCGATTAGGCTGACGCCAGGCCGTTCGATAACTCAGCCAATATCTTGAAAGCGCACCGCCCGATGGCAGCCGCAGCGCGCGCAAGCCCGTGGCATTCTCATCATCGTTTTGGAAGAGCCGGTAGGTCCCGTTTTGAGCGCTGTTCGTGATCTCGGTAAAGTCGCTCTCCGTAATCCAATCCAGCCGCCACTTTTCATGTACCGTAAAATGAGGAAGCGTTGGGTTGTCCATGTCACTCCCACTCTGCCCACTCATCCCACTAAACCGATGCCCGTATTCGACGCGACCAAGACCATTGGTGGGAGTCGACCCGCGGGGATTGAGATCGCTCGTGTAGTTGAAATAGGCATGGGATAATCCCAGATTATGGCCGAACTCGTGCCCCGAAGTGCGGAGTGAAGTATAGCCGCGTTGATGGTGACTCTGACGACCACCCACTTGCGCAATCCCAGCGTAGGGACCGATCCCACCAGCCGAGATAATGGTATAGAGGTCAAAGTTGCTGTAGTTCCAGTCCATCCCCTCGTCATTACCCATCACTATCGCGGCAGCCCGCGCCTCGTTCATCATCTTTCCCAAACCCTGCCCGACATACTCCGACTTGTTTTCGGTCAGCGTAATCATGTCCGGAAAAACCGTCGTCACATTCAGCTTTCCATAAGACGCGATGCGATAGTGCTCCGCAACATCATCTTGATGGCTCTGCGCCGTCGCCAGTGTCACCGGTTCGTAAGTTGGATCATCATCCAAAAACCGAACGCGGAGATAAAGGATGCGCTTATTTCCCTCCGTCCATGGGCTCTCTGCCACTTGAGCATTTTCACTGGGCCCCGCCGTATCTTCATCCGACACCAACATCGCGACAAAGTGATCGAGATCATCCTCATTCACGAATCGCTTCTCCTCACCAAAAGCCTCCACTAACAAATCATTCACTCCTGAAATCCTCTTCACCGGATCCGGCGAAAAGGCGACCACATCATCAATCGAAATTCCATGAAGCGAAATTCGATCCTTCGTCTGCAACTCGGACCGACGGCCATAAGTAAATGCCCGATAGCGCTTCTTATCAAAACTCACAAACCGCTCCTCCGTCGGAGAATCAGCCGGGCGCTCAATTCCACCCAAATAGCAACTAACCACCCGCTCAAACTCACCCGCCGTCGAGACCGGCGTCTCCAGCAACTCGACAATCTCTTCCGGCAAACCATCCCGTCCCTTGGTCGAAATCGCCAACGTCAACGCCCGTTCCGGATCTACCGCGATCATCCGCTTCAAAACCGCTCGCCGCTTCCGCGCAAGAGACACTCCCTTTTCCAAATCAACCGAGTTCCCGACAATCCGGTAGTTCTCCAACCAAGCCCCAAATTCCCCAGGCACCTCCGAAAGGATCACCGCTGAAGCATCCGGCCCGCTCTTCCTCACTTGCTCGATCCGCTTGGGATTTTCCAACTGGCCTAATTCCGGCCCAATCGAATTCTGCCTCAACCAAATCAAGGAAACGACCAAGAGAGGCAAGGCAATACGAAGGAGGCGAAATGATTTCATCATCAAAAAAAGGAACTTAGAAAAGTTGACTATTTAGAATGTCAAAAAAATACGAGAGAGCAAGAATTCGAAATTGAAAATGTGTGACATCGCCCTCCCAAGATCTCCGTGAGAGATTCTCGTAATACTACGCTGGTTCACCGCTTTTCTCTTCCATACTCTCCCCCTAACCTAGGGCAATCACCCACAAGCACCTTCTTCCTTGAACCCGTCATCACCACCAGCTTCCCCACTGCCAGGGCCAGTTCAAGCAAATCCTCACCTGGCATCGAAACAAAGTGCAGCCCTTCGGCATCTTCCGCGCCTCCGCACTCCATGCCTAGCGAGCCCCACATCCCAAAAAAAGCAAGACCCCGCCCAAAAAGCAAGACCCCGCCCAAAGACCCCGCCCAAAAACCAAGAGCGCAGCGATCCAACGAACTGCGGTCACCTCATATGAAGTCCAAAGAAAATCGTAACAAATGATCACTTTTACTAGCATCACCCCTCAATGAGATCCCCCTGAGAGTCGGCCTCCACATTTTTCAGCCTTCCTTAGGGCTACGCCCCTCCCTCGCGGCCTTTTCTGAACATCAAGAGCGAAGAGGCATCAAAAGGAAATCGTATAAGGCGGGAATCGCCTGGTTCAGCGACATCTAGGGCCTCACCCGCAGCTCCCTCCAACAACGAATTAATTGAAGGACCCTCCGCGCTCCATCAATCAATCCTTAACTTGTTCTACCTTTTTTGTTCGAATATAGTAAACCTCGTCGATAGCTACAGCGTCTACTGCCCTTGTAAAATACTTCATTACGGCACCATCGTTGAGCACGACAACCCCGTTTAATGGTTGGTTTTTGTTTTCGGTGAAAGAAGAAGGAAAAATCACCAGCCCTTCATTTGAATGTAAAAAAAATGCGTGCTGTGGAACATCGTCAGCAGTCAATCTGCGCCATTCGATCAGCGATTCCACAAACTGTGCTGGAGTGACTGGCTCTACAGAACTCTCCATCCACATGGATTTCATGTGCTCGGTTGTGTTCCATGGAAAACTGGAAGCACAAAACACATTCTCTTGAATCAGGGGAAGTTTGAGCCCCATGCCTTCTACCTTAGGAATACTCGTAATCTTCTTCGGAGCCCTTGTCAGATGCAGCGCATAACTGCGGTTCTCTTGATCAGTGATCGAAATATACGCGGGGTCTTGCGTAGAGAAGTAGAATACTCGCTTGTCGCTTGTGACGATGACTCCTCTTTGCTCGTGCTGATACTTTGCCCACGGCGTGGAGCTTCCTTCGGGAAGTTCACGGTAGTATGGGAGCGCCGAAAAAATAAAGTTATTTGAGACGTAGTTTTTCGGGTTTGATCCGCCGAACGTTTGCACCGTGAAGACTTCCTTCTTCGCGGGGATCTCAGCGTCTACTACTCCGGTATTAATGAGAAAGCTGAAGAAAAGGCGGAGCGACTTCATTTTCATAGCAGAATAGTAAGGATCAGCAGCCACGCGGAGCGGGGTCTGGATGAATCCCCCCATTTCCCACTTTACAGGCTTCGGGAAACCTATTGTTCATTTTATTTTTCAGTCAAGCATCAAAGCGATTCCAAGAAAAATCCAAGCCAGCTGAATTCTCTTTTAATTCTCTGACTTCAAGAAGATGACTCTTACGTGCTCCTCTTCCACCACCCTTTCCCTCCCGCGCTTCTCTGCGCGCTACTTTGGGGAAGCGCCTTTCCAGCGATCAAGAACGTCTACGCTCACTGGGATTTACAGGGCTTAGAGCGAACCCTCCCGATGATCCTTCTCTTCGCCGGTGTCCGTTTTTCAGTATCAGGATTTGGACTTTTGCTCTTTGGAAAAAATATCTCCGCAGAACTTCGAGTTACCCCCAGGAAACTCCTTCTCGGATTCGCCCTCACCCAAACGTTCATCCAATATATTTTCTTCTACCAAGCAGTCGCAGCTTCCAGCGCAAGCTTGGCCGCTTTGCTCGTCGCCACCGGCAGTTTTTGGTGGATGCTCATGAGCCCACTCATTCAGAAGAGCCCTTGGCCAAGTGCGATGCAATGGCTCGGCCTCGTCATCGGAGGAACGGGCGTCACCATTGCGGTCTATGCCCCCGGTGCCGGAGCGGGTAACCCCCTGCTTGGGGCAATCTTCATGCTGTGCGCCACCGCCAGCGGCGCGCTTGCCCTCCTCCTCTTCCAACGGATCAAGCCGACAATGTCGTCGATTAATGCCACCGGCATCTCCCTCTTCGCCGGAGGGGTTTCTCTCATACTCGTCGGCTTCCAAGCCATTGGGTCATTTCAGGAAATGTTTAGCAGCCCCGTCATCGGAAGCACGCTCTGGCTCGCTTTTGTCTCCGCCGCCGCCTTCAGCATCTGGAACCATCTCAGCTCCATTTTCCCAGTGACTCTCCTTGCGAGCTATCGCTTTCTGATTCCGATCTGCGGAGTCTTAGAGGCTCTTCTCTTCCTCGAAGGAGAATCCGCTGGCTGGGGACTCTTTGTCGGCGGCGCCCTCGTCGTCCTGAGCATGATTTGGGCCCAGCATTCCAAACGAATTTGAGATCCCCATTTCGCCCTCCTCATCTCTCGGTCTCAATGCCACAATCTTGTTCGTGAAGAATTACTTGCTCACGCATTTCGATGATATTGAAGCAGTGCCCTGCCCCTGCGGCATGTCCAAGCGGGCTTTTGTCCAGCCCAACAACTCCACCGCCTCGACCCACTACGTAGAAATTTCCGAGGATGCGCGGACCCACTACCACAAAACCTTCACCGAGATTTACCTCATCCTCGAAACCGAAGGCGAGGCCTTCATCGAACTCGATGGCGAGCTCCTCCCCGTCAAACCGATGACCACCATCATGATCAAGCCCGGCTGCCGCCATCGCGCCGTAGGCAAAATGAAGATCATTAATACCGCCATTCCTACCTTTGATCCGGACGACGAGTGGTTCGACTAACATCCCCCCACCCATCGATTCATCTCCCTAAGTCCACCGTCTCGTCCGCCTTAGCCGGAAGGCGGAGAAGGAAGCCACGATCGTTCAAATCTCACTCTTCGTGCTCAATTTTCAAATTTCTCTCCCCAGTTCCCAATCGGGCACCCTAACCAAGCCCCAAGAAACGGACGTCGACCTTTATGAAATCCACTTCCGCGATGGCGCTGCAGGCTATGAATGGGAACTCTACAGCAGCCACCTAACAATTTCCTATTCATCGAAGTGGCGCTACCTGTCAACCTAAGTAAAAAATAGGCCTACATTCACACCGGCAATTTAAGCTATGTCGCGCTTTACGAAACCGATGGTGACCCCCTCTCTCTCGATCAAGCTCTGGGCCTCTCACTAGGCACCCGCTTTTCGATCACCGTTTATCCCTATGCCACTGGCCCTGTGGGTTACGTCGCCATGGAACTTCTCTCGATCAATGTCCTGTTCGTCCCAACTACCGCGGATAGCGACACTGACGACAGCCTTCTTCCAGACGATTGGGAAAAGTTCTTTTGGCAACACGGATGTTATCAACGCCCACGACAAACACGATTAGGGGCTACAGCTACCTTCAACTCTACATCATTGGTCACGAACCACGGCCAAATTACACTGAATATCCAAGCCGTCCCCATCGCAACCTTCGCACCGGGTAAAACGACCATCATCGAACTCCCCAGCGGGAACTACGCCCTCAGAGTTTTTTTCCGACACCTACGTCTCCTCCTTTGAATTTAATGTGAAAGACACCGCCACACTCATGAATCTTCAATTTTTGATCACAGGTATCCCAGTAAGCGTAATCGTGTATACCTATCAAATAGACCTTGGCAGCGCCGCTTCATTCCTCCCTGCTAACTTCTTCCGCATGTTCATGTCACTTCCCCAAGTTAGGAATGAATCCACTTCTCGATTCTCGGAATGATTGTGTTTGGATTGAAATCGTATCGTACGATACGTCGCTTGACTAAAAAACAGAGACCCTATTTTGCTTTTCCTTTTTTCTTAATCTTTGCCGGTTTGGCCCCGGCAATTTTCTTGGCGGAAGCCGGAAGATGCCGATCAAAGAGCGTAATGTATTTCTCATAGCCCTTCCCCCTTACCACCTCTTTCTTCCAATGCGCAAGTTGCACATCATACGTTTCGCGTAACGTCGCCAAAATTTTCGACTGATCATCGAGCGCGACTAGATTAGACAGTTCCTCAGGATCGTTTTTGAGGTCGAATAATTCCTCTGCAGGTTTCATTTCCTCGTCTTCATACCACCAATAGGTGTATTTCAATTCCTTAGTCACAATGCTCATGCACGTCGTCGGAGCAGGAGGAAAGGTATTCATGAGCGCCAAATGGGAGTGACCGCCCTTTTCCGGGTTCTTCAAAAGAGGAAGGAGGCTTTTGCCATCTGTTCCTTCCACCGGCTCCAGTTCGGCCAGATCTATCATGGTGGGAGCGAAGTCGATGTTTCCCGTCAGCTGACCACAACGAATCTGACGGCCTGAATTCTTACTCCGCGGATCAAAAATAATGAGCGGCACCCGGGAAGATTCTTCCATCGGGAGCACCTTGGATCCGTATCCGTGTGAGCCACAGATAAAACCGTTGTCGCTCGTATAAATGATGACGGTATTGTCACTGACACCTTGAGCCTTGAGCTCTTTACGAATCATTCCCAGAGCCACGTCGATGGCGTAGATCTGCTGGTAGTACACCGCCATGACCTCGTCATATTTCGTGTCGTATCCCCATTCGTAATGACGGACAAACTGACGCCCCTGTTTGCTCTGGGCCGAGAGATGTTCCCCGTATCTCCGACCATAATTCGAGGGCTTCAGAAACGTCTTCCCCTTGTAAACGTGATCGAACTTAGGATCAGGAGTAGCCGGTCGATGCGGTGCTTTAAAGCTGATCGAAAGACAAAAGGGCTTCTCCTGTTTGACCGACTCTTTGATGACATCCCGACCAAATTCCCCATACGAGAGAGTCGAATGGGGAAACTCCTTGGCGTAATCCTTCATCGAGGGATTCTGCGCGGTCTTGTAATTACTCTGACCTTCAGCCCCGCCATAAAGATCGAAGTCATTTTCGCAAATCCCCTTTCCGTCGACCACGATCCCAAACTTTCCAGCAAAAGCCGTCAGGTATCCAGCCTCGCGAAGCTTCATTGGGTAGGATTTCTCCCAAAGCTCGGGACTGAGATTGCCGTGAACGAAATTACAGCCCGTCTTATATTCATATCTCCCCGTGAAAACATTCGCCCGACTCCCCATGCAAATTGCGGTGGTGACATAGTGCCGATCAAAGATCATCCCGTCGCGCCCGAGCTGGTCCATGTTCGGAGTCAGCACATCCTTATTGCCATAACAACCCAATGAATAGGTGTTTTGGTCATCTGCCATCAGGTAGACGATATTGGGTCGGGGAGCGCGATCCTGCTTTGCCTCGTCGGCCAAACATGGGTAAGCAAAAACAGCCAAAAGCAAAAAAAAAATCATGGGAATGTCTCCTTCTTTCTCGCAGGTTAAGTAAGTTCTGCCAAGCGACTTTTGCGCTTCCTTGTGAGATTCCTACCAGCGCTCAGCGACCGCCTTCGAAAACCAAAAACGACCCTCGGCAGCGTCTTCGCGCAGGCAAACGGAAAATACTTTGAGCCCACCCTCGAGCACGCAACGCTAGACTTCTTTAATCTGATCGGGACCTAGCTCAACCCAGAGAATCATATCCTCCGAGGCTAAGAATCGAAGACGCGTATCAAGCGCCGTGCTCGCCACGAAAACGGAAAGATCCTCCATACCGCCCTTGAACTCCCCGCCGACAAGCCCCGCGCCTAAGCTATTTTTGTCCACTGCTTTACCTGTGGTCAATCCAGACGCAGAACAAGCGGCCGAGTTCATCGCCACTTGGGCAAAACAGACCACTTCCTAGAAGCCTACCTGATCATCGATCAAACCAATCCCTTCATCGTGCTTGTCGAGGTTGCGAAACTCTCCGATTCCATCCCCAAATTCTGAAGCATGGAGAGGTAAAGGTTCGGTAAGGGATAGTTGTTCGTCTGACTGAACGCCAGATGCTGCCCATGCTTAAAACCGCCGCCAGCGAAGAGAACCGGCATGTTGCGATTATCGTGCGAGGAGGCGTTTCCAAGATTAGAGGTGAGCATGACTATCGTGTCATCAAGGAGATCGGCACCTTTGAGTTTCCTCAAAAAATCAGCCAACGATCAATCGTGGCATGCTCAACAATCGCAAGCTGATCGAGTTTCTCATCGCTCCGTCCGTGGTGAGACAGCGAGTGATAGGATTCATCGATCCCTTCGAGCGAGCGAACTGCATTGTTGGGTGTAAGATGCTCCGGAATTCTTGGGAACAAGGAAAGGATTGTGCAGACCCAGCGAGAGAGAAACACCCACGAAGCGCTTCGGTTTTGTGGGATTCGATGCTCCGAATGCCGGATTCATAGCATCCAGAAACGGAAGCCCCATTGCGATACCCGCCTGCTTAAGAACGATGCGATCTAGGACTGTTTGATCACTGAAACGGATCTTTCCTCCAGTGCTATATTCTAGCACTTGTTTGGCGAAAGCACGTGCAAGAATCTCGGGCCGGGGCAGATACCTCGAGTGAGATCTTGCCACCCGCTCAAAATATATTTCCTAATTGAGTTGCTGACCTAGCGACTCATTCTGTAGGATTGCCTCTCCATCAAATCCCCATGAACAGGTCTCAATATAAGACCACTCCTTTTCACCAGCCGATTTCCCCTTAACAACAAACAATAAAATTTGGATAATAATTCACTATTCGCCCAAACTTACACTCCCTATTTTAGATATGAATATAGCCCACGCTCGAACGATTACAATCGCTCTCCTCTCACCACTGCTGGCGCTTGCCGCACTCACCACGGTTACGTTGGCGGCCCCGCTTGCCATCAATAATCACAGCTTCGAGAATCGAGAACTTGGCGCAGGAGGTTGGACCAATGACCTTAATGACCCAACTTTGATTAACCTTGATGATCCCGATTGGATCGGCCTGGAGGGCGCAAACAGCGGAAATGCTTTTATCGAATACATTGGCGGATTCAAATCCGAGGGCAACCAGCACGTCGGGATGGCCAATGGCTACTATGCATTTCAAAATACGGGCATCCCGTATGAGGCGAACACGCTTTATACCCTAACCGTTGGAATGGGTTACCGCAATGCCGGCCAGTCTGGATCCGACTCCATGTCGACGATTGGCCTAACCGTGCTCGACGAAGCTCCCAGTGCGAGCGCATTCCTCAAAGGAATAGACACTAATGACCAACTCGCCCTCGATTCCCTGTTGAAATCGAATGCGGTGACCGCCGATTCAGTTGCTCTCAATAATGCTGTCGGATTGACTTTCACGGATGTCACGGTTGAGTTCGCCACCGACGACGAACCTCCCGCTGGTAATATTGTGATTTTCATTGGAGATGACTTTAGCGGTGCCCGTTCCCACTTCGACAATGTGAGGCTGGATGCGACGAGCAACTTGAATCCTGACGGTGACAACATTCCAAGTGAATGGGAAACCGGCACAGACCGCGGCGTCGCTCGCAACCTGGATCCAAACCTCAACGATGGCGGAGAAGATCCGGATGGTGATACCCTAACCAACTTCGAAGAGTTCGAAATGGGAACCCATCCCCAACTGGCCGACACCGATGGCGATGGCCTAAAGGACAATGAGGAAGCCGTGACGGATCCGCTCAATCCAGACAGCGATGGAGACACTCTGAGCGATGGCGCCGAAGTAATCACCCACACCACCGACCCAAACAAATCTGATTCGGATGGCGACCAGTTCGAAGATCAGGCAGAGATTGCAGCAGGAAGTGATCCCAAGCAATCAGGGAGCTTTCCCGCCGCCGTCGGAGATATCCTGTTGGGTGTCAATTTTGTGGGAGGCGATGCAATCAGTGCTGGTTCCTCCGTCACAGGCATTGCGGGCGTTTTCGGCCAAAGCAACTGGAACAATGCTCCCGGCGGTGCCGGAGATCCTCTCAGCCTCGTAGACAATGCTGAAAACGCGTCCATCCTTCGCGTAAAATGGGCAACCAATGGCCCCGGCGCGATTGGGGCGGAACCAGGCGCTGCCGCTGCCGATGCCCTCTTAATGCACGGTATTCTGCTGCCCCGCGGCAGTGGGGCAGGAGGCGATGATGTGATCACTCAAATCGAAGTTCGCAACATCGCCTACCCGACCTACGATCTCTATCTCTACGTCGTATCCGACGGAGGCTCTGAGGCGACATTCACCGCGAACGATGAAATCATAGATGCGACCGTCGCAACCTTCGATGGTGAGTTCGGACAGATCGTCGAGAATTTCGATTCAGGCAACTACATCGTGTTTAAGGGCCTGACCGGGCCAACCCTTACGATCACCGGTAACGTCGTTTCCGGTAAACCAGGTATTGCCGGATTCCAGATTGTCCGTTCCACAACAGACACCGATGGCGATGGAATGCCCGACGTCTGGGAAAAAGCGAACGATCTCGCTCTGACTGTGGACGATTCTACTTTGGATCCGGACAACGATGGTTCGAACAACCTCGCCGAATTCAACGCCAATACCAACCCGCGGGACAACGACACCGACGATGACGGACTTTGGGACGGCGTCGAAACGAATACCGGAACCTTTGTGAGCGCGTCTGACACCGGCACCAATCCCCGATCGAAGGACACCGACAAAGACGGACTAAGCGACAAAGTCGAGACCAAAACCGGAGTGGTTGCCAGCGCAACAGACTCGGGGACTGACCCGAACAACGCCGACTCTGATGGAGATGGCGTAGACGATGGGACTGAAATCGCCGCCTCAACAAATCCATACGATAAAAACAGCTTCCCTCCCTTCCCTATCCCAATTGCTTACTGGTCATTCGATGATGGAGCGCTTGAGACGGCTGACCTCATCGGTACAACGCCGGGGAGCGTAAATGGTGGAGCGATCTTCGTTGAAGGCCACACGGGGAATGCAGGCGATCAGGCCATCCAGTTCGATGGAATTGATTCTTCTGTGACTACTAACGCTCCTTTGCTCGACGGTCTCACAGAGTTCGCGGTCGCGGGCTGGGTAAAGTTTGACGTTGTTCAACCCGCGCGGACTGGTCTGTTCGGACAAAATGACCTCGTCGAAATGGGCCCAGATACCGCCATTACCTGGTGGATGTCGGATGGCGGAACGATCACCACAGGGGTCGATACTGCCGAAGAGTGGACTCACATCGCGATTGTCGGCAGTGAAAATGGGCGCGTCATTTACATTGATGGTGAAATCGCAGGGCAGAACGATACGCCCCCGGCTGGAGGCACCTCCGCCTCGAGCTTTAATATCGGTGGTGATGGTATCTGGGACGGAGCAGGAAATTTCTTCGAGGGCCTAATTGACGACGTTGCTGTTTGGGATGAGGCCTTATCAGAAGGTCAAGTGAAGCAACTCGCTGACGGAACATTTAATCCTCTCGGCGGCGCACCTGGAGCTGTGGAACTTGCGATTACTGACATCTCGGTCGCTGCAAATGGTGACGTCGCACTGACTTGGAACTCTGGAAGTTCTCCGGGGAAAACCTATGCGGTTTTTTCAACTGATGATCTTTCGATTCCGCTGGAAGATTGGTTGGAGATCAATGATGAAGTTCAGCCCGAGGGCGTAAGCACGACCTACATCATTCCATCGGACCTTCTGGGCGATGAAGATAAGCTCTTCTTCTTCGTTCGCAAAAACTAGAAAGATCCGGTTCCAGGTCGCGGGTTTTTCGGGATCGAAAAAGAGTGCGCGCTAGACAAGTATTTCGTTGGGGTCGCCTTCAAGGCGGCTCCGCCGTATTTTCGGGAGCACCCGGGCTTTTTGCTGTGCTCGTCTCTCGTTTGATAATTTCACCAGAAAAGTTGGTAGGAGTGATTGAATCGATAAGACTTGCTGGGCTTTGGGAAGAAAACCTGCAGAGTATACGGGCTGTCTCTTATACACATCTCCGAGCCCACGAGAC
>OLHR01000264.1_pt1 | contig 18288 bp, 15 predicted proteins | sample 1609291 | NCBI WGS metagenome assembly OLHR01 (sample SAMN05416707, study PRJEB24817) | seawater metagenome | isolation source: Sea water | place: Canada:Atlantic | collected 2013-07 | reverse complement strand
AAACTAAAGCGTTTTAAAGAAAACGAAACTTTTTCTAACGTAATTCAACCAACAAGAGAAGAAGTTCTAAATAATAACTTAACGTTAAAAGGGAATTGGAATCGAGATTTTTTCAAAAATGAAAATCCTATTGTTTTAGAATTGGGTTGTGGAAAAGGGGAGTATTCTTTGAATTTAGCTGCCATGTTTCCCGAAAAGAATTTTTTAGGCATTGATATAAAAGGAGCTAGGTTTTGGAGAGGAGCAAAGACAGCTTTAGCGGAAAAAATAAATAATGTTGGGTTTTTAAGAACTCAAATAGAATTAGTAGATTGTATTTTTGATGAAAATGAAGTGGATGAAATATGGATTACCTTTCCAGATCCTCAAATTAAATATAAGCGAACCAAACATCGCATGACCAATCCAGATTTTTTAAATAAGTATAAAAAAATTCTGAAACCAAATGGGATGGTACATCTTAAAACAGATAGTGAATATATGCACGGTTACACCTTGGGACTTTTAGAAGGTCTTGGTTTAACTATTGAATATGCCCATCACGATGTATATGGTACTACAAATGCCCCAAAAGAAGTGACAGATATTCAAACTTATTATGAAAGTCAATATCTAGCTATTAATAAAAAGATTACCTACCTGCGGTTTAATTTTTCTTAATTTGAAATTTGGTATATTACAACCTTAATTAGCCTCCTATGGATTTTATTTATTACTTATTTTTTGGAATAGGAGGAACTATTATTTCAACATCTTTACCGGGTTTGTTGAATATGTATGCAGCAAAAATAAGTATGAGTCAAGGAAAAAAAAACGCCTATCTTTTCGTGGCTGGAGCATCCTTAGCTATTTTAATTCAAACTTTAATAGCATTGTTTTTTGCTCGATTTTTAGATAAAAACCCAGAGATAATCACCATGCTTGAAAAAGTCGCCTTAGGGGTGTTTATAAGTATTACGATTTTTTTCTTTTTTATAGCAAAAAATACAAGTGAAAAAACTGTAAATGAGGAAGTTAATTCAAAAACAAAATTATTTTTTAGAGGGTTTTTTTTAAGTGCTATTAATTTATTGCCAGTACCATATTGGGTATATATTAGTATTACATTCACTTCTTTTAAATGGTTTTCCTTTTCACATTTAAGTGTATTTGCAACCGTAATAGGTTCTACGATAGGTGCTTTTATTGTAATGGTGGTATATATATGGTTTTTTAGACCAAAAGAAAATCCACGAAAAATGAATTTAAATATGAACTACCTTATTGGAACCGTTACAGCTATTATTTCAATTTTTACCCTTATTAAGATTATTAGAACCATGTAATGGCAAAGGAAAGTGGTTTTTTTGAAAAAGTATATGAAGTAGCCGCGAAAATCCCTTATGGTAGAGTCACCTCTTATGGTGCAGTAGCTAAATATTTAGGAAGCCCGAAAAGTGCTCGTATGGTCGGTTGGGCAATGAATGCATCTCATAGCAATCCCAATGTTTCTGCGCATCGTGTTGTTAATCGAATTGGTTTGTTAAGCGGAAAACATCATTTTGGAGGCACTAATTTGATGCAACAATTATTAGAAAGTGAAGGGGTAGCGGTTGAAGAAAATCAAATTCAAAATTTTGAAAAATATTTTTGGGATCCACAAAAGGAATTGTAATTAAATGGGGTATTTTTTTATTTAATTAGTATTAATAAAAACCCATTTCCTTGTATATTTGTATTTAGAATTAATCTAAATTAATGATCAAATCCAACTCTTGATAATCCCTATTATTAAGACAATTATAGAATTATTGTTATGAAATTTAATAAAGAAGATATTTTAAAAGCACTTGAAACTATAACCGTAGCTGGTGAAGGTAAAAATATGGTAGAAAGTGGTGCAGTTAAAAACATTATGACTTTTGCAGATGAAATTATTGTAGATCTAGAATTATCTACACCTGCTCTTCATATTAAAAAGAGAGCTGAATCTGATATTATTAAAACTATAAAGAAAAACCTATCAGAAGATGCTAAGGTAATTGTTAACATTAAAATTGAAGCACCTGTTCAGCCTGCCAATCCAAATCTTATTAAAGGTAAAAGTATACCAGGTATTAAAAACATTATTGCAGTAGCTTCTGGTAAAGGAGGAGTCGGAAAATCGACCATTACAGCAAATCTAGCAGTTACTTTATCGAAAATGGGTTATAAAGTAGGAGTATTAGATGCTGATATTTACGGACCCTCCATTCCGATGATGTTTGATGTAGTAAATGAACGCCCTCTTTCAACTACGATTGATGGTAAAAGTAAAATGAAACCTGTAGAAAACTATGGAGTTAAAGTCTTGTCTATTGGATTTTTTACTAGTCCAGAACAAGCGGTAATTTGGAGAGGTCCTATGGCTTCCAAAGCTTTGAATCAACTTATTTTTGACGCAGCTTGGGGTGATCTTGATTACATGTTAATTGATCTTCCTCCGGGAACTGGAGATATTCATTTAAGCATTATGCAGTCTATGCCAATTACAGGAGCAGTTGTTGTAAGTACTCCTCAACCTGTTGCTTTAGCAGATGCTCGTAGAGGTGTAGCAATGTTTCAACAAGAAAATATACAAGTTCCTGTAATAGGAATTATTGAGAATATGGCTTATTTTACTCCTGAAGAATTACCTGAGAATAAATATTACATTTTTGGTAAAGAAGGAGCTAAAAACCTTTCTAATGATTTAAATATTCCATTTTTAGGAGAAATACCATTGGTGCAAAGTATTAGAGAAGCTGGAGATAATGGAAGGCCAGCAGCCTTACAAAAAAACACTCCTTTATCTGATGTGTTTGAAAAGTTAACAAAAGGAGTAATTAAAGAACTAGAAAATAGAAATACAATATTACCACCTACTGAAGTTATAAAAATGAGTAATTCTGTTGGTTGCTTAACAACTAAAAATTAATTTATGTCTGAAGAATTAAAAGCTAATGTAGAAAAAGCATTGGATGAAATCCGTCCTTTTTTACAAAATGATGGAGGTGATATAACATTACTATCTATTGAAAATGAAAAAATTGTACGTGTTCAGTTAGAGGGTGCTTGTGTGGATTGTAAAGTTAATCAAATGACCTTGAAAAGTGGAGTTGAAATGACAATTAAAAAATATGCTCCTCAAATAGAAAAAGTAATCAACGTTGTGTAAAAATTATTCGGTTATAATCAATAATATCCTGCGGACCTTCTAAAACCAACCTAATCAATTTAAGGTGCCACCTTCAGTTTGGAGCAAAACTATTGTCTCCACGATAAAAATCATTAAATAGTATAAACTTAGAGTCATCATTATAACTAATTTTTCTTGCCTTTTGCTAAGCTCTTGTTTTTCTTTTATAGGATGATATTTTTTTATACTAAGCTAAAAATCATCACAGGTATTTTACTGTATAGTTAAAAATATTTCGAGATACCATTTTTTTTAAAGCGCATTGTCAATAATTTCTTGAACAATTTCTGGATTTAATAAGGTAGAAGTATCACCTAAATTATCAGTTTCGTTACAAGCTATTTTGCGTAAAATACGTCTCATAATTTTTCCAGAACGTGTTTTAGGTAATCCTGATGTAAACTGTATTTTGTTGAGTTTAGCTATGGGTCCTATATGTTCAGTAATCATTTGATTGATTTCTTCACGTAAATTATCTTCTCTTTTTTCTTCTTCAGTTTCTTTTAAAATTACATAACCATATAAGGCATTTCCTTTAACCTCGTGAGGAAATCCTACGATGGCAGATTCTGCAACTGCAGGGTGTTCATTTATTGCATCCTCAATTGGAGCAGTTCCTAAATTATGTCCAGAAACAATAATTACATCATCAACCCTACCTGTTATTCTATAATAACCAACGGTATTTCGCAAGGCTCCGTCTCCTGTAAAGTATTTGCCCTCATAAGCAGAAAAATAAGTTTCTTTATATCGTTGATGATTTCCCCAAATAGTTCTAGCGATTGAAGGCCAAGGATATTTAATGCATAAACGTCCATCTATTTGATTTTCAATTATTTCTTTTCCTTTTTCATCCATTAAACATGGCTGTATTCCTGGTAAGGGTAAGCTTGCATAGGTAGGTATGGTTGGAGTTATATTTGGCAGTGGAGAAATTAAGATTCCGCCAGTTTCTGTCTGCCACCAAGTATCTACAATGGGACTTTTCTTTTTCCCGATATGTTCATTATACCAATGCCAAGCCTCTTCATTAATTGGTTCTCCAACAGAACCTAGTACTTTTAACGAGGATAAATCGTGTTTAGTTGTATAGCCTAAATGTTCTTTTGCTAATGCTCTAATAGCTGTTGGTGCCGTGTAGAATTGGGTGACTTTATGTTTTTCAACAATTTCCCAAAAACGACCATAATCAGGATAGTTGGGTACTCCTTCAAACATAACGGTAGTGGCACCATTTGCTAAAGGCCCGTATACAATATAACTATGGCCAGTTATCCATCCGATATCAGCAGTACACCAGTAAATGTCATCGTTTTTATAATTAAATACATTTTTAAAAGTATAAGCGGTATAAACCATATAGCCAGCAGTGGTATGAACCATGCCTTTAGGTTTTCCTGTAGAGCCTGAGGTATAAAGGATAAACAAAGGGTCTTCTGCATCCATAGCTTCTGGTTCGCATTCTGTTGAGGCATTGTTTAATAGCGGTTGAAGCCATTTGTCACGACCTTCTTTCATAGTTACTTCAGAATTTATTCTTTTTGCAACCAATACTGAATTAACACCAGTGCAATCATTTAAGGCTTCGTCCACAATTTCTTTTAAATCGATGGTTTTATTACCTCTATAAGAACCATCACTAGTAATTACTATTTTACAATCACTATCATTTATACGCGTTGATAATGCTGTTGCTGAAAACCCAGCAAAAATAACGGAATGTATCGCTCCAATTCGTGCACAAGCTAATACAGATACGGCCAACTCAGGAATCATTGGTAAATAGATACACACTCTGTCCCCTTTTTTAATGCCTTCATTTTTTAAAACATTGGCAAATCTATTAACACGTTCATGCAATTGATTATAGGTAATATGCTGTGCTTGTTCTTCTGGATTGTTAGGCTCGAATAGGATTGCTGTTTTGCTTCCTTTTGTAAGTAAATGGCGATCTATACAATTTTCGGTAATATTAAGTTTTGCTCCTTGGTACCATTTTATCTCCGGCTTTTTAAAATCCCATTCCAATACGTTGTCCCACTTTTTGTACCAAGTAAAATGTTCTTCAGCAATTTTCCCCCAAAACACTTCGGGTTCCATTACCGATTTACGATATACTTTATAATATTCTTCAAGGTGCTTTATGTGATAATTACTCATGATTTTGAATATTTAAATTAGTAAGAATGTTTGCAACAATTTACGAAGTATTTTACAAATCAAGTTTAAACTAAGCTTATTAAATCTAAAAATAATTGCTTAATGATTTAGTATTTACTAGCAAAGAGTCTGGAATCTAACTGGTAAAAACGGTGACTCATAAAATGGTTAAACTTAATCCTCATAAAAAATCCTACTAGACATATTATCTAGTAGGATTTTAAATATATAATAATTTTTATTTCTATTTAAAAGCATTCAGCCCTGTAACATCCATTCCTGTAATTAATAAATGGATATCGTGGGTTCCTTCATAGGTAATTACACTTTCTAAATTCATAGAATGACGCATAATAGAATATTCACCAGAAATACCCATACCACCTAACATTTGTCTTGCTTCACGAGCAATATTAATTGCCATGTCTACATTATTTCTTTTAGCCATAGAAATTTGAGCAGTAGTAGCTTTACCTTCATTTTTTAAAACACCTAAACGCCAAGTTAATAATTGAGCTTTGGTTATTTCAGTAATCATCTCCGCTAATTTCTTTTGTTGTAATTGAAACTGTCCAATTGGTTTTCCAAATTGAATTCGTTCTTTGCTATATCTAAGAGCCGTATCATAACAGTCCATTGCCGCTCCAATTGCTCCCCATGCAATTCCATATCGAGCCGAATCTAAACATCCCAAAGGCGCTCCTAAACCAGATTTATTAGGTAATAGGTTTTCTTTTGGCACTTTTACATTGTCAAATATTAATTCCCCTGTAGCTGAAGCACGTAGTGACCATTTGTTATGAGTTTCTGGAGTTGAAAAACCTTCCATTCCACGCTCTACAACTAAACCATGAATTCTTCCTTCTTCATTTTTAGCCCAAACCACAGCGATATCTGCAAATGGAGCATTACTAATCCACATTTTAGCACCATTTAAAAGATAATGATCGCCCATATCTTTAAAATTAGTAACCATTCCGCCTGGATTCGATCCATAATCAGGTTCTGTTAATCCAAAGCAACCAATAAATTCTCCAGAAGCTAATTTTGGAAGATATTTCATGCGTTGCTCTTCATTTCCATATTTCCATATTGGATACATTACCAATGAAGATTGAACACTAGCGGTACTTCTAACACCACTATCTCCACGTTCAATTTCTTGCATGATTAACCCATACGAAATTTGATCCAATCCAGCACCACCATATTCTTCAGGAATATAAGGACCAAAGGCTCCGATTTCTGCTAATCCTTTTACTATTTGATGAGGAAATTCTGCTTTTTGAGCGTATTCTTCAATAATGGGGGAAACATCGCGCTTTACCCACTCTCGAGCAGTATCACGGATTAATTTATGTTCGTCTGTTAATAAATCGTCAAGATTGTAATAATCTGGAGCTTCAAATAAATCAGGTTTCATAGTTTATGAATTTATTTGTCAAAAGTAATTAATGCCTTGCAATTTTGCACCTAATCTAGAGAGAAATTATACAAATATTTTAAGATTATTTATTTAAATATGTTGCCAGTAAACTATGAAAATGATGCACCCCTTTTTCTCTTTTTGGTGAAAACCTTCCTGCCTTATAAAAAGAAGAATTCACTCCTTTTTGAACATTTTCCACTACAAACTCATCTTCCCGTTCTACTTTGTCCAAATCGTTGCCTGCTCCTTTATTTAATTTAGTTGGGTCATATACATAGGAGATAAAAGATACTTTAGTTCTATTGATATCAATAGGTTTAACTATATTTAAGGAAAGGCCCCAAGGGTAAAAGTTAAACATCATATTTGGAAAAACCCAATAGTAATAAGCAGCTACATTTTTACCATAATCTACATGACCTTCTGGTAAATCAAATACTTCGGTAGCTTCATTTGTATATCCAATTTGAAGATTGCAATGTTCATAAATTTCTGTTTTATAGCTACCATAATCAAGCATTTTGTTTAAACCTTCATGTACAAAAGGAACATGAAAACCTTCTAAATAATTATCACAATATAATGCCCAATGTGCGTGAACAAGAAAATCTTTGCTGGTTGAGGTATCTAAGGAAAATTCATCCAATGGCAGAAATCCAATACGTTCTTTCATCGTGTCGATTACTTTTGAAAACTGAAAATCGGGATTTAAACCTACAAACAATAAAGGTCCCCATTTTTCTAATGGAAACTTATGTAAATGATCACAAGGTCTTGGAAAATCATCAGCATCTTCAAATTCTGGCATATGTTCAAACGCTCCATCTAAATTAAAGCGCCTGCCATGATACATACACGTCAACTTTTTTACTTTACCAGGATGTAAGGCCACTAAATTTCCTCTATGGGTACAAACATTGGTAAAACAATTGATTTCATCTTTTTCATTTCTTACGATTACTAAAGGTTCGGTTAAATAATTATCTAGAAGCACTAAGGGATAGATCGATTGTGGAAGCTTTACTAAATTTTCATCACCAATCCATTGCCAAGTTTTTAAAAATATTTTTTCTTTAATGTTTTCAAATACTTCTTTGTCTCTATAAAAAGAGGCTGGTAACGTTTCTGCTTTAGAAATATCTGAATTGATATAAAACATTTTTGACATAGCTAAATGGGTTTATTGTATTTTCGTAAACTGACTTTAAATTTAACCAATTTATTATAATATATGAAAACTAAATCTCAAAAGATTGGTTTACTAACCACAACTTCTTTGGTAGTTGGTAATATGATAGGTGTAGGAATATTTGTTTTACCTGCGGTATTATCAAACTATGGCAGTGTAAGCTTATTAGGATGGCTATTTACTGCTACTGGTGCTTTAATTTTAGCAAAAATATTTAGTAACTTTAGTAAGATCATTGTTAGTAAAAGTGGAGGTCCTTATGTATACTCAAAAGCGGGATTTGGTGATTTTATAGGATTTTTGGTTGCTTGGGGTTATTGGATTGCCTGTTGGGTAGGTAACGGAGCAATTGCAATAGCAATAATAGGTGCAGCAAGCTTTTTTATTCCTGAATTAGCAAGCAATTCGGTATTGTCGGTTAGCCTTGGATTAGCTCTTATTTGGATATTTACTTGGATTAATTCTAGAGGAATTAAAGAGTCAGGAAAAATTCAATTAATCACTACCGTATTAAAAATATTGCCACTTCTGTTTGTTATTATCGTCGGAATCTTCTTTTTTAAGTTTGATAATTTCCCTGAATTTAATTTAACAGGAGAAAGTAATTTTTCAGCTATTTCTGCAGTCGCCACGTTAACACTGTATGCTTTTTTAGGTATAGAATGTGCTACCATACCCGCAGGGAATATAGAAAACCCAGAAAAAACCATCCCAAGAGCTACTATGTTGGGAACCATCATTGTTACTATCTTATATATTTTAGGAACGGTTGTTTTATTTGGAATTTTACCATTGGATGTTTTACAAAATTCTCCTGCGCCATTTGCAGAAGCTGCTAAAATTATAGGTGGAGATTATGGAGGTTATTTTGTTGCTGTTGGTGTTTTAATTTCTGGAATTGGAGTATTAAATGGGTGGATTTTAATTACAGGTCAAATTTCTATGGCAACTGCAAAAGATGATTTATTTCCAGGTTTTTTTAAGAAAGAAAATAAAAAAGGAGCTCCTGTTAATGGATTTATTATCGGTGGAGTATTGTCATCGATTGTGATGTTAATGAACTATTCTGAAGGATTGGTGGAGCAATTTGAATTTATTATTCAACTTTCAGTATTGGTTGTGCTAATGCCTTATTTGTTTACAGCGGCATCCTATGTGTTAGTTGTTATTGAAAAAAAGCTTCACACTAAAAGCTGGATAAAAACATTTGTATTATCAGCTTTAGGCTTTTCATATTCCTTATGGGCAATATATGGTTCTGGACCTGAAACCGTTTTCTACGGTTTTTTACTGATGTTAATAGGAATACCTGTTTATATTTATATGAAATGGATTAAAAACAAAGAAGATTAATGAAGACTACATATCATTCAGAATATCATCAATTAAAATCAGTTTTCATCAAACCTGCAAAAAACGCTTTTGTTTCAGAAAAATTATTAGAAGAACAATGGCAAGAATTACATTATCTAAGTCAACCTAATTTTGAAAACTCATTAAAAGAGTATAAAAATTTCGAAGAAGCAATTCAAAAAAATGGTGCTTTAATAAAGGAATTCCTTTTTGACGATAAAGTAACTATAGATTCCATTTATTGTCGCGATGCCTCCATTGCAACCGATTTTGGAATGATTATTTGCAATATGGGAAAATCGGGTAGATTAAACGAACCGGAAGCTCAAATGCAAACCTATAAAAATCATTCCATTCCAATATTAGGAATCATAGAAGCGCCAGGAACCATAGAAGGAGGAGACGTGGCTTGGTTAGATGAAAAAACATTAGCGGTAGGGCATACCTATAGAACCAATGAAGAAGGGATTATGCAATTAAAAAACATGTTGGAACCCAAAGGTATTGAGGTGATTGTAGCGGAACTGCCTCATTATAAAGGAACATCAGATGTATTTCATCTAATGTCTATTTTAAGTCCTGTGGATAAAGATTTAGCGGTAGTTTATTCTCCATTAATGCCTATAAAATTTAGAAATCAACTATTAAAAAGAAATTATCAATTAGTTGAAGTTCCTGAAGAGGAATTTGAATCTATGGGTTGTAATGTATTAGCTATAGCGCCTAGAGATTGTTTGATGGTGCAAGGAAACCCTAAAACTGAAAAGGCATTAATACAAGCTGGATGTAAAGTGATAGCGTATCAAGGTGAGCATATTAGTGTCTATGGAGGTGGCGGTCCCACTTGTTTAACGAGACCTTTACTTAGAAAATTGTAATTACATTTTTAGATAAAAATCCTTCACTAAGTTTTTGTATGCTTCGGTATAAACATGTCTTGAAATTTCAATAGTAAGTTCTTCCTCAATTATTTCGGATTTCTCAAATATAAACTCCATTAAACTTCTTTTTACTTCAGAAGTTGGATTGCCTTTAACCCTACAGATTCGCTTTGGAAACAATCCAACTTCTAAAGCTAAAGCAATAAAATTTTCTTCTTCCTTTCTAGGAAGTATCAAAGCAAATATCCCTTTTTCTGAAAGAAATTGATATGCGAAAATCGCTAAGTCTCTAAAAGGTAGTGTGTCTGTGAAACGAGCGGTATTTCTTTTGTTGTTGTTAGATTTATATTCATCGGAATAAAACGGAGGATTCGAAATAATTAAATCGTATTCTTCTTCCATTTCTGCTGCGTATTCTTGTGCAGAGGCGTGAAAACAAAACAAACGATCTCCCCAAGGAGAGTTCTCAAAATTCCCAACACATTGTTCAAATGCATCTTCATCAATTTCGATAGCTTCTAGCGTTTCAGCCTGGCATCGCTGAGCTAATTGAAGAGATAGAATTCCTGTTCCCGCACCAATATCTAGAATACTTTGAGGATTTTTTTCCAAAGAAACCCAAGCGCCTAATAAAACACCATCAGTTCCAATTTTCATGGCACATCGATCTTGCTGAATTGAAAACTGTTTAAATTCAAACATAATTAATGCTAATAAAATTTATTAAAGATAAATTTCAATCAACCCTTTTGGGACTTCAAGTTGAATGATTTTATTTTCTCTATCTACATTTTTAATAAAATTGTCGATTAATGGAATTAATATTTCTTGCCCATTGCGATCAATTTCAAATAGCGGTTGAAAAGTGCTTTCATTTACTCCAGTAATTACACCTACTTCTCCAAAAGAGCTGTCTGCTACCTTAAAACCGATAATTTCATGAAAATAAAACTTATTACCAGTTAGTTTTGGCAATAAATCTAGGGGTAAAAACAAATCACATTTTAATAATGGATCCGCATCTTCATCCCCATTTATATTTTCAAATTTTACCCGAAGGAGTTCCGATTTATGAAGCGAACTACGTTCAATAAAAAATGGAACCAAGTTTTTGTTTTTTTGAACAAAAACCGATTCCATTTTAGTATAAATTTTAGGATCGTCTGTGTCTAATTTTACAAGTAACTCTCCTTTAAAACTATATTTTTTAACAACCTTGCCTAAGTAGAAACAATCCTCCTTTTGCATAGTTAAAAATTTATTCTTCTTCTTTCTTAGCTTCTACAGCAGGCGCTTCTACAGCAGGCGCTTCTTTAACAGGTGCTACTTCTTCTGCCGCTTCTGCAGCTGCATCATCAATAGTTTCTTTTTTAGGAGCTTCTTCAGTTACAGTCTCAACCACAACTTCTTCAATAACTTCCACTACAGGAATTGCATCAGTGATACGTTGTTCGTTAACTGCTTTTTCGGCAGCAAAAGCTTCTGCTTTAATTTTATCTTCAGCATCACTAAGCACCGTACGTTTGCTTTCCACTTCTTTAGTTTTTCCTTCTAACCAAGCATTGAATTTTTCTTCAGCTTGCTCTTCAGTAAATGCACCTTTCTTAACACCGCCAGCTAAATGTTTTTTTAGCATCACACCTTTGTAAGAAAGAATAGCTCTTGCTGTATCTGTAGGTTGTGCGCCATTGTGCAACCATTGAACGGTTCCATCAATATCAAGATTGATTTCAGCAGGGTTTACATTAGGGTTATAAGTTCCTAATTTCTCAAGGTACTTCCCATCTCTTTTTGAGCGGCTATCAGCAGCTACGATCCAGTAAAAAGGTTTTCCTTTTTTACCATGTCTTTGTAATCTAATTTTTACGGGCATATCTATTAATTTTTGAGGTTCCCGACCCCGGTTCATAATTTAAGTCTGCAAAGATAATAATATTTTATTTTGAAATTCAATAGTTTCAACTTTTTCTTTACATTTGTAAAAACCCAATTTCACTAATTTCTTTATGAATCGAGCATGTTAAAATTTTTCACACCTAAAGGGAATGACAAATTGCGAACTGCATGTGACCATTAAAAAGCAATAAACATTGACACATGAAAAACCTACTAATACTATTTTTTGCAAGCTTACTATTAGTAGGTTGTGAAAAAATAGAAACCAATGCTCCAGCATTTCAAGCCAATATTGCTGATGATTTTTTTAAAGCAACTATTTCGGAAGCTAATTATATTGAAAATGGAGCGTACTTTGTACTACAAGGAAAAAACAGCAGCCAAATACTAACCTTACGGGGTAATTATCCGCCAGAAGGAGTTAATTTAATTTTTGGTGAAGGATCTGAGAATTTTGCAATTTATGAAGATAGTAATGGAATTGTGTATTCTACAGCTGTTCTTGGTGGTGAAGGGTCTATGAAGATAAATGAGATTTCTACCGAAGAAACAACCATTACAGGAGAATTTAATTTTAAAGGTATATCTATAAGTTTAGATACATTATCTATTACCGGAGGAGTATTTTACAAAGTACCTTATGGTAATGAAATAGATGACGGAAGTAATGCAGGTTCTTTTTCAACTGAATTAAATGGAAATGTATTTGTGCCCTTGGATGTATTTGCTAATAATAATGGAAACACTATTTTAATAAAAGGTATAATTAATTCTGAAGAAATACTAATTGGAGTGCCTAATGATGTAGAAGGTGGAACTTATGATGTTTTAACTGGAGGCTTTATTGCTAGAGTTAATGATGGTTCAGGTAATGAAGATGCCATATCAGGAGAAATAACTATAAACATACATAACACTATTGAAAAGACTATTTCTGGAACTTTCCAATTTCAAACACCAACCAATACTGTAAATACAGGTCAGTTTAATGTAACCTATCAATAAGAGGTTTATGAAATATTTTGAAATTCGCTCCTCAAAGGAGCGAATTTTTTATTTCAAAAAGTTAACAACTCTTTGCATTTTTATTCCATTTTGAAACGTGATTTTTATATTTTTAAACCTTTAGATCAATTGCGATTTAAAAACAATTTTAATTCTCCTATTTTTTATGTTTTTAATTTTTGATACCGAAACTACCGGACTCCCAAAACGTTGGAATGCACCTTTAACAGACAGCGATAATTGGCCAAGATGTATACAAATAGCTTGGCAATTGCATGATAAAAATGGTGTGCTGCTAGAACATGAAGATTATTTAGTGCAACCAGAAGGTTTTAATATTCCGTATGATGCTGAAAAAATACATGGTATTTCAACTGAATTAGCAGAAAAAAATGGAATACCTTTAACTGAGGTTATTGAAAAGTTTCAGAAAGCACTTGCAAAAACTAATTTTATTGTTGGACAGAACCTTGGTTTTGATAATAATATTATGGGAGCAGAATTCCATAGATTAGGAATAGAGAATTCCTTGCTTAATTTTCCAGTGCTAGATACTTGTACAGAGATAACCGCTCAACTTTGTCAGTTGCCAGGAGGTAGAGGAGGGAAATTTAAACTACCCACCTTATCGGAGTTACACACGTTTTTATTTAGCAAACCTTTTAGTGAAGCTCATAATGCAACTGCTGATGTAGAAGCAACCACGCGTTGTTTTTTAGAACTAATACGCCGTCAACTTTTTACTGCAAAACAATTAAATGTTGATTCCAATTATTTTGAAATATTTACAGAAATAAATCCGCAACCTTTTGAGTTAATTGGATTAAAACATGTTAATTTAAAAAAAGCCTCTGAAAAAATAAGAAAAGAGTTAGAGAAATTAACTCAAGAAGATGAGGTTTCAACAGCGATTATAGAAGAAAATATTGCTGGGCTTGAGGACATTCCATTTGCTCATTTACATAATCATTCACAGTTTTCAATACTTCAATCTACATCAAGCACCCAAAACCTTGTAAAAGCTGCTGCCGATAATAATATGCCTGCTGTTGCTTTAACAGATTCAGGAAATATGATGGGGGCTTTTCATTTTGTAATGCAAGTCAATGATCATAACCAATCATTGACTGAAGAAGATGCTTCTAAAAAAATGAAAGCCATTGTTGGTTGTGAGTTTTTTGTTTGTGAAAATCATTTAAATAAAAACCATAAAGACAATGGGTATCAGATTGTCTTGTTGGCGAAAAATAAAAAGGGCTATCATAATCTTGCAAAGATGTCTTCCTTGGCATTTACAGATGGTTTTTATTATGTACCAAGAATAGATAGGACCATCATTGAAAAATACAAAGAAGGTATTATTGTACTTACTGGAGGTTTATATGGAGAAGTGCCAAATAAAATTTTAAACATCGGTGAAAAACAGGCTGAAGATGCATTAATTTGGTGGAAAAAAACTTTTGGGGATGATTTATATGTGGAGGTGTCAAGACACGATCAGGAAGATGAAAAGAGGGTTAATTCGGTATTAATTCCGATGGCTAAAAAACACCAAGTAAAGATGGTGGCAAGTAATAACACCTATTATATAAATAAAGAAGATGCCAATGCGCATGATATTTTATTGTGTGTAAAAGATGGTGAAAAACAAGCAACACCTATAGGAAGAGGTCGCGGTTATCGGTATGGACTTCCAAATCAAGAATATTATTTTAAATCTCAATCTGAAATGAAATCCTTGTTTAAGGATCTTCCAGAAGCCATTACTACTATTTCTGAAATCATAGATAAAGTAGCGTCTTATAGCTTAAAAAGAGATGTATTACTACCTAAGTTTGATATTCCTGAAGAATTTCAAGATCCAGAAGATGAAAAAGATGGAGGTAAAAGAGGAGAAAATGCATACTTAAGAGGACTTACCTATAAAGGGGCTGAAAAAAGATATGGAGAGCTATCAGACGAAATAAAAGAGAGGATAGATTTTGAGTTGGGGGTAATTGCAAATACAGGCTATCCTGGTTATTTTTTAATTTGTCAAGATTTTATTGCAGAAGCCAGAAAGATGGATGTTTCAGTAGGTCCTGGAAGGGGTTCTGCAGCAGGAAGTGTGGTGGCGTATTGTCTTTGGATTACAAACATCGACCCCATTAAATACAACTTACTTTTTGAGCGTTTTTTGAATCCTGAGCGTGTAAGTATGCCGGATATCGATATTGATTTTGATGATGAAGGTAGAGGTAGGGTATTGGATTATGTAATTAAAAAATATGGAACTAATCAAGTAGCTCAAATTATTACGTATGGAACGATGGCCGCTAAATCTTCCATTCGTGATACGGCTCGTGTTTTAGATTTACCATTAAATTCTGCAGATCGCATATCGAAGTTAATTCCGAATATGACCAAATTAAAAAAGATATTTGCTTATACGGATGCTGAAATACGGAATAAATTTAGAAATGACGAAGTGCCTAAGGTTAATGAACTTTTAGTAATTGCTGAAGGAAATGATTTAGAAGCGAAAACTGTTAATCAAGCAAGGATTTTGGAAGGTTCTGTTCGTAATGTAGGTACTCATGCTTGTGGTGTTATTATTACTCCATCCGATATCACCAATTTTGTTCCTGTTGCTACTGCAAAGGATTCCGATATGTATGTTACCCAATTTGACAACTCTGTAGTAGAAAGCGCAGGATTGTTAAAAATGGATTTCCTTGGTTTAAAGACCTTAACCTTAATAAAGGATACCGTTAAATTGGTAAAGTTAAAGCATCAAGTAGATTTAGATCCAGATACGTTTCCATTGGATGATGAACCTACCTTTGAGTTGTTCCAAAAAGGGGAAACTGTAGGAATATTTCAGTATGAATCTGCAGGAATGCAGAAATATTTAAAGGATTTAAAACCTACTGTTTTTGATGATTTAATTGCTATGAATGCATTATATCGTCCAGGTCCAATAGAATACATACCAAGTTTTGTGAATCGTAAAAATGGGGAAGAAGAAATTCTTTATGACCTTCCTGCCATGGAAGAGTTTTTAAAAGAAACTTACGGGATTACTGTTTACCAAGAGCAAGTGATGTTGCTTTCTCAAAAGCTAGCAAACTTTACAAAAGGGGAAGCTGATGTACTTCGAAAAGCGATGGGTAAAAAGCTAATTGCAGTTTTGGATAAAATGAAACCTAAGTTTATTTCTCAAGCCAAAGAAAATGGACATGATGAAGAAAAACTTGAAAAAATATGGAAAGATTGGGAAGCCTTTGCAAGTTATGCATTTAATAAATCGCATTCTACTTGTTATGCATGGATTGCTTATCAGACAGCATATTTAAAAGCACATTATCCTGCGGAATATATGGCTGCCGTGTTATCTAATAATATGAATGATATTAAGCAGGTAAGCTTTTTTATGGAGGAATGTCGTAGGATGGGGCTAGAGGTGTTAGGACCTGATGTGAATGAGTCGTATTATAAATTTACGGTAAATGATAAAGGGGCCATTCGTTTTGGAATGGGAGCGATTAAAGGTGTTGGAGGAAATGCGGTAGCGACCATTGTCGAGACTAGAGATGATGGAAAGTATAAATCGGTATTTGATTTAGCTAAACGAATTGATTTACGAGCAGCCAATAAAAAAGCTTTTGAAGGATTAGCATTGGCTGGTGGTTTTGATGGTTTCGATACCCATAGAGCTCAATATCTACATCCAGACGAAAAGGGAGTGCTGTTTATAGAAAAGGTATTGCGATATGCATCTAAATTTCAGGAATCTCAAAACAGCGATCAATTGGATATATTTGGAGGCGGTAGTGAAGTGCAAATTCCAGAACCTGAAGTTCCTCCTTGTGAAGAATGGGGAACTCTTAAAAAATTAAAACAAGAGAAAGAGGTTGTGGGGATCTATATTTCGGGACACCCATTAGATGACTTTAAGACAGAGATCAATCGTTTTTGTAATTGTACCGCTTCTGATTTTAATAATTTAGAAAATTTTATTAATAGAGAGATGTGTTTTGGAGGTATGGTTGGAGATGTGCAACATCGAGAAACAAAAATGGGAAAAGGATGGGCATTGTTCATTGTAGAAGATTATAACGAAAGTTATGAGTTTAGAATTTTTGGAGAGCAATACCTTAAGTTTCGTCATTTTTTAGTACCCAATTCTTTTATTTTTATTAAAGCATTGGTTAAAGATGGTTGGGTTAATAAAGAAACACAGAAAAAAGGAGATCCACGACTTCAATTTAATAGCATGCAGATGTTACAAGAAGTGATGGATAGCCACACGAAAAAATTAACCATTCAATTACCTATTGAAGAAGTTAACGATGGTAGCATTGCAAATTTAAAAGAAATTATAGCTAGCCATAAAGGAGATAAGCATTTGGAATTATTAATTTATGAAGCATCCGAAAAAATAAAAGTTACCATGCCATCAAAAAAGTTCAAAATTGATATTTCAAACGAACTGTTAAAAAAATTAGAAGACGAGCAAATTATGTATAAGCTTAACTAATCTCAGGTTTGGAATCATAAAAAATTGTGATACTAACATCATATAATCTAATGATTTACTTGTAAGTTAAAGTAGAATTATTGACTACATTTGCATAACAAATAAATATATATATTATGGCATTAGAAATAACAGACCAAACTTTTGAAGAAACAGTTTTAAAAAGCGACAAACCCGTATTAGTTGATTTTTGGGCAGCTTGGTGTGGACCCTGTAGAATGGTTGGACCGATCATCGAAGAAATCAGTAAAGATTACGAAGGAAAAGCTGTTGTTGGTAAAGTTGATGTAGATGCAAATCAAGAATTTGCAGCTAAATTTGGAGTACGGAATATTCCAACAGTTTTGGTGTTTCAAAATGGAGAAGTAGTAGGTAGACAAGTAGGAGTTGCTCCTAAAGCTACTTATGAAGAAGCGTTAAACGCTTTACTTTAATAATAATTAAAACATAAGATTAAAAAAGGTTTGCTATATAGCAAACCTTTTTTAATTTAGACCTAATGGATATACGCAAAGAAATAAACGAAATAACAGGGTTTAATAACCTAGAACTATTGGCTCATCAAGTTGTGGAAGGGTTTATTTCGGGCTTGCATAAAAGTCCTTTTCATGGGTTTTCAGCAGAATTTGCAGAACATAAAATTTACAACCAAGGAGAAAG
>OLHR01000258.1_pt1 | contig 18558 bp, 14 predicted proteins | sample 1609291 | NCBI WGS metagenome assembly OLHR01 (sample SAMN05416707, study PRJEB24817) | seawater metagenome | isolation source: Sea water | place: Canada:Atlantic | collected 2013-07 | reverse complement strand
CGGAGATGTGTATAAGAGACAGCTATTTACTCAGCAAAAAATTGGGGTTTCTTTCGCCTATTCCAACGCTCAAAAAATATCCTTAAACGGAGAGTTTAATTATATAAATAATGACTTTACCGGTAATGCTTATTCACCTGTAGCTTATCAAATGTTGGGAGGATTGCAACCTAATATTAATTTAACTTGGCGGTTATTATTACAAAAAAGGATTACCAAGTTTTTAGATATTAACTTATCTTATTTTGGAAGAAAGAGTCAAACTTTTAAAGCAGTTCATACAGGTAGCGTTCAACTGAGAGCCTATTTTTAAAAAAATAGCATAAAAAAAGAGCGGACCAAGTCCGCTCTTCTCTTAAATAATGATAAGCCATAAGATTACTTAACGATAATCTTAGAAGTCTTATATGTTTTAGAAGCGTTATCTCCCATTTTAATTAAGTAAACACCCGCATCAGCATAAGACATATCTAAATGATAAACATAGCTATTGCCTTGCTTTTCTAAGTTATTATATGCTAAAGTTTGACCTAAAATATTATAGATAGCAATAGACGCTATACCATCAAACTCAGTTGTTAAAGTAATATCATACTGGTTATTAGCTAATGAAATCACCGTAAATTCTGCTTCAGAAATTGCAGGATCATCAACACTTAATATACCCAAATTTGCAGTATAATCTTCCGTTTCTCCGTATTGCGTAAGTTCACAAGCATCATTAGGAACTGGTGCTTGCCAGTTAGATTTAAATCGAAGTCTATGAGATTGACCAGCTGGTATATTAGCAGGTACTGTTAAAATTGCTGTATCAGTATATGAACCACTACCTTGACCTGGTGCAATTATAAAATTAGAAACTACTACTTCATCATTTGAAAATAAGCCATCATCATTAAAGTCTATCCATGCCTTTACATGTTGATCTCCATAGCCTGTAGTAACAGTTAAATCATATGATTCTCCAGGTTCTAATGTTGCAACCAAGTTTGTGAAATCGGCATAACCTTCACAACCAGAATCATTATTAATTTCAGAAACAGTAATATTTGTAAAACCATCACCAAATGAACAATCAGCTACAGGGTTACAATAAACAGTTCCATTGAATATTGTTTTTGTTGTTTCATCATTTGCTGGGTTTGAATCTTCATCTAAATTTGTACTTGATACTATTGTGTGATTCCCAGGTTCAGATAAGTCTGCTTGAGTAGTAAAAGTATAAAGAACTGATTCGCCTGCAGTGATAGTGCCTGAATAATTTTCGATAATTGGCGTGTCTCCATCTATACTGTATTGAACTTCTGGGTCAGTTAAATCATTAAGACCAAAGTTTCTAATAGATATTTCAATAGTTTCTGTTTCAGTTAAAATACCTGTATTTGGATTTGGGATTCCATTTACACCTATATCATTAGGTAGTGGCGGAACTAATTGAAATGCACCAACAACTCCTTTACGTCCACTATTTTGATACTCATTAATAAACCAGAAAGTTGTATCATCTAAGGGATCTATATCCATTTTCCCATAATCACCATATCGTGTACTTGGAATATTTGCATTACCTGCAGCAATTAATTCTTCATTAACCGTCATAACACCATTTGCATCTCCATTAAACCTTCCAGTATAATAAGAGCTTATTCTAAAGTCTGTTGGATTTGGAGTTGTAGGTCCTGCCATAGAGGTATAACCCATTGCAATATTACCTACTGCATCCATAATCATACTTCCGTGCCAAGCATGTCTTCCATCTGGTGCGGAATATGTTCCTTCTTGGTATACCGACCAAGGTTCATTGTCTGCATCTTGTCTTAATTCAAACCATCGAATACCCGCTAATTCTCCACCACTTGCATCAGTATCAACTACAAAATTAAATAATGCTGAGTTATAACCATCCATTTTTCTAAATTGAGATTGGTTCATGATGGTTGCTTGTAATGCATCAACCGCTGATCCACCACCTGGTTGTGTTAAATTAGAAAAACTTCCTCCATCAAATACCGAAATATATGGTGTTGCTGGAAGTTCTGTAGCTGCAGATACTGTTGTATTTGCAGGTGCTTCCCAATCAACATCGATTGTCCATAATTTAACATGATCTACTGAAACTCCACCCCAAGCATCATCTTGCATATAAATAACTGTTGCACCACCCGCAGCAGGCATGTTAGAATCACTAACATTTAAAGCTTGTGGACTCTGAAAACCACTAGTTACTATTCCAGGTAAAGTAACAGTTTGAAAACTTGCTGCTGGATCTCCAGCAATCATTTTATCTCTTTCTAAAGCCCATACTTTATTACCAGCACCGTTAGATGTTACATAATATCCATCACTCCATATAGATAATTTATTATAATCCTGCACTCCTGGTATAGTATAAACACTCCAAGTATCATTTATTGGATCTGGCCCATCTGATACTGCAACTTGAATTTGACCGTTACTTGACCAAAGGTAAGATAACACCCAACGGTTAGCAGCTTGATCATAAGACGCTGTAAGATCACAACAACCTCCAGAAGAGAAAATATCGGTTACTGGTCGTTGTCCACCACCAACATCAGCACCTGATTTGTCATAAATAGCAAATCCTGTATTAAATACTACAAATACATGATTTGGACCAATTGCCATAGATGGGTCTGAGGGTGTAGAACCAGATTGATAAGCATCAAATACTATAGTTGGTGCAGCTACTCGTATACTTTGTGATGATTCATGCCTATTTCTTACAAAATAGTCATCTTGTGATTGACGATCTTTTCCTATAATTACTTTGTTTCTTAAAGATCTTCTATCTCCAGCTTCCTGTGGAGTAAGATTCATTTCTGGAGCAACTCCTAATGACTGAATGGAAGGAGCAACGTGGTCTAAGTAAAATGTACCTAAATCAGTAACACCACCAGGAACATTAGGTGTCGTTTTTTGAGCACTTACATTAAAAGTAAGTATCACTAAAAACAGTAATAAATAATAATTTTTAAAGGACATTGTTTGGGGGATTTAAATTAAATTATTATTTTATAAATATATGACAACCAAACTTAATAATACCCTACTTAATTAATATAAAATACTTAAAATCAATTAGTTGCAAAATACAATTAAATAGTTATTGCCTTAAAACGACATAATAGTTGTACTTTTAAAGATTATCAGTTATGAAAACACTAAACATTTTAACCCTATTATTTTCAATTTTATTATTCTCTTGCAATAGTACAAATAAATCTGTCACAACTACTTCTATAAATGAAGTAAAAATAGCTACAGAAAAAATGATGGAGGCAGGCTTTATAAAAGGAACAATTGTCACTTCTACAATAGAAGGAGATTGTCCTATTACTATTAAAGTAGAAGGTAAAAATGGAACTTATTATTTAGATCCAATTGATTTAAGAGAAGATTTTCAAATTGAAGGTGAGCAAGTGTGGTTTAAATATGGCGGATTACGAAGAATGAATCGTTGTGAAAAAGCAAACCCAATAAGTATTATTGAAATAGTTAAAAGCAATTAAACATAGAGTAATAAATAATAACCTGTCCATCACTAAAGGACAGGTTATTTTTGTGATTATTCCTAAATAAAATTAGCTTAACCAAGCTTTAAAAGAAATAGCATTTTTTAGTTGATTTGATATTTCAGAAATCGCAATACGCTCTTGTTTCATAGTATCTCGATACCGAATGGTCACTGTATTATCTTCTTTTGTTTGATGGTCGACCGTTATACAGAATGGAGTTCCTGCAGCATCTTGACGTCTATACCGTTTTCCTACCGCATCCTTTTCATCGTAAACAACATTATATTCCCATTTCAAGTCCTCAATGATTTGCCCGGCGATTTCTGGTAGTCCATCTTTTTTAACCAATGGAAAAACTGCAGCTTTTATGGGTGCCAGAATCTCTGGTAATTTTAAGACCACTCTAGAACTTCCATCTTCTAATACTTCCGTTTTAAGTGAATTACTGAAAATTGCTAAAAACATCCTGTCCAAACCTATGGAAGTTTCCACTACATAAGGAGTGTAGTTTTTGTTTGTTTCGTGATCAAAAAATTGAAGTTTTTTACCCGAATGTGTTTCGTGAGCCTTTAAATCGAAATCGGTGCGAGAATGAATTCCTTCTAATTCTTTAAATCCAAATGGAAAATTAAATTCGATATCGGTAGCAGCATTCGCATAATGCGCCATTTTTTCATGGTCATGAAAACGATAGTTTTCTTCTCCTAGACCTAAAGAAAGGTGCCAATTAAGTCGTGTTTCTTTCCAATACTCATACCATTTCATTTCTTCTCCTGGCTTCACAAAGAACTGCATCTCCATTTGCTCAAACTCCCGCATACGGAAAATAAATTGCCGAGCAATAATTTCATTTCTGAAAGCTTTTCCTATTTGAGCAATACCAAAAGGAATTTTCATTCGACCTGATTTTTGAACATTTAAGAAGTTTACAAATATACCTTGAGCTGTTTCTGGACGAAGGTATAAATCCATCGCACTTTCGGCAGAAGCTCCCAATTTGGTTCCAAACATAAGGTTAAATTGCTTTACATCGGTCCAATTTTTAGAGCCTGATAGTGGGTCTGCAATTCCTAATTCTTCAATCAATAACTTAACATCGGCTAAATCTTCATTTTCTAAAGACCTTGCCATGCGTTCTAATATTTCTTTTTGTTGTGATTTATATTTTACAACTCTAGGATTAGTGCTTACAAATTCCTCTTCATTAAAACTTTCACCAAACCTTTTTTTTGCTTTTGTGATTTCTTTTTGAGCTTTAATATTTAATTTTTCACAATAGTCTTCTATTAAAACATCTGCTCGATATCTTTTTTTTGAATCTTTGTTATCAATCAAAGGATCGTTAAAAGCATCTACGTGTCCAGAAGCTATCCAAGTAGTTGGATGCATTAATATTGCAGCATCTATACCAACAATATTTTGATGCATAAACACCATACTTCGCCACCAATATTCACGAATGTTCTTTTTTAGTTCTACGCCATTTTGAGCGTAGTCGTAAACAGCACTAAGGCCATCATAAATTTCACTTGATTGGAATATGTAACCATATTCTTTTGCATGTGATATTACTTTTTTAAATAAATCTTCATTTGCCATAGTGCAAAAATAAAAAAACCGTTACGATTAGCTCCTAACGGTTTCAATTATTTAATATTAAAATTTTATTTCAATGTCATTTTTGAAGTTGCAATTAATTTTGATCCATCAAAAACATTAATTGTATACACACCTTCTACAAGATCTTCTTCATTTGCAGCTACCATAGAACATACATCTAACTCTTCATTTTCATAAAATACTTTTGTTGAAGCGCTATAATTTAAAGTTCCATTTTCAAACTCTAAAACCTCTTTTTCTCCTAATAAATTATTTTTAGGATTGATTACTTGAATATAAAGCATCCGATCTCCTTTTTCTGCAATAGCATTTGAAGAAAGTGCAAAACAAGCTCTGATTTTATCCGCTCTTTTTGAGCGTTGAGTGTCTACAATTTTACCGCTATTTTTAACAATAACACCGGCTCCATTTAAATCTATTGCACGAACTATAGAGCCCAATATAATTTTGTCTGCCATTTCTTGATTTTCTTCCGTAACTGAATCTATCACTTTAATGGTTTCGTCTAACTCTAAGAATGCATTATCTCTTTCAGCAACAATCAATTTATTAACAGCAATTAAACTATCTGCCTTTTTAAACAAAAACGTTCTTTCGTCTTTTAATTTTCCAATTTCAGATTTATAACGACGTATCAAAGCAATGTTTGCTTTTGAATCTTTAACAGAATTAAGTAAAACTTCTATTCGCTTTCTTGCTTCTAGAAGGTCTTTGTCTTTAATTCCATTATCCTGAATTACTTCATCATAATTTGCAATTAATTCTTGTAGTTCTGATTCAATATCAGATTTTTGGTCTTGTAAAATAGTTACTGTATCTTTATTATCATTATATAATGTTACTGTATAAACTGCCAACACTATTAATAATAGTGTTAATATCCCTACTATTATTTTAAACTTATTATTGTTTTCCTCTGTATTCATAGTTATTATTTTTAAGTGTTAAATATATAACGTTAAAAAATAAAAAAAAATATATTTTATGTTAAATCTTTTATTTCCAGAAGTTTGTAGTGGATGTAAGACCATTTTATTAAAAAAGGAAGAGGTTATTTGTACACAATGCAGGCACAATCTACCTATTATAGGTCATCACAATACTGGAAATGACACTATGAAACAACTTTTCTATGGAAAATTTTTAGTGGAAAATGCAACGGCAATTATTAAATTTCAGAAAAGAGGAATTACCCAAGAACTACTTCACAATTTAAAATATAGAGGACAGCAACATATCAGTTCCTTTTTTGGAAAATGGCTCGGAGAAGAATTGGCGGGTCATACTGATTACCAAAATATTGAAATGGTAATTCCAGTTCCTTTACATAAACAAAAATTAAAAAAAAGAGGTTATAATCAAGTGGAGGGTTTTGGGTTTGAAATAGCTAAAGCGCTACAAGTACCATATGTTGATACTATATTAACAAAAGAGTCTAAAACGGAATCTCAAGTATTTAAACAACGTTTTACCCGTTTTCAAACTGAAGAAATATTTAAAATCAAACAGCCTCATTTAATAAATGATAAACACATTTTATTAGTTGATGATATTATAACAACAGGTGCTACATTAGAAAACTGTGCGCTCCAAATATTTAAAAGCAATCAAGTAAAACTTAGTATTGCAACCATAGCAATCGCTTAACTATTTTGTCTATTTTTGTACCTATGATGCATCGCATACTTTATTTTGCTCTCTTATTTTTTGTGACACTAACATTTGTTAATTGTGCAAAAAGAGGAAGTCCTTCTGGTGGAGCAAAAGATTCAATTCCACCAATTATTGTAAAATACAACCCAGAAAATTATAGCATTAACTTTACTGATGATGAAATTAAAATCTATTTCGATGAATATATTAAGTTAATAGATATTAATAAAGAATTAATTATTTCTCCCCCTTTAAAATATCAACCTGAAATAACCCCATTAAGTACTGGAAAGTTTATTAAAATAATAATTAAAGACAGCCTGAAAAAAAACACAACTTACTCATTTAATTTTGGAAAAAGCATTGTTGACTATACGGAGGAAAATGTTTTTAAATATTTTAAATATATCCTTTCTACAGGAAGTTTTATTGATAGCTTAAAGTTAAAAGGAACCGTTAAAGATGCCCTCCTATTAAATCCTGAAGGAACAACAACAGTCATGTTATACGAAGTAAATGACGCTTTTAATGATTCTATAATTTATTCTGAAAAACCAACTTACATCACCACTACAAAAGAAGAAAGTCAAGAATTTGAACTTACTAATTTAAAAGAAGGAACCTATTTTTTAATTGCTTTGAAGGATAAGACAAATGATTATATTTTTCAACCAAACTATGATAAAATAGGCTTTTTAGAGGGATTAATTTCCATACCATCCGATAGCTCTTTTACAATTAACATATTTAAAGAAACAGAAAATTATACAATCAAAAAGCCTAAACACGAAGGTAAAAATCATATTATATTTGGTTATAATGGAGATGCAAAAGATTTAAAAATAGAATTAAAATCCTCTGTACCAAAAGATTTTGAATCTACAACCTATATAGATTCAAAATCTGATACCTTACACTATTGGTTTAAACCTTTCGTAGAAAATGATTCTCTAATTTTTACAGTAAAAAATAAAAATTATGTAGATACTTTAGTCACTAGAATGCGAAATTTGTATGCAGATACGTTGGCAGTAAAACCAATAAATGCTGGAGTTTTAACTCCAAGGGATACTCTTAAATTTTCTGCTACCACTCCTTTAACATTATTTGATCCTGAAAAAGCAACCGTAATAAATCAAGATTCTGTTGTAATTCCTTTTAAAGGAGTTATTGATCACAGATTTAATACAGCGGTTTTAAATTTTGATATAAAAATCCCAGAATCCTATACGATTCAATTATTGCCTGGAGCATTTATCGATTTTTTTGAACAAACAAACGATACAATTAATGTTAGAGTTAGGACTAAAGAAAATTCAGATTACGGAACACTAAGCTTGATTTTAAGTGAACCTGAACAGCTACCCATAATTGTTCAACTAGTGAATACCAAGTATAAAGTTATTCAAGAAAGATACGTTACAAACGATGAACCCATTTTATTTGAATATATAATTCCAGGAGAATATTACATTCGCATTAGCTACGATGAAAACAAAAATAAACGTTGGGATACAGGAAACTATCTTAAAAAAATCCAGCCTGAAACTGTCATATATTACCCTAAAAAAATTGAAATTCGTCCTAATTGGAGTTTAGTAGAAACCTTTAAATTAGATTAAATTCATCTCGATCATTTAAAAACTGAAGATGTTTTCTATTGGTTTTAATATGTGATTTTTTAAGCGCTATAGTTTCTGTAAAATTTCCTTCAAAATTAGCAGTCGAAATCTGTTCTCCCAATACATTGTAAATTGCAGAATGTCCTATATATTGATGTTCATTTCCATCTTTTCCAGTTCTGTTAACACCAACACAATAAGCCATATTCTCAATAGACCGTGCTTTTAATAAAGCATCCCAAGCGGACATCCTTCTTTCTGGCCAGTTTGCAATATAAAGAAGCACATCATAATCTTCGGTATTTCGAGCCCAAACTGGAAAGCGTAAATCATAACAAATTAAAGGACAAATTTTCCATCCCAATAAATCCACAATCAATCGTTGATTACCTGAAGCAAACGTATGATGTTCTCCTGCCAAAGTAAAGGTATGTCGCTTATCATACGTTTTATAATCGCCATTTGGAAAAACAAAAAACAACCTGTTGTAAAAGGATTCATTTTTAGATATTATAACGCTTCCCATAACTGCACAATCCATTTTTACAGCCTGATGCTTCATCCAAATAAGTGTTTTTCCATTTTCTAATTCAGCAAGTGGAACAGCGTTCATGGTGAAACCAGTTGTAAACATTTCAGGAAGAACAATAAGATCTGTTTGTTCTGAAATTTGGTTAATTTTTTCAGAAAACATCAAGCGATTTGCAGCTGGATTTTCCCAAAATAAATCAGATTGAATAATAGAAATTTTTAATACTTCTTTCATGGGTCTATAGTTATTGTTTTTAATAGTCATAATCGACATGCTCAGCATTTAGTTAACGAAATGAAACTAGTTCATCCAAAAGGGTAATTATGATATAGCATTAATAATTTTTGCTGCTGAAATTAATGTTTCTTCAGTTTTTGCAAAACAAACTCTAATTTGTTTAAAATCTTCTTGATTTTCATTAAAAACGGAAGTTGGGATGGTCGCTATTTTATAATCCTTTGTCAATCTTTCGGCAAATAGCAGATCGCTTTCATTAGAAATATCTGAAAAATCTAACATTTGAAAATAGGTGCCTTTTGAAGGAATAATTTTAAACTTTGAATCTTTTATCAATTCTAAAAAAACATCTCTTTTCTGTTGGTAAAAACTAGAAAGACTTAAATAATGTTCTGGTGTTTTCAAATACGCTGATAATGCTTTTTGGATGGGACTATTAACACTAAATACATTATACTGATGGATTTTTTTAAATTCATTCATCAGGTTTTCTGGAGCTAAACAATAACCCGTTTTCCATCCGGTATTATGAAATGTTTTTCCAAACGATGCAACTATAAAGCTCCTTGAAGCTAACTCTGGATATTTTGCTACACTATAATGAGTAAGACCATCGAAAATAATATGTTCATAAACCTCATCGCTAATAACTATTAAATTATATTTTTCTGATAGAAATTGTAAGTGAAGCATATCGTCTTCAGAAAAAATCATACCACTAGGGTTGTGTGGAGTATTTACAATGAAAAGCGTTGTTTTATCAGTAATTTTATCTTCTACTTCTTCCCAATTAGGTTTGTAAAAAGGTGCTTTTAATTGAACAGGAATTGTTATTCCTCCAAATAATTCAATAGCAGGACCATAACAATCGTAAGCGGGAGTAAAAATAATGGCTTCATCATCTTTGTTTATAATAGTTGTAATTGCTGTAAAAATGGCTTGAGTTGCGCCTGCTGTAATTGTTATTTCAGTATTAGGGTTGTATTTTTTTGAGTGCAACAATGTTGTTTTATTGCTAATTATTTCTCTTAATTCTAAATACCCAGGCATTGGTGCATATTGATTATAGCCTTCTTCCATAGCTTTATTAACAAGCTCAATTAAAAAAAGATCACTTTTAAAGTTTGGGAAACCTTGTGAGAGATTTAACGCATTATAGTCGGAAGCCATTTTACTCATAATAGTAAAAATGGAAGTAGTAACATTAGGTAGTTTTGAAATCATTTTATAAAAGTAATTTTACTCTTGTTATAAACAAAAATAAATTAGCTTTTTTATAATTTGTAGAAAATTATCAATTAGAGCTACCTAACTGAAGTAAAACCTGTGTAAAAAACTATCTGAAAAAAATAGCTCGCATTTAAAAGCGATACAAACCTACCCTTTCAAACTCGCTTTTAAATATTCAAGATTCATTCGAGCTATATTTTCTAAAGATATTCCTTTAGGACACTCAATCTCGCAAGCCCCTGTATTAGTACAGTTTCCAAATCCTTCAAAATCCATTTGATCAACCATATTTAACACACGATCTGCAGCTTCAACTTGTCCTTGTGGTAATAATGCATATTGCGAAACTTTTGCTCCAACAAATAACATCGCTGAAGAGTTTTTACAAGTAGCCACACAAGCACCACAACCGATACAAGAAGCAGCATCCATGGCTTTATCTGCGTCGTACTTAGAAATAGGTATTGCATTAGCATCCTGCGTATTTCCTGATGTGTTAATTGAAATAAAACCTCCTGCTTGTTGTATGCGATCAAATGAAGTTCTATCAACAACTAAATCTTTAATTACTGGAAAAGCAGCAGCTCTAAATGGCTCGATATAAATAGTATCCCCATCTTTAAATGAACGCATATGTAATTGACAAGTAGTTACGCCTCTATCGGGCCCATGTGCTTCTCCATTTATATATAAAGAACACATGCCACATATTCCTTCTCTACAATCATGATCAAAGGCTACCGGCTCATCTCCAGAGTTTATCAATTGTTCATTTACAACATCCATCATTTCTAAAAAAGACATGTCTCCTGAAATATCATTTACCTTATAATCGACCAATTTTCCTTTTTCTTGTGGTCCTTTTTGTCTCCAAATTTTCAGTGTAAGATTCATATTCTTTTTTATTTGTAGGAACGTTGTTTAAGTTCTATATCTTTAAATTCTAATTCTTCTTTATGCAATACTGCATCCGATGGTTCTCCTTTATACTCCCAAGCAGAAACATAGGCGAAATCTTTATCATTACGAAGGGCTTCTCCTTTTTGCTCTCCTTCTTGTACGACACTTTCTTCTCGATAATGACCTCCACAAGATTCGTTTCTGTCCAAGGCATCTTTGGCAAATAACTCTCCTAATTCAAGAAAATCGGCAACCCTCCCTGCTTTTACTAATTCAGGATTCATCTCGTTAGCATTCCCAGGAACTTTTACTTCTTTCCAGAATTCTTCACGAATTGCTTTAATTTCAGCCATAGCTTCCTTTAAACCTTTTTCATTACGTGCCATTCCAACTTTATCCCACATTACCTTTCCTAAACGCTTATGAAAATGATCTACAGATAAAGTTCCTTTATTAGTTATAAAAAAATTAATTCTATCGGTTACTTCTTTTTCTACTGCATCGAATTCAGGCGTATTTGTAGGTATTTTACCAGTACGGATATCATCAGATAAATAATTCCCAATAGTATAAGGAAGAATAAAATATCCATCAGCCAGACCTTGCATTAAAGCAGAGGCGCCTAAACGGTTTGATCCGTGATCGCTAAAGTTAGCCTCACCAATACAATACAGCCCTGGAACTGTAGTCATTAAGTTATAATCTACCCAAACTCCACCCATCGTATAATGTGTCGCTGGATATATCATCATAGGAGTTTTATAAGGATTTTCAGCTGCAATTTTCTCATACATTTGAAAAAGGTTACCATATTTTTCTTCAATAACTCCTTCTCCTAATTCTGTTATTTTTTCTTTTGAAATATCATAATGTCCATGTATTTTTGCTTGTTCTTTTCCATATCGTTCAATAGCTGTAGCAAAATCTAAATATACAGCTTCACCTGTTGCGTTAACACCAAAACCAGCATCACAAAGTTCTTTTGCTGCTCTAGATGCTACATCACGTGGTACTAAATTTCCAAAAGCAGGATATTTTCTTTCTAAATAATAATCTCTATTTGCTTCAGTAATTTCAGTAGGCTTTAATTTTCCTTGCTGAATTGCTTTGGCATCATCAATATTTGCTGGCACCCATATACGTCCATCATTCCTTAATGACTCGGACATCAAGGTTAATTTTGATTGATAGTCACCAGACCTTGGAATACAAGTTGGATGAATTTGCGTAAAACAAGGGTTCGCAAAAAACGCTCCTTTTTTATGTATTTTCCAAGCTGCTGTTGCATTAGATCCCATGGCATTGGTAGAAAGAAAATAAACATTTCCATAACCTCCTGATGCAATTACAACCGCATGTGCCGAATGCCTTTCAATTTCACCAGAAATTAAATTTCTTGCGATGATACCTCTAGCTTTTCCAGCTACTTTTACAACATCTAACATTTCATGGCGATTGAACATTTCAATTTTACCACGTGCTATTTGTCTGTTCATTGCAGAATATGCTCCCAATAATAATTGCTGACCCGTTTGTCCTTTAGCGTAAAAAGTACGAGACACCAACACTCCACCAAACGAACGATTATCAAGTAAACCACCATAATCACGAGCAAAAGGTACTCCTTGTGCCACACATTGATCTATAATATTTCCTGAAACTTCAGCTAACCGATGAACATTTGCTTCTCTAGAACGATAATCTCCCCCTTTTACAGTATCATAAAAAAGACGGTAACTAGAATCCCCATCTCCCATATAATTTTTAGCAGCATTTATTCCACCTTGAGCAGCAATTGAATGTGCTCTACGAGGAGAATCTTGATAACAAAATGCTTTTACATTATAACCTTGCTCTGCTAAGGTTGCCGCAGCAGAACCTCCAGCTAAACCTGTTCCCACAACGATAATATCAATATTACGTTTGTTAGCAGGATTTACTAGGTTAATGTTGTCTTTATACGTAGTCCATTTATCTTTAATAGGACCTTCGGGTACTTTTGAATCTAATACAGTCATCTTTTTGTATTATTTAATGTGTGAAATGGTGAAAAAGTGCAATAAAAATAAAAAGTAATGGAATCACTATTGCATAAGTTTTTCCAAAATTTTTCATCCATTTTGAATATTTATTATTCATTCCCATTGATTGGAACGCAGATTGAAAGCCGTGTAATAAGTGTAATGCTAAAAATACAAATGCAAGAACATAAGCTCCAACTCTAATTGGGCTTACGAATTTTTCTTGCAATTCGTGATAATATCTTGTTGGGTCTTCTGGTAAAACTTCGATGTATTTATGAATCATTTCTGGAAACCAAAAATCTATAAAATGAAGTACTATAAAAGCTAAGATAGCTAGCCCACTATAGATCATATTTCTACTCATCCAAGTAGAATTAGCTGCACCATTATTCTTTGCATAAGAAATACCAACAGCTTTTCTGTTTTTTAATTCTAAAATAAATCCTAATACAAAATGAAATACAACTCCAAATACTAGAATTGGTTGCATTATAAATTGGACCAATGGATTATTTCCCATAAAGTGAGATGCGGCATTAAATGCATTTTCACTAAAAACTGAAACTAGGTTAACAGAAACATGGATTAATAAAAAGAATACTAAAAAAAGAGCAGAAAGTGCCATAGCTACTTTTCTTGCAATTGAAGAGGATAAAATTCCCATTTGTTTTATTTTTTTTAATAAGATTCACAAAATTACGGCTCTAAAAAAAAACAGCCAAACTTTATGGTTTGTTTTATACTGTATTTAGAATAGTTTTTAATTGTAATAGTAACAGCTTAAATAAATTTACAAAAAAAAAGTAAAAGTAAAATATTTTATCGTTGTTTTTTTAAGGATGATGTATTTAATGAAATAGCATTGTTCTTCAAAACTTTAAACCCTATTTTATCAAGATTTTTATTTTTTTATTAATACATTCGAAACTGAAAATTGTAAATGATGCAAAACTCAAATAAAACAGTTAATCATTATTTAAAAAATATAAATTAAAGACATTTGGCTTCGTTAATAAAAAAATCTTTGATTAATTTTGAAGATATTAAATACATCTAAAAGCTTAAATTATGAAATATCACCAAATTGATTCGGCATTGTTTATTAAAAATAGAGCAAACTTTATGGCTAAAATGAAACCAAATAGTATTGCCGTGTTTAATAGTAACGATATATACCCAGTTAGTGCAGACAGTACGATGCCTTTTCAGCAACATAGAGATATTTACTATTTATGTGGTGTTGATCAAGAAGAAAGCGTCTTGGTAATGTTTCCTGATGCGCCTAATAAAAAGCATCGCGAACTATTATTTTTAAAAGAAACGAACGACCATATCGCTGTTTGGGAAGGAGAAAAACTTACTAAAGAACGCGCCTTAGAAGTTAGTGGAGTTAAAACTGTTTATTGGATTCAGGAAATGGAAAAAGTAATGGCAGAATTGATGGCACAGTGCGATACGGTTCATGTAAATACGAACGAACATTATAGAGCTACTATTGAAACTGAAACAAGAGAAGCGCGTTTTACAAAATGGCTTTTAAATAAATATCCAGCACATAGCGTTGCTAAAAGCAATCCTATTTTACAAAGATTGCGATCTGTAAAAGACCCCATTGAATTGGACTTGCTACAAAAAGCGTGTGATATTACTGAAAAAGGAATGCGTCGAGTTTTAAATTTCGTGAAACCAGGAGTTAAGGAATATGAAATTGAAGCAGAATTTATGCACGAATTTTTAAGAAATCGTTCAAAGGGTTTTGCATACACACCAATCATCGCAAGTGGTAATAATGCTAATGTTCTTCATTATATAGAGAACAATCAAGCTTGTAATGATGGTGATTTAATTTTATTAGATGTAGGTGCAGAATATGCAAATTATAGTAGTGATATGACTCGCACCATTCCAGTAAACGGGAAATACACCAAACGACAACGCAATGTTTATGACGCTGTAAATCGGGTAAAAAAAGAAGCCACAAAATTGCTAGTTCCTGGAGCTATTTGGGCAGATTACCATATTGAAGTCGGTAAATTAATGACTTCAGAATTATTAGGATTAGGGTTAATTGATAAAGCAGATGTACAAAATGAAGATCCCAATTGGCCAGCTTATAAAAAATATTTTATGCATGGTACTTCTCACCATATGGGATTAGATACTCACGATTATGGCTTGCTTTGGGAACCGATGAAAGCTAACATGGTTTTTACTGTGGAGCCTGGAATTTATATTCCTGATGAAGGTTTCGGAATTCGATTGGAGGATGATGTTGTAATTCAAGAAAGTGGGGAACCATTTAATTTAATGAGAAACATTCCAATTGAAGCAGAAGAAATTGAAAATATTATGAATTCTTAAAACTTAGATTTTTATAGTAACCAATACCTTTAATTATTGTGGTAATAAATATATAAAAATGGTTTCTTACTTCAATCAAGTCCCAATTCATTATACCATAACAGGAAAAGGTGCCTCTTTGGTCCTTTTACACGGCTTTTTATTAAGTGCTACTATCTGGGATGAATTAGCATTAAAATTATCAAAGAAGAATAACGTAATTATAATAGATTTACCTGGTCATGGCAAAAGTGGTTGCATTGCTGAGACTCATACCATGGAATTAATGGCTGAAGTCGTCAATTTTATATTAGAAGAAAACAATATTGATCAAGCAAGTTTTATAGGCCATTCTATGGGAGGTTATATTAGTCTAGCCTTTGCTGAAAAATACAGATCTAAAATAAATACACTGATTTTATTAAATTCTTCTACTGAAGAAGATGATCCAGAAAGAAAAATAAAAAGAGATAGCGCCATTAAAATTATTAAACACCACAAAGATGTTTTTATAAAAATGGCCATTATAGCATTATTTCCGGAAGATAAACAAAATAAATTCCAACATTATATAGGTAAATATACGGAAGAAGCAAAAAGTTTTAAAGCTGAAGGTATTATTGCAGCCATTAGAGGAATGAAAAACAGAAAAGACCGAACTTCTGTATTAACATCTTTCAAAGGCAATAAGTTGATGATTTCAGGTATTGAAGATCCCTTAATACCTTTTTCTAATTCAGAAAAAATTTCAATTGAAAGTCAAACAAAATTATTTAAAGTGAATTCTGGCCACATGAGCATTAACGAAAACATCGATGAAATTGTTACTGTTATGCATTTAATTGGCTATTTATAACGCCTCATGCAATATATATTTATTCCAAGGTGGATTAAATTAATAGGTGATAAAAAACACAAGGAGTTTCTTAATTATTCTTGATTACTATCTAATGAGTTCCATCCTCTAGCGATTAATGGAATTTTTTCATTGCCCCGAGTGATTAAATGAATTCCTTCTTTTTCGTTGGTGATATGTCCAATTATAGAAAGGTTTGGATTTGCTTTTATTTTTGGAAAGTCTTCCATACTTACTGTAAAAAGCAATTCATAATCTTCCCCGCCACTTAGTGCAATCGTAGTGCTGTCTAATTTAAACTCCTCGCAAGTAGAAATCACTTGTTGATCTAAAGGTATTTTATCTTCATATAAGTTACAACCTACTTTTGATTGCTTGCAAATATGTAATATTTCAGAAGACAAACCGTCGCTTATATCTATCATAGAAGTTGGTTTTACTTCTAATTCTTTTAACAATTCACAGATGTCTTTACGTGCTTCAGGTTTTAATTGCCTTTCTATTAAATAGGTGTAATTATCTAAATCTGGTTGAGATTGTGGGTTTACTTCAAACACTTTTTTCTCACGCTCTAAAACTTGTAAACCTAAATAGGCTGCTCCTAAATCTCCTGAAACTACGAGTAAATCATCTTCTTTTGCGGTATCTCTATAGACCGCATCACCTTTATTTATGCTACCAATTGCAGTAACACTTATAATTAAACCCGTTTTTGAAGAAGTAGTATCACCACCAACAACATCAATATTATAATAGTTGGCAGCAGTATGAATTCCTTCATATAATTCCTCTAAAGCTTCCACTGGAAAACGATTAGAAACTCCTATAGAGACTGTAATTTGAGTCGCTTCTGCATTCATTGCATAGACATCAGATAAGTTTACAATTACCGCTTTATACCCTAAATGTTTTAAAGGCATATAGCTTAAATCAAAATGCACTCCTTCTACTAACAAATCTGTGGTAAGCACTATTTCTTTAGAAGAATCACAGGATAAAACAGCAGCATCATCTCCTATCCCCTTAACAGTGCTTTTTTGGTTAATCTTAAAGTTTTTGGTAAGATGATCTATCAAACCAAATTCGCCTAAATCTGAAATAGTTGTTTTTGTGTTGTTTTTATTTTCGAGCATAAGATGTGTCAATTATTTACAAAAATAAGTGTAAAATAGTTATAAATAACAAATGCCAACAAAAGCATTGGTTGACATTTTAATACTATTTATGAAAATATTTTAATTTTCTCTGTTTTGACGCTCTTGTTTACGTCTTTCTCTTTCTTCTTTACCTTGTGCTTTTTTGGCTAATTTTCTTTCTTGTATTTCTTCTGGAGTTAAATAAAGGTCAACAATTTGCCCATCATAAAAAAGATTTTCTTTATTAATAGTTGAAACATCTACTCCTTGCTCATCTGCTAATTGCTGTGTGTATATATCTAGTTCCTCAGGTGAAATCCACCCACCACCTAATGATTTATACAAAAACACATATGAAGTTAATAACCGTTGATAATTTTCTGAATAAGCCAATCTTGCGGTAAACTCTACTCCTTGATTTTCGATTACTTCCAGATAACTTGTAACCCCTTGATAATATCTTTCTCTTGACAGATGACTTGCATTACTTGCAGCATTTAACATTGCTTTATTAGCATTTAATTCTTCTTTTAAAGTAGAAAGTTCTACTAAAGAATTATCTACTTCTAGTAGGGCATTAAGTACCGTATTTTCGTACATTAATAGGGATTGTAAGGCATTTTCTCTTTCGATATCAACTCGTTTTTTATTTTTTCCCCATTCAAATAAAGGTGCTACTAATCCAGCACCAGCACTCCAACCTAAACCATTACTAACTAAACTTGAAAGCTCGGTACTTCCAACTCCTAAAACCCCTGTTAAACTTATGGCGGGAAAACGCATTGCTTGAGCTACCCCAATATTAGCATTAGATGCTCTGTAATATCTGTCTCTTATACACATCTGACGCTGCCGACGAATAGAGAGGTGTA
>OLHR01000256.1_pt1 | contig 18665 bp, 19 predicted proteins | sample 1609291 | NCBI WGS metagenome assembly OLHR01 (sample SAMN05416707, study PRJEB24817) | seawater metagenome | isolation source: Sea water | place: Canada:Atlantic | collected 2013-07 | reverse complement strand
TAACTAATGAGACCGATGAACCGTAGTGGCGCTAATTTTAAGGTTGCTTGGGCAAGTGAGGCCTCTTGGCCGAACAGTAGGATTAGCACGGTCCCTGTAACGGGCATCAAAGTCCACCACCCAGGCCAACTTGCTCCATTTGGAATGAGCATCAGTCCTGTGAGGGTTAAAACCAGCCCAACGTTGGAAAGTAATGGCGCGATCGATTTGAAATATCTCATATGACCATGCACCAACGCGGCGAGTACGCCCGCCAGCAACTCCCAGGCCCGCGTGTGTAATAGATAGAAAGCGGTCATGGGACTTTCGGTATTGATCAGGACCATAATCGTGAAACTCACAGCTGTGATGGCGAGCAGGCATACTAACATTACCTTCTTGCCAAAACCCCAGAGTAGCCCAAACAGAAGCGGGACAAGAAGGTAGAACTGCTCTTCGACAGCTAGGCTCCAGGTATGGACCAGCGGATCACGGGCTGCGGCAGGGTTGAAATAATCGATAATATCCCAAAACCAGAAATTTGAAACAGACAATAGCGCGCTGAGAGCCCCACCACCAAAATAGCGAAATTCCTGCGGAACCATTATGAATGAACTGGCGGTGGCAGAGCAAATGATAACTAGGAGCAGTGCGGGAAGAATACGGCGTACCCTGCGGGCATAAAAGTCCCAATAGGTAAATGTTCCTTTAGCTAGATCCTTGGCTATCTGCCCACCGATCAGGAATCCGGAAATGACAAAGAACACGTCAACGCCAGCATACCCTGCTCCAATCTGCGATATACCCGCGTGATAAAGGATGACACTCATAACTGCAATCGCTCGCAGACCATCAAGTTCTATTCTATACTTCATTCTTTTTTATATATTTTTAATTGCGATGTCGCAATTCTGCTGCTGCGGATTGTGACAATGGACCCAGAGCAAACAGCACGCCAGTGATCAATGTCGCGCCAACGCCCCCCAATATTATGAGTGCAGCATTAGACCAGATAACCTCAAAGCTGCTTTCAAACACAAAGTTACTGACGGCCCAACCGCCCAGCAAACCGGCCCCCAAAGCCACGCTGGCGGCCAACGCTCCAACCATGGCGGAGCGCAGGGCAAAGGAGACTAAAATCTCGTGGCGGGTGGCCCCGAGGGTTTTTAAAATGGCGGTTTCATAGGCGCGTTGCTCGCTGCTTGCGGAAGCCGCTCCGATGAGTATTAAAAACCCAGTGATCAGGGTGGCGATTGCGCCAATGGATGCCGCAGAGGCAATGGATGACACAATCCCGGACACCATAAGCACAGCTTCACGTATTTGGATGCCAGTCACATTTGGGAATGCCTGTCCCAATTCATCCAATATCGCTATTTCGGCTACCTCGGACGCGTAGACGGTTGCGATATGGGAATGAGGGGCGCCGGCCAGAGCGGCGGCATTCAACAGAATAACGAACCCCATGCTGGCATTAGAAAAATCAACATCGCGCAGGCTTGTGATTGTTGCGGTGATATCACGCCCGAGGACATTTAGGGTCAAGCTGTCACCGATGCCGATGCCAATCTCTTCTGCGGCCTCGGCTGAAAAGCTGATTTGAGCCGGTCCGGAATAGTCGTCTGGCCACCATTTTCCGGCGGTTAGCGATGTGTTTTCTGGCATTCCGGCGGCATAGCTGATCCCGCGGTCGCCCCGCAAAACCCAGTGATCGCCCCCAACCTCAGCCGCGGGCTTGCCGTTAATCTGTGTCACCAAACCGCGCAGCATGGGGGCTGTTTCAACCCGGTCGACTTCTGTGTTGTCTAACAGCCTTTGATTGAACTCTTCCAATTGACCAGACTGTATATCTAGAAAAAAGAAACTTGGGGCCTTGTCGGGCAAAGATTTGGTCATCGAGTTGCGAAGATTACCGTCAATTTGACCAACCGCTGCTAGAACTGCCAAGCCCAACCCTATACCCATTACGACCGGGCCTGCGCGTTCGGTGCCACTGGCAATTGCGCTTACGGCGGCACGGAGGGCAAGGCGCCCCTGAAGCGCCTTACTGCGCACCACCTGTTTCAATATCAGCTGGAATAGCCCTGCCATTAAAGCTAAAAAGAGCAGGGCCAGTGAAATGCCCCCAAGCAACCAAAACGTCATAGTGATCGATCCAGAGAATTGGACCGCGCCCCAAAGAGCTCCGCCCAGTAAGATCACCAAAACTATGACGTAACGCGCGGCTGGCCAGCTTTGTGGCGTGCCGCCTCGAAACAAATTGGCTGGGCGGATTTGTTCGGTTTGCGCCAAGGGCCAAATCGAAAATATAGCCGCCGCTAATGCGCCATAGGTGGCGGCTTCTAACAAGGCGCCAGGATATACAGAAATCACCGCCACAGCGCTTAGACTTTCCGGCAAGAATGGCCTCGCAAGAAAAGGAGCAACGGCGCCAAGGAGAACCCCAAGAATGACGGCCACGACGGTATAGGCGATGATTTGCAGCGTATAGATCCAAAAGATTTGGCGTGGGGTCGCCCCGAGTGTTTTCAACACGGCGATATTGCCAGTCTTTTTTGCCACAAATGCCCGCACGGCAGCGCTGACGCCAATGCCGCCCACCACAAGCCCTGATAGGCCAATGAGCACTAAGAAGGTGCTAAGACGATCAATGGCTCTTGCCGCTCCGGGCGAGGCGTTTCGGGCGTCTTTCCACTTGCCACCAGCTGTAGCCCAGTCGGTCTCAAATATGGCTTTTGCCTTATCAAAATCAGCGCCGTTGGGAAGAATGAGGCGATATTTACTGGAAAAAATTGTGCCCTGTGACAGGAGGCCCGAACCTTCTAGATCCTGCGCCAAAACGATACTGCGTGGGCCGAGGGCGAAGTTGCCAAAATTGTCGGGTTCCTTTTCAAGCGTTGCCATCACAACAAACTCTTGTTCACCCAGCTGCATGATACCGCCCAGATTGAGCTTCAATCGACGCAACAATGCCGGCGCCACCACAACGCCGGGCAGATCATTTTGACCCGCCAGGGCTTCTGGCAAGCCCATACCGTTCGACAGCACAATCTCGCCCACCAAAGGATAGGCGGCATCCACAGCTTTCACTTGGGTCAAAATTCGCTTCGAGGTGTCTCTGGCCACGGCCATTGATCGAAAGTCCAGAATTTCTGACTTCTGAAGGCTCTGTTGCGCCATCCAGTCGTTTTCCTGAGGGCTGGCCCTTCGGTATGTCAGCTCAATCTCCGCATCCCCACCCAAAAAAACCTGACCATTGCTGTTGAGACCAGCCTCAATAGCTCCGCGCAGAGATCCGATGGTGGCGATAGATGCCACGCCAAAAATCAGACAGAGCATCAAAATCCTGAACCCGTGCAATCGATCTTTTAAAGCGGCGGTCAGCTCGCGCTGTGCAATTTTGAGTGCGATCACGACGCAGACCCTTCGGCGACTTTACCATCGCGCAGGTTCACGATCCGATCACAGCGCGCGGCCAATTCGGCATCGTGGGTGACCAAAATTAAGGTCGTGTCAGGCTGGGCCTCGGTCAGGGTAAATAAGATATCCGCGATGCTCGCACCGTTTGCCGCGTCAAGGTTGCCGGTAGGCTCATCGGCAAACACAATTTTAGGATCAGACGCCAGCGCGCGGGCCAAAGCTACCCTTTGCTGCTCTCCGCCGGACAATTGTTTTGGGAAATGATCACTGCGATGGGCCAAGCCAACCTCCGCTAATTTTTGAGCGGCGCGGTCGAATGGATCGGACGCACCGGCCAGTTCAAGTGCGGTGGCCACATTTTGTAACGCAGTCATGGAGGGTATAAGGTGGAATGATTGGAACACTACACCGACTTGGCCCCGGCGAAACTGGGCGAGCTGGTTTTCCGGCATCGATGAAATATCCTGCCCTAACACACTCACACGGCCCTTAGTGGCCTGTTCTAGACCTGCCATGACCATCAGAAGGCTTGATTTTCCTGAACCAGACGGCCCAACTAAAGCGCAGCTGCTTCCTTGAGTTATCTGTAGGTCAATACTATGTAGGATTTCGATCTTGCCGGCATTGCCCTCGAGCGAAAGATAGACCTGCTTGAGATCAACTGCATTTTGTTCTGACACGGGGACCATCCTATGAAATTTTCCTCCCTTCGATATGGCCTTTTTGTCGGTCTATGCAACGTCTTGTTGATAATTCTTTTGGGCGCTGCCTCCCCGCTGCGCGCGGAACCTAAGACAATTGTGGCATTTGGTGACAGTCTTACGCAGGGCTATGGTCTGCCGGCAGATGCTGGGTTTGTGCCGCAGATGGGCGCATGGCTGGTGGCGCAGGGCGCCTCGGTGCGCATGGTCAATGCTGGGGTTTCGGGAGATACAACCGCAGGTGGGTTGGCGCGTTTGGACTGGACGTTGGCTGAACCGGCTGAACTTGTTATCGTCAATCTTGGCTCAAATGATATGCTGCGGGGCTTGGATCCGAACCTTGCTTATGAAAATTTGAAACAAATCATGGACAAACTTGAAGCCAAAAATATGTCAACCTTGCTGATCGGACATTTAGGCCCGTTGAATTATGGCGCCGAGTATAAAGCCGACTACGATGGGGCGTTTAAAAAGCTGGCTGCATCATATGAGATGGTCTTTTACCCATTTTTTTTCAAGATGCTTATGGCAGCAGATGGGGTAACCCCAAACCTGCAGCTCTATTTTCAGCCCGACGGCATGCATCCCAATGCGGAGGGGGTTCAGGCTGTGGTGTCGGACATGGGCCCCTATGTCCTGCGCGCCCTGCAGCAATAGGTGGTGCCGTTTACACCACGTAAAATATACCGTGCCCGAATAGATATGGCTCGCTGACGACATTTAGGGCGCCTAAGATTGAATGAAACGTTGCATGTTGCACCGGCACAGGCTTGGTCTCAACGCCAGATGTACCTTGTGATTTCTTGAAAGTATAGGACATCCAAATCAAAAACGACATTTTCAATTGCTCATCTGGTGCTTCATCAAACGACGTGCAATGCCTATAATTGTCTTTTTCACCAACTATTTCCCATGGTCCTGCCGCAAGGAAACCGTGACGCTATCGACAAACGTGATAACGATGCGCACTCTTAGGAAAGTAATTTTCGCGTAAATTCTATACACCAGCCTTTGCCAACACAACATGCAAGGGCCGCTCTTTGATGGGTAGGTGTACGATGGCACTAAATAGACCGACGCCGACGCCGACCCACCAAACGGCGGTATAGGTGCCGTAGATGTCATACATCTTGCCGCCAAGCCAGACGCCCAGAAAGCTGCCCAATTGGTGTGAGAAAAACACAATCCCATAGAGCGTGCCCATATAACGCAGCCCATAGATATGAGCGACCAAGCCTGAGGTGAGCGGCACAGTGGCCAGCCAGAGCGAGCCCATCGCGAAGGAGAAGATTACCACGGACATTGGGGTGATGGGCAGGGCAATGAACAGCGCGGCGATCACCGTGCGGCCCAGATATATCCCGGCCAATAGATATTTCTTCGAATAACGTTTGCCCAGATAGCCCGCCGTGAGCGTGCCGATTATATTGGCAATACCGATCAGAGATATAGCCAGCGCCCCCAACCGTGAGGTGGTGGTGATCCCGATAGAGTGCAGCGCGCCGCCGGGCATAATCGGCCCACATAGCTCGGTCACAAAAGCTGGAAAATGTGCGGTGATGAAGGCCAGTTGATAGCCGCAGGAAAAGAAGCCAAGGAAAATCAGCGAATAGCTTGGGTCTTTGAAGGCTTTCATCAAGACTTGGCCAATGCTTTCCTCCAGCTCGGCCTTGCTGGCCACCCGCTCGGTTTTCATCATCGGCAGGAAGATCAACGAGCCAATCACGATGGCGGCAAAGGCGATAAAGACGTTTTGCCAAACCATAAAGCTCAGCAAATACTCAGCCAACGGCGCACCAATCACTTGACCGGCAGAGCCAGCCGCGGTGGCAATGGCCAAAGACATTGATCTGTTGTCGTCAGAGGCGGCACGGCCCACAACCGCCAAGATCACGCCAAAGCCCGTACCCGCGATGCCAAAGCCCACCAAAATGCCATAGAGTTGCATCGCACCTGGGGTGACTGCTGTAGAGGATAAAACCAAACCGAGTGCGTAGACCAATCCGCCCAAGACGATGGCTTTGCGGTCTGTCATTTTATCAGCAATAGCACCAAATATCGGCTGTCCAATGCCCCAAAATAAGTTTTGCAAAGCAATGGCCATGGAAAATTCTGTCCGCAACCAGCCAAACTCTTCCGCCACCGGGATCTGAAACACGCCAAACGAGGCGCGCACTGCAAAGCTGAGCATCACAATAATGCAGCCTGCGATTAAGACGGGGGTGAAAAGAGCGGTTTGTTTCATTGAGTGACCCTAGGAGTTATTACAACCCGCGCAAGAGCATTTCAGCGCTTCATAGAATGTGACGTTTAAAAAAATCCAGCGTTTGCACCCGCCGCTGGGCGCGGGTAATGGAGGGTATGAGCTTGATCCAAATATATTCTGAGGCGGTGCGCCTTGGCGCGTTGCAGGCGGACTTCGCCCAAGAAGCGGCTTTGCCGGAATTGGAGCGGCTGCGCTTGCAGTTGCAGCAACCCAGTAAAAAAGGATGGTTTCGCAAACCAGGACCTGCACCCCGTGGAATTTATCTCTGGGGCGGGGTCGGGCGCGGCAAATCTATGTTGATGGATATATTCGCCCGCAGCATGGGCGCCTCTGTCCGGCGTGTGCATTTCCATGCTTTCATGCAAGAGGTTCACAGCGGCATTGCCCGCGCCAAAGCGCAGGGGACTGTGGACGCGATACAGCCCGTTGCGCGGGAGATGGCTGATGGGATCACTTGTCTGGCCTTCGACGAAATGCAGATTACTGATATCACAGATGCGATGTTGGTGGGGCGCTTGTTTGAAGCGCTATTCGAAGCGGGTATCGCGATTGTTGCCACCTCTAATCGACATCCTAATGATCTTTATAAAAACGGCTTGAATCGGCAATTGTTTTTGCCTTTTATCGCACTGTTGCAGCAAAAGATGGTGGTGCATGAGCTGGCCTCTTTGACGGACTACCGGCAAAATCGCATGGCTGGTCAGAAAAGTTATTTCACGCCCCTGGATGCGGATGCGCGCGCAGGTATGGATCAGATATGGCTGAAACTGGCGGGTGGGCCGGGGCAAACTTTTGTACTTGAGGTGAAGTCGCGGCAGGTTATCATCCCCTCATTTCGCAATGGCATAGCCCGAATTTCCTTTTCAGAGCTTTGTGGTCAACCGCTTGGTGCTGGAGATTATCTGGCTCTGGCGCAGGAGGCCAAAGTGTTGATGCTCGAGGATGTCCCACAGCTTGGGCGTGACAATGCCAGCGAGGCCAAACGGTTTGTGACCCTGATTGATGCGGTATATGAGGCGGGTATCGGCTTTATTACCTCTGCGGCGGCGCCACCGGAGGCTCTATATCCCACGGGCACAGGCAACTTTGAATTTGAACGCACCGCATCGCGTCTGCGTGAAATGCAGGCCGACGATTGGGGCCAAAGGTGATCAGGGTTTGAGTTAAGCGCTTTCGTCGTTTTCGCGCAAAACATGTCCTGCCAAATAAAGCGACCCGCAAATGAGGATCCGTGCCTCAGGATGGCGCTGTGCCAAGCCTGCCAAGACCTGGTTGATAGGGCCCCCTTCAGCGCTGGATATCCCACAAGCTTGTCCGGCCGCCGCCAAATCTGCCGCAGGCACGGCATTTGGTTCGTTGGGGATGGTGATGGCGGTTAAGGATACGCAGTGCTCTGCGATTGGGGCCAAGAAGCCTTGCACGTCTTTGGTGTTGATCATGCCGCAAATGATATGCGTTTCGCGCCGGGCCAAACTGGCTAGAGTGGCAGCAATTGCGCGACCGGCTGCGGGGTTGTGGCCGCCGTCGAGCCAAATCTCGTTGCTGGAAAGGTTTTCCACCAATGGACCGCTGCGGAGCCTTTGCATGCGCGCGGGCCAATGGGCTTGGCTAACTGCGGCAGTGCAGGCTATTTCGCCCATACCAAGATGGCGTAGAGTTGCAATGGCAGCACCCGCGTTTTCGACTTGATGCGGGCCGGGCAGGTTGGGCAATGGCAGATCCAACAGACCAGTTTCATCTTGGTAGATCAACCGTTCAGCTTCAACACTCACATGCCAATGTTGTCCATGCACCAACAATGGCGAGCCAATTTTTGCGGCTTGGCGCTCGATGACCTCAAGCGCTTCGTCTTGCTGTGGCCCCACGATGGCGGTGACGCCGCGTTTTAAAATGCCAGCCTTTTCAAAGGCGATTTTGGCCAGAGTATCGCCCAAGAATTGTTGGTGATCGAGATCAACTGGCGTGATGATACAGGCTACAGGGTGGTCTACCACATTGGTAACATCCAGACGTCCGCCCATACCGGTTTCCAGCAAGGTGTAATCTGCATGAGCCTCGGTGAAGGCTTGCAAGGCGGCGCAGGTGGTGATTTCAAAATAGGTGATGGTCTCGCCGTTGTTAGCCTCGTAGCAAGCATCCAGCTGCGCTGTTAAAGAAACTTCGCTGATAAAATCGCCGGCAATCCGAATGCGTTCATGAAACTTTGCTAGATGCGGAGATGTATAGGCGTGAACCACATGGCCTTCGCCCTCCATCCCGGCACGGATCATCGCTTGGGTGCTACCTTTGCCATTGGTGCCCGCCAGATGCACCACCGGCGGCAAGCGGTCTTGAGGATTACCCAAAGCCGCCAACAGTCGCCAAACCCGATCCAAGTTCAGATCAATGATCTTGGGATGCAGCGCCATCATCCGCTCAAGGATGATGTCCGAAGATTTCGATGTCACGTTGTTTGATCCGTTCCTGCTGCGGCTTCTTCGGCAGAAGGTTTGGGCAAGTCACCTTTGATCGCGGGAGATTTTTTGAGCAGCATCCGCGTGATTGTGATCAGCTCATCTCGCAAGGCTGCACGGTGGGTCACCCGATCTAGCATGCCGTGATCCAAAAGGTATTCCGCCCTCTGAAAACCCTCAGGCAGTTTTTCACGAATGGTCTGTTCAATCACCCTTTGGCCTGCAAAACAGATCAGCGCATTGGGTTCGGCGATATGAACATCTCCCAACATGGCATAGGAGGCGGTCACGCCCCCAGTGGTTGGGTGGGTCAGCACAACGATATAAGGCAATCCTGCCTCTTTGAGCATTTGAACCGCGACCGTGGTGCGCGGCATTTGCATCAAAGACAGGATACCTTCTTGCATGCGTGCGCCACCGGCGGCTGAAAACAGTATCAAAGGCCTTTTCAGCTCAACGGCGCGTTGGGCCGCGGCGATAATGGCATTGCCGACATACATGCCCATGGATCCACCCATAAAGGCAAAATCTTGGCAAGCGGCTACAATGCCTGTGCGTCCAATATCGCCCTCGACTACCAGCATGGCCTCGGCCTCACCGGTTTTCTTCTGCGCGGCTTTCATCCGATCAGGATATTTCTTTTGATCGCGGAAATGCAGAGGATCAGTGATGGGCTTGGGCACATCAACCTCGACAAAAATACCACCATCAAATAAAGCTTCCATGCGCGCCCGTGGGCTGATGCCCATATGGTGGTCGCAATGGGTGCAGACGTTCAAATTGTCCGACAACTCACGGTGAAACAACATGGTGCCGCATTCGGCGCATTTGGTCCAAAGATTTTCGGGTACTTCGCGGCGCGAAAACAGCGAGTTTATCTTTGGTCGGACGTAGTTAGAAATCCAATTCAACGGCTGTGGTTCCCTGTTTCATGTAACTTAGCTTCAGTTAATCACCTGTACGGAAAATTGCAACTCACCTCCGCAGGGCAAGGCGCACTGAAAGATAGGCCAAGAGCATGCCAATGGCATCTACCGGCAGATATGACATCAACCTCTCGGTCTCCGTGACCGAGAATGGGTAAATATATAATGTCAGCCCGCCAAGATAATCTCCAAAACCGATCAATGCTATGGCCATGAAGTTCACCGCAAAGTGAAAGGCAATCGCGGGGCCTAAAGTGCCACTGCGCGCAGTGAGATCTGCGGCCAATATGCCAAAGCCAATGGTCCAGATCACAATCCAAGGTGCGGCTTCACCCATGACGGTGGGATCATAATGCAGCAGGCCAAATAGGACCGATGGTAGCAAAATCCAAATGCTTTTGTGCAACCCACGGGCCGCCAGTTGGCTTTGGAGGTAACCGCGAAATAGCAATTCTTCTGCGCTGACTTGGATCAGCAAGAAAAATAGAGTGAGGGGCAGGAGGCTCAGCCACAGACTAAACGAGAGATTGGATTGTAAGTCTTCTGCGAAGAAAGTGAATGCGCCGATTAACGCCAGATAGGGGATTAATCCGCGCATGGAGCGTAGGAATTGCGCTCCAGAGGGTCTCCATCCGCCCAGAATTGTGACCGGGTGGCGATGGTGCAGCAGGATCACTGCCAAGCAAACAGCGGCAATCATAAAGCCAAAACTAGCCAAAATAGTGAGCATTTGAGCGGGTGTGGTCAGGCCGGGCGTCATGGCCGCCGTTTGCACCCAAGCGTCGCCCATAATGATGGATGCGAGAGATCCACCCAGCATCAGCATCACGACGTACAGCAAAGCGGTGGCCACCAATCCAACGATCAAACGCAAAATGTCTGACTTTTCGCGGGCGGGAGCAACAAGACTTTCATGTGGTTCGTATGACATAGCCCTCTTTTAAATTGTGCATGATGGCATGGAAAGGTAAAAATTATTACGCTTAAACAATATAGTATTAATTAATTTGTGATGGCGTGTACGAACACATGCTCGGATTGGAACTGTCGACTTGCCCCCCACTGCATCTCCGCCTAAACAATTGGAAAAGCTTTAAACAAAGGGTTCCGCAATGAATAAGCATGTATTCGACAAATCCAAATTGCCCAGCCGTCACGTGTCGGTGGGTCCTGAGCGTGCGCCGCATCGTTCATTCTACTATGCGATGGGCATGACCGCCGAAGAGATTGCCCAGCCGTTCATCGGTGTGGCAACGTGTTGGAATGAAGCGGCTCCGTGTAATATTTCCCTAAACCGGCAAGCCCAGGCCGCCAAACTTGGCGTGAAAAATGCCGCTGGCACGCCGCGCGAATTCACCACCATCACCGTGACGGACGGGATCGCAATGGGCCACGAGGGCATGCGCTCTTCTTTGGCCAGTCGCGAAGCAATCTCTGACAGCGTTGAGCTGACCATGCGTGGTCACTGCTATGATGCGCTGGTGGGACTTGCAGGCTGTGACAAATCCCTGCCGGGTATGATGATGGCCATGGTGCGTTTGAACGTCCCATCTGTCTTTATCTATGGTGGATCCATCCTGCCGGGGCGGATGAATGACAAAGATGTTACTGTACAAGACGTGTTTGAAGCTGTGGGCCAACATCAGGCCGGCACTCTGTCGACCTGTGAACTGGAAAAACTGGAAGCTGTCGCCTGCCCCTCTGCAGGTGCTTGTGGCGGTCAGTTTACGGCCAACACAATGGCCTGTGTGGCAGAGGCCATTGGTCTTGCTTTGCCAAACTCAACTGGAGCCCCCGCACCCTATGAATCGCGTGACCAATATGCGATTGCTGCAGGTGAAGCGGTGATGAACCTGCTGGAGAAAAATATCCGTGCCCGTGATATTGTGACGATGAAGTCACTTGAAAACGCGGCTCGGGTTGTGGCCTGTACTGGTGGTTCCACGAACGCTGGCCTGCACCTGCCGGCGATTGCCCATGAGGCGGGTTTGGAATTCTATCTTGATGACGTTTGCGATATTTTCCGCGACACACCTTATTTCGTCGATCTAAAGCCCGGTGGCCAATATGTGGCCAAGGATCTTTATGAAGTGGGCGGTGTGCCGGTGGTTATGAAAGAGCTGCGCAAAGCGGGCTTGATGCATGAAGATTGCATCACCGCAACGGGCCGCTCCATGGGCGAAGAGCTTGATCTTATCGAGCGGGAGGCCGATGGCCGCGTGATCTATCCTGTCGAAACACCGATCACCAAAACTGGTGGTGTTGTTGGTCTCAAAGGCAACTTGGCTCCTGAGGGTGCGATTGTGAAAGTTGCGGGCATCAGTACGCAGCACCAAATCTTTACCGGGCCAGCCCGGGTTTTTGAATGTGAAGAAGATGCATTCGAAGCGGTGAAACAACGTGCCTATCAAGAGGGTGACGTGCTGGTTATTCGCAATGAAGGCCCATCTGGTGGCCCAGGCATGCGCGAAATGCTCTCAACCACAGCGGCGCTTTCTGGTCAAGGCATGGGCAAGAAGGTGGCATTGATCACCGATGGCCGCTTCTCTGGCGCGACCCGGGGCTTCTGCGTGGGTCACGTTGGTCCTGAAGCTGCAGCTGGTGGTCCAATTGCTTTGATCAACACAGGTGATGTGGTGACGATCAATGCCATTTCCGGTGAATTGTCAGTGGCTCTCAGCGATGAAGAGCTCGCCGAGCGCAAAGCCAAGTGGAAAGGTCCTCGCGAAACGATCTACGCAAGTGGTGCTCTTTGGAAATATGCTCAGCTGGTTGGCGCGACCTACAAGGGGGCGGTAACCCATCCGGGTGCAAAAGCAGAACGGCATGAGTATTTTGATCTCTAGAATAATATTGGCAGCCAGCGTGCTTTTGTTGGCTGGCTGCCAATTAGCAGATATTTCCATTAGTAATAGCCTATTTGCATCCGCGCCGATGTCTTCTGGTAAGCTAGCCGGAGGCGTGATTGTGCAGGCTCCTGAGGGGTATTGTCTGGATCAAAGCAGCACTCGGCGCGGCGTCACGCGCACCGGTTTGGTTTTTGCCAGCTGTGTGCGTTTGCAGGGCAGCAATGAATTCGATCCAACCTATGGCCATGTTTTAACGGTGACCAACGCCGGGCCAAAAATTGATTTGTCGGTGTTGTCAGGCTACATCAAATCTGCCGCGGGTCGGGCGGCGCTGTCAGATGACGATCAATCTACAGGAATTGTCATTCACGAAACCAAAGTCACGCGGAACGCTGTTTATGTGGAGTACACCGACGCTGCGCGTCCAGTCCATTTGGGTCAAAGGGGCTGGAAAGCCTTCGTGGTGGTGGCAGATAAATTGGTGCTTTTAGGTATATACGCCGGTGTAGGGGTAACGGTGTCGGGCATAGACGGTGAAGAAACTCTGCGCAAATTCGCCCAGTTGATATTGATGGAGGCAAAGAAATTTATTTGATTTTTTAACAATGTTTCAGGGTGAAGTTATTGTAAAAATTTTATTTAGTTTGGTTATATGGACTGGCATTATGTGTTTCATTTGGAAAAATAATGTTTAATTACTTCGGCCTTTTGGGTCGATTGGGTGCCAAGCTTAGTTTGAGATTTTGGTGCATTCGCGAGTTGGCCAGTATTTGATACTTGGGCGCTGCGAATACAGCTGGAGCGTTTTATTCTCAGCGCTAATCAATGTTTGCAAACGCCGCAGCGGGGCTCCGAATATTTACGGTATGAACCCAACACTGAGCAATTGGCCCATGACCAAAGAGCTCATGCTGATGATTTATGATTTGAATTTGATTTGCAGCGTAAAAACATACAAAAAGCGTATTGAAAATATCTGGGTTGATTTAATGTTCGAGACACCTGCCTATAATAAAATATCCACACGCGATGTTACGTTTAGCAAAAGCTAAAGGGCGGAGCTTTAACATGAGGAACTGTTAACATATCGTACTTCACAGGTTCGGAATTGAAGGACAGAATTTGGCATGGCCGAGTTGTTGGCATGGCGGATCAAACAGAAATTGTTGCGTTACACAACGGTGATGAAGTCTCCGGTGTAGAGGTGCAAGCCACTGAAAAAAGGCGTTTGGACACTGCGGGTCCCTGCACCTTTGGCGATATTTTCAGATGAGGTTCATAGCTGCGTGGTGTCATTGGCCAACGGGGACCTATTGGGCAAGTTTACTGTGATTTCTGGTGAGCCTTTGGCCTATGAACTTCAAGCTGAAATTAGTCGCAACGTGCGGAGTTGGATTTATTGAAATTGGTAGTGCGCAGGGCAATGGTGGACGCTGAGGCGTAGTCGTCCGCGGTCCAGATTGTTAAGCTGAAGTCAATTGGCTGGCGCAAGGATAACCTCAACGCGGCGGTTCATTTCGCGCCCCTCTGGCGTCGCGTTACTTGCTACGGGGGAAAAGTACCCTAGGCCTTCAGAGGCCACCCGCTCAGGCGCGATCTCCGGAAATTGTGCGAGCAACATTGCGCGTACCGCTTTGGCCCGTTGTTTTGACAGCTCTAGGTTTTTGTCATGTAATCCACTAGAATCGGTATGGCCCACCAACACAATCGATTGATCCGGTCTGGCACTCAAAAAATCTGCAAGTGCTTTTAAAGATGGAAATGCATTGCCGTTTAACGTTTCCAAGCCTGCCCCAAAAGAGAGATCTGACAGCATGAAATGTCCTGTTTCCATCAGCTGAGGCGCCATTTGATCGGGGCTTGTGGGGATGGGAAGGGCAGAAAACTGTACCTCGACATCGCTGGCAGGGCTTATCTGAGTAATCTGCAAATGCGTCCTGTTCAACGATCGGCTGGCCAATAGCCACACCGCCCGATTTTTGCCTTTATAGGCGCTGAGAAACGTATAACTTCCAAGGTCTACATACATTGCAGGCGGGGGCATAATGGGCAAGGCAAACTTGAAATCATATCCACCGCAGTCACGATCTGCACATTGCAGCGCGAGCGTATAGCCTTGGCCGGTTAGCTGCTGTAGCAATGCCGCCGCCACAATATCGGGCTTGGTTGAGACATCAGATTGAAAAGCGGTATGGGTGACGGCACCTGTCAATTGCACACTGGGCACGCTGGTTCCGTCCCAAACCTGCACTGGCAATTCTATCGTCGCCAAGGCGCTTTCCTCTTGGGCAATTTGTTTCAAGCCAACAGGCATGCCAAAGTCCAAAGCTTGGGCTGAGACGGGCAATATCAATAAGAGTGCAAGTGTGCGAAGCATTTATTTCCTAACGGTTTTGCGCGTGATATTCTGGGTTGGGACGCATATCCGTCGCGCTGGCCACACGGTTGGTCATATTGAAAAACCCTGCGACCGCGGCAATATCCCAAATATCGCGATCTGAAAACCCAACAGCGCGCAGGACGCCTCGATCTGCCTCTTCAATATGTTGGCTGCTTTCCGTCATTAAGGCGGCAAAGTCGAGCATGGCTTTTTGTCGCGCATCCAGATTTGCGGAACGGTAATTCATAACCAGTTGCTCGCCCAGTATCGGGTCACCCGACAATTGCCGCACGGCGGCGCCATGGGCGGTGAGGCAGTAAAAGCATTTGTTAATGGACGAGACCACCACTGCGATCATCTCGCGTTCCAGTTTCGATAGTCCACTGTCTGCAAGCATTACATCATTGTACAAAGTGGTGAAGGCATTCAGCTTGTCGATGTCAAACGCATAGGCCTGAAGTACGTTGGGAATCATCCCAAGCTTATCTTGGCATATGTCGAAATATTTTTGCGTCGCTTCAGGCAGCGTGTCAACCATCGGTAAATCCAAAGCGGTGGGTGTTTTGGTCATGCGCTTTCCTTTATGCGGTAGTGGTAGGTTCCCGCGGGGATCATCCCCATGGATAGGTATAATTCATTTGCGGCGGCGTTATGCGTTGTGGTCATCAAGCCCATATAGTTAGCCCCGTTATCTTGCGCCCATTTGGCCGCCTGCGCCATCAATTTTCGCGCAACGCCAGTGCGACGAAAGCTGTCCAAAACCTCGACCGCATGGATCATGGCAATATCGCCATCCAGTGCCAGAAATGCGGCACCAGCGGGCGTGTCGGCGCTGCGGGCAAGCAAACCAGTTTTGGGGCCCTGAACCCGGTGCATCAGTTCGATCCGCTCAGGAGTGATGCCGCCTGCAGCCCAAATCTCACGCATCACCTGCAAGGGTTCCCAAATTGCATAACTCTGCGCCCGGGGCAGCATCTCAGGAACAAGCGCCGCATTTTCGCAGACATAAAGCGTCACCGGATCGATGATTTCATATCCACGCGCTGCAAGTGCCATGTCTAACTCGGTGTCGTTTTGACGGATCATGAACAGCTTGGTCTGACCTAAAGCCAGCATCGCCAGCTCAGCGACTGCAATATCAGCTATGCTCTCTTGGGCCAAGGTGGCGGCTGATGCTCGCTTGCCGCCGCCTGCACCGTTGCGGATATCCCAGCCCTCATGCCGCCTTACGCTTAGAGCAGGCCATGTGGCATTGGTGGTGTCATAGAGCCTTGGGATATCCGGAAAATTCATGAAGGGAACTCTGCTTTCAACTGCGCCATAGCTTGGTCCAGCATGCCAGAATCCGTGCCACGTATCACCACATTCGCGCCAAATAGACCGTCCTTTTGGAAAGGATAACATCCAATCGAAAGTTCGGGGAAGGCCTCTGCCAACGCGCCAAGCGGCGCGGCTATGTCACCTTCGCCGCGTTCAATGCGATACGTTTGGGAGATCAAAGGTTGACCGCCGGTGAGGCTTGGCAAGACGCTGGCTGTCATGGCTTGAAAAATCGAAGGGACCCCGGCCATGACATGAACATTTTTCAAGGTGAAGCCTGGCGCTTTGCTGACCGGATTGTCGATTAGGCTGGCCCCAACTGGGATCCGAGCCATTCGCAGACGGGCCTCGTTGAGTGGTTGTTTCTGCGCGTCATAATGCGCCTGAAGGATGGCGCGGGCATCGTCGCGAACGTTGATATGCACACCAAAGGCTTTGGCGATACAATCGGCGGTGATGTCATCATGGGTGGGGCCAATGCCGCCGCTGGTGAATACATGTGTGTAGCTGTCACTTAAGGATTGGACGGCTGCAATAATAGCTTTGGGATCATCACTGACCACGCGCACCTCTTTGAGATCTATCCCCTGCTCTGTAAGCTGCCCAGCCAAATGGTACATATTGGCGTCACGGGTGCGTCCAGAGAGGATTTCATCGCCAATGACAAGCATTGCGGCGGTTGGGTTGGTCATGTGTCATCCTTGCGTTCGAATATTCTATAGGTATAGGCCTGCAGCATGCGCTTTCAAACCCCTCTTGTGCCTGGCAGGCTAATCAAACGCTACAAACGCTTTTTGGCGGATGTGCAATTGGAAGATGGTCGTGTGGTGACCGCGCATTGCGCCAATCCTGGTGCGATGATTGGCCTGAAAAATCCTGGCTTGCGGGTCTGGCTGGAGCCTAATGACGACCCCAAGAAAAAATTAAAATTTGGTTGGAAAGTGGCGCAGTTGGACGGCGGGGCTTGGGTTGGCATTGATACTAGCGTTCCGAACAAAGTGATAAAAGAGGCCTTACACGCCAAACAAATCGCTGAACTGTCCGCCTATGACACCATTTTGCCCGAGCAAAAATATGGCGCCAATTCACGGGTGGATTTTCTGTTGCGTGGGTATGGTCTACCTGATGCCTATGTTGAGGTGAAAAATGTACACCTCTGCCGACAGGATGATTGGGCTGAATTTCCTGATACTGTGACTGCGCGTGGCTTGAAACATTTGGGGGTATTAGGCGATATGGCCGAGGCGGGGCATCGGGCTGTGTTGATCTATTGTGTGCAGCATACTGGCTGTGGCCGGTTTCGGTTGGCACATGACCTTGATCCTGCCTATGCAGCGGCTTGCGTTCACGCGAAAGTGCGGGGCGTTGAGATGCTGTGTTACACCTGTGATGTGAGCATCACCGAAATTACCTTGCGTGGGGCTTTACCCTTGGGCTCGAGCGCCGCTTAAGCGGGGTGAATTTTTCACTGCACGGTCTGGTCGTGTGGAAAGGCTTCCACTATACAAAGTAAATATTTCAAATAGGAGCCTCCCCGTGACCTCAGCCCGTGGACGATTGACCAAAGACGGTATCCGAATTTATCAACTCGGTGATTTTGCAGGCATGGCAGAGGCTGGCCGCATCGCTGCTGTGATCTTAGATGATATCATCCCACAGATTTTTGTGGGTCAAACCACCGCTGAAATCGATCGGATCATCACCGAAATGGTGACTGCCCATGGTGCCAAATCCGCGACCATTGGGTATAAGGGCTACATGCATGCCAGCTGTATTTCGGTCAACCATGTGGTCTGCCATGGTATCCCCAGTGATAAGAAAATCAAGGATGGCGACATTCTGAACATTGATGTGACCGTGATTATCGACGGTTGGTTTGGCGATACCAGCCGGATGTATGTGGCAGGAAAATTGGCCCGTAAGTCTGAGCGCCTAATCGAAGTGACCCACGAGGCCCTGTTCAAAGGGATTGAGGCTGTAAAGCCCGGCAATACCTTTGGCGATATTGGCCATGCCATCCAAAGCTTTGTCGAAGGTCATCGGATGAGTGTTGTTAAGGATTTTTGTGGTCACGGTTTGGGCCAAGTGTTCCACGCTCCGCCGAATGTATTGCACTATGGCCGGGCTGGAACTGGGCCTGTGCTGGAAGAGGGCATGTTTTTCACCATCGAGCCGATGGTCAATCTTGGGCGCTCTGAAACTAAGGTTCTGGCCGATGACTGGACTGCAGTGACCCGAGATAAATCCCTTTCAGCGCAGTTTGAACATTCTGTCGGGGTTACGGCGACAGGGGTCGAAATTTTCACCCTGTCACCGAATAATGTCTGTCTCTTATACACATCTGACGCTGCCGACGAATAGAGAGGTGTAG
>OLHR01000252.1_pt1 | contig 18910 bp, 18 predicted proteins | sample 1609291 | NCBI WGS metagenome assembly OLHR01 (sample SAMN05416707, study PRJEB24817) | seawater metagenome | isolation source: Sea water | place: Canada:Atlantic | collected 2013-07 | reverse complement strand
ATCTACACCTCTCTATTCGTCGGCAGCGTCAGATGTGTATAAGAGACAGCTCCTAGGAATTTTCTTTTGGCGGGAGGGCTTTGAAGCCGCATTTGGACCGGAGCGGAGGGGGGCGAAAGGGGGTTGTTGAGATGTGCTTTCTCCACGGCATGACCGGCAAGACCAACCCGCACGGACCGGGGGAGAATTTCATGTGCGCCGGATTTACCCTGGATGGTTTTCCAAGCGCCGGAGGGTGGACGACCTATGCACTGGGTAGCGAGGCGGATGACCTGCCGGCCTACGTGGCGATTCCGGATGTGCGCGGCACGCCCCAGTCGAGCGTGAATTGCTGGGCACCAGTTTTAATGCTTCCAAACCGGTGCGCAACCTGGCGATTCCAAATGGCATCACCGGCAATACCGATGCCGCAAACCGGGCCTTTCTGCAACGCCAGAACAAGCGCCACCTTGAGAACTATGCCGGTGATTCGCAGCTGGCAGCCCGTATTGCGAGCTATGAACTGGCGGCGCGGATGCAGCTCAGTATTCCCGAGATAACTGATTTAACCAAAGAGCCCGACTACATCATGCGGAATTATGGGGCGGGCGAGTCAGGGAACAAGGTGGTTGATCTCCGTGTCGCCTATGGACGAAACTGCATCTTGGCTCGTCGTCTTATAGAGCGGGGAGTGCGTTTCGGGAGTTGTTCAATGGCGCTTACCAGACCGGCGGTGAGGGCGTGAGCAACTGGGATGGTCACAAGAAGATTAAGGAGCAATACGATGTTCACGGACCGGTCCTCGACCAACCGACAGCGGCCCTCCTGAAGGACCTTAAGGCCCGGGGATTGCTGGAGAACACCCTGGTGGTTTTTTGCTCGGAGTTTGGCCGGATGCGACCTTTCAGAAAGGAGCGAGCGGTCGCGATCACAACCCCAGCGGTTTCACCGCCTGGCTGGCAGGGGCCGGTGTGAAGGCTCCTTTTAGCTACGGTGCGACGGATGAATTCAGCTACAAGGCGGTGGAGGGTGTTACGATGGTCTACGACTTTTACGCCACCATCCTGCACCTCCTTGGTCTCGATCACGAGCGCCTAAGCTTCTATCACAATGGCATTGAGCGCCGCCTCACTGACGTGCACGGAAAGGTAATCCGGCAGATCCTGGCTGCCACCTAAGAGCTCTCGCGTTTCGTGAATCTCACCCGCAGTGACTCGTAGCCGATCATGCGGGTGTAGTCGGGTTCTCTCTCGATGAGTTCATCGGCTTTGAGAATTTCGATTCTAGAAACATTTTCGGCCAGAGCACGGATCAAGCCGCGCATGAGGGCGCGGGCGTGATGTGCTCCGAGGCAGAGGTGCTCTCCAAACCCGAACGCGACGTGCGGATTTGGTCTACGGTCGAGTTTTGGGACGTTCGGTTCGTCGAAGACGTCGGCATCGCGATTGGCTGACGACCAGCAGAGCGAGACGCGTCCTCCTGGTGTTACCTCGAAGCCATGGACATTTGTCTTCACCGGACAGACCCGTCCGATGTGGGTGAGGGGGATGAAGAGACGGAAAAACTCCTCTGAAGCGAGGTTGACCCGCTTCGGGTCTTCGCGGATCCACTCGAGGTCGTCGGGGTTTTCGGCGAAGTGGGCAATGATGCGGGTGGCAGTGTGAATGATGGTGTCCCGGCCGCCGGCGAAGGCGATGTTTGCAAAGCCGAGTTTCTCTTCCATGGTGAGGAGACGTCCCTCAAAATCCACTTGATTGAGCGCGGAGAAGAAATCCTCACCGGGATTTTCGGCAGCCGCCTCGAACATCCGCTGGCTGTATTCTTCCATGAAGGGGCCTTTGGATTTTCCGTCACCATCCTTAAAGACATGAAGTCCCCAGCTCACCCATAGTTCCGCTTCCACTTCCGGGACATTGAGGAGATACGTCAGGGCGTAGGATTGCAGGGGGATGGCGAAGTCATTCACGGCCTCGATGGAGTCCGCTTCGAGAGCCTTGGAAAGGAGCGCCTCGATCAAGCGATTGATCTTCGCAAGCACCTCGGGCTGTTTTGGGCGCAGGAAGAAGGGTTCCGCGATTTTTCGATACGCCGCGTGTACCGGTGGATCAACTTCCAGGGGATACTGTCGGACGGTGCGAACGTCCTCTTCCGAAGGAATGGGGATTCGTCTCGGAGCATCGGAGCTAAAGGTTGTGGTGTCTTTCGCCGCTTCCCGGAGATCCTGGTGGCGCAGGATCATGGGGACACGCTCGCCTTGGAAAGTGCCGACGTGAATCGGGCATTTCCCTCGTGCTTCTTGAAAGGGGTCGTCGTAATTACTCATGGCTTGAACTGGCGCATGGTAGATCAAGCTTGCTGCCCATTCCAATCCAGATCTCAGGGAGTGACGTATAGAGGCTGGGGGAGTATCGGCTCGCACCCATGACTTCATCACATACTGGGGTGCCCAACTCGGAATTTTCTTTTGCCGGGAGGGCTTTGAAGCCGCCTTTGGACGGGAGCGGAGAGGGGAGAAAGGGGTTGATTTCTCGCGCAGAGACGGTGGGCCGACTGGACAGTTCCCCAACCACTCGACAAAGTGTCGTCATGCGTTTTCTTCTCCTTTCATGCCTCGCCTTCGGCATCATATCAAGTAGTGCCCAGGACTCAGCAAAACTCCTCCCGAGCGCCCACGCCCACAATGATTACCGGCATCCGCATCCTCTCACCGATGCCCTCTCTCACGGCTTTCAAAGTGTCGAGGCCGATATTCTCCTCATCAAAGGAAAGCTCTTGGTTGCTCATGATCTAGACGAAGCGAAGCCCGCAAACACCCTGCAAGCGCTCTACTTCGATCCGCTTCAGGCACGGGTAAAGAAACATGGCGGAAAGGTCTACGCCGAGAGCAAGGAACCCTTTTACTTACTCATCGATCTCAAGTCAGACGGAGAATCAACCTACCGCGCGCTGCACCAGGTTCTCATCCAATATCGAGAGATGCTGACCGAGTTCCAAGACACCGCGGTCGAACGCAAAGCAGTCACGATCATTATCTCCGGGAACCGCCCGAAAGAACTCTTGAAATCTCTCAAACCACGTCTCGCCGGCCGCGATGGCCGACTCAGCGATCTCGCCACCGCTGATCCCCACTTCACCCCTTGGATCAGCGACAACTGGCAAAAACATTTTCAATGGAAAGGCCAAGGCGAGGTCCCTCAAGCGGATCGCGACAAACTCAAAGCCCTGATCACGCAAGCGCACACACGTAAGTTACAAGTCCGCTTCTGGGCCATCCCGGACCAGCCGGAAGCGTGGAAATTGCTGCACGAGCATGAAGTCGATTTCATCAACACTGATCAGCTCAAAAAACTCAGTGCGTTTCTCAGTCAACCCGGGCCGAAGCACTGACATGCTTCTCGCGGTTTTCCCAGTCCTCGATCAAGGGGGCTTTGATGAATCGGACGCCGTCCCTACGCCAGGATCCCGTGGACAACTTTTCCGTAAACGTCGGTGAGGCGGAAATCGCGACCGGCGTAGCGATGGGTGAGGTGCTCGTGATCGAAGCCGAGCAGGTGGAGGATGGTGGCGTGGATGTCGTGGACGGTGACCGGATTCTCTTCGGCCTGGAAGCCGAATTCGTCGGTCGATCCGTAAACCGTCCCGCCGCGGATGCCGCCGCCCGCCATCCAGACGCTGAATCCGTAGGGGTTGTGGTCGCGACCGTTCTGCGATTTACCAGCGCTGTTGAGTTCGACGGTTGGGGTGCGGCCAAACTCTCCGCCGAAGATGACGAGGGTATCGTCGAGCATCCCGCGTTGCTTGAGATCCTGAAGCAGGGCCGCGACCGGTTGGTCGATTTCGCGGGCGAGATTGGCGTGGTTCGCCTCGATATTGTCGTGGTGGTCCCACGGTTGGCCCTTCCCGTGCCACAGCTGGATGTAGCGCACACCGCGCTCAAGCAGGCGGCGCGCGATGAGCGTCTGGCGCCCGTGGGTTTCGCGTCCGTAGAGGTCACGGAGATGATCCGGCTCCGTGCTCAGGTCGAAGGCGTCGCTCGCCTCCATCTGCATGCGGTAGGCGAGTTCGAATGTTTGGATGCGTGCATCGAGCTGTGGATCGCCCACGCGATCGCGACGGTGTTCGGCATTCAATTGGGTGAGAAAATCGAGCTGGGCGCGCTGCTTCTGGGGAGTCGTTGAGCGGTTGAGGATGTTCTCGATGAGGTCCTCGATACGGGTGTGTTGCGAGTCGATAAAAGTCCCTTGATAGATGCCTGGAAGAAAGCCCGATTGCCAGTTCTGCGCGTCCTTGATCGGGTAGCCACCCGGACACATCGAAATGAAGGCCGGGAGGTTTTGATTCTCGGCTCCGAGTCCATAGGTCACCCAGGATCCGACGCTCGGGCGGCTCAGCACAGCGTCGCCACAGTTCATGAGCATGAGCGACGGTTCGTGGTTGGGCAGCTCGGCCTTCATCGAGCGAATCACCGCAATGTCGTCAATGCACTCGCCGATCTTCGGGAACAGCGAGCTTACTTCAATCCCGCTTTTGCCGTAGCGCTGGAAGGTAAACGGCGACGGGAAAGCCGCGCCGGTCTTACGCTCGGTGCGCAGATTTTCAATCGGCAGGGGTTGGCCCGCGTACTTCGCCAACATCGGTTTCGGGTCGAAGCTATCGACATGGGATGGGCCGCCATTAAGAAAAAAGTGCACGACGCGTTTTGCCTTACCGGGAAAGTGTGGCGCGCGTCCCGCGAGTGGATTGAGCCCCTGTCCCTGCTCTGCCAGCAAAGTTTCGAGGCCAACCGATCCCATCCCCATGCCACAGCGGCGCAGGAAAGACCTTCGGGTGAAGAGCGGATGTTGTGGATTCATTGTGGTGATTTTAATCGACGAAGATGAAGGCGTTACTCAGCAGGAGGGTGTGCGCCAGTCGCTCCCAAGCGGTGAGCTGGTGGGCAGGTTCAGTGGGAATCCCGGCAAACTCGCGCTCGGCACTCCACCCTCCGACTTTGCCATCTTGCTCGTCCATTTGAAGGATCGTTGGTGCCCAGGTGAATTGGTCGAAACTGATGTCGCCGGCTGGTCGGCAATCAACAACGAAGTCAATGCATTCGCCCGCACTGACCTCAATGACATCGAGATCTGCGGTAACCGAATTCCCGAACTCGACGGTCCACGAGCCGAGGACGCCGCCGCGATCCGAGATGACGAGCGCACGGACGCCGTCGCCACCGGCGTCGGTCATCCCGATCGTGCCACAGATGCGGATGCGGGCATCCACCGGTGCGGTCCAACGTCGCACCGCCGCGTGCGCAAGATCATTTCCGACATGGCCGCCGACTGCGGTCAGCCGCACCCAGCCGAGTTGTGCATCCGGCCACTGCGCCCCGCCGCCCCAGGCATCGCCACTGAAATGCGGGAGCGAGGTGAAGTTCATCAACCGTCCAGAAGCTTCGTCATACTCGCCGAACCCGTAGCTCCACGCGGATGGGATAGCCAGCGCGGGCTTGGTCGGTGCCTCCAGAGAATCCGCCGCCAGCGCCGCCGAAATAAAGCCCTCGCTGCTCGCCAGTTCGGCCTCGCTTGGCTCGCGACGCAGGGCGCATTGAAAAATCGAGCGGATCCGTTGCTCGGATTCCGAGTCCGCTGCAACGCGCGCCGCCAAGGCAATCGCGCGCGCCTCGATGAATGGGCTGTTCAAGAAAAAGAGGGCCTGCTGCGGGACATTGGTCTCGTGTCGCTGTGCGCTGTGCAGCTCCGGGTTGGCAAAATCGAAATCACGTAAGGTGCTCGGCAGGAACTGCCGGTCGATCCTTCCGTAAAGGCTCCGCCGCGCGGAAGCATCCGCACCAAAGAGCGACCCAGGCTGGCCGCCGATGGAAAGATCCAGTTCGCCTGAGGCAGCCAGCAGCGAATCGCGCATCGCTTCGAAATCCAAGCGACGGCGCTGGAAGTACGAAAGAAGCCGGTTGTCGGGATCGACCTGCTGTGCTTCGGGGGTCGGCGTTGAGCTTTGCTGATAAACAGCCGAGCTCACAATCATGCGGTGCAGGGCTTTCAACGACCACCCGTTTTCAATCAGACGAAAAGCAAGAAAATCGAGCAATTCAGGGTGACTCGGAGGCGCGGTGCGGAGGCCGAAATCGCTCGCCGTGTCGACCAGCCCGGTTCCGAAATGGTCCTGCCAGATGCGATTGACGATGACCCGTGCGGTGAGTGGGTTGTCGCGACTGGCGATACTTTGCGCGAGTTCAAGCCGCCCGGAGCCATCTTTAAAATCGGCGGCTCCAAGGATCGCCAACGCCCGTCTCGGGACCTCATCGCCTTGGGTCGAGTAGTCGCCGCGCAAAAGGATGTGCGCGTTCTGCGGGACCGGCGCGTCCTCCATCGCCACGGCGTGCGGAGCCAACTCGCCCAACTCGATGATACGGCGTTCGACATTGGCGAAGAGTCCCTTCAGCCCAGTCTTCGTCGCCTCATCGAAGAGCCACTCGATATCGTGCAGGTGGCAGCGCGGGATGGCAATCGGCGAACCGGGGCCGTTCAACACCTCCGCGATCACCGGGTTCGAGGCGTGGTTTTTGAGAAGTTCAGCGTAGCAGCGAGCGACGTCTTCCATCCCGCCTGGGGTGGCTTGGGTAAGCGCGGCAGAGACTAGCGGATCGACATTTTCCAAGCTCTCGACAAGCCGCCGCGCCGCGCCATCGGCGAACGCTTCGGGTGGAAGTCCCGCCAGCGCATGCCAGGCCCCGAAGACCGGATTCTGCGCCTTGTCCGATTGCGCGAGATATTGATACCATCGCCGCACCTGTTCCGGGATGAGGTCGTCCTTGCTAATGATCTCAGTGAAATTCGGCTTGGGCACCTTGCTGATATCGAGCGCCGCGATCAGGTATTCGGAGACCCGATCAAGGAAGCGCGCCTCCGCCTCCTGCGCTGCCTGTTCGAACTGGGTTTCGAGAGCAACGCGGCGCTTGGTCAACTCGGTATCGTCGTTTTGGCTGAGCGGAACCATGTGCTCTCGGGAGCTGTTCAAGATGCCGTAGAGCGAGTAGTAATCTGCCGCCGGGATCGGATCGAATTTGTGGTCGTGACAGCGCGCACAGGAAACCGTCAAACCGAGCATCCCGCGAGTGACGACATCGATGCGGTCATCGATGATGTCCTGACGGACGCCGATAAATCGTCCGCCGAGCGTGAGGTAACCCATCGCGGCTAGGTCAGCCGGGGAACACTCGTCGCGCGCCAAAAGCCGGTCGGCCGCCAGCTGGAGCATCAGAAATCGATCGTAAGGCAAATCTTCGTTGAAGGCGCGCACCACCCAATCTCGATAGACCCAGCTGTGGACAAAAGTAAACTCCTCCGAGGCGTAAGCGTAGCCCTTGGTATCCGAATACCGCGCCACGTCGAGCCAATGCCGCGCCCAGCGTTCGCCGAAGTGCGGAGAGGCAAGCAGCCCCTCGATCTCCGGCGCGCTGAAAGCCTTCGTAGCATCCGGATAAAACGCAGATGGCAACCCGGTGAGATTGTAGGTCGCCCGTCGCCGCAGCGTCGGTGGGTCGGTCTGCGGTGCAGGATGCAGTCCCTGCGCCTCAAGCCGGGCGAGAATGAAGGCGTCAATCGGGGTGCGTGGCCAGCTCGCATCACGAACCTGCGGAACCGCCGGCTCAATCAGAGGCTGGAAAGCCCAATGTTCTGCCGGATTCTCTTTCCCACAGGCCATCATAGGGAGCAAGATCGACAACACCAGCGCCAGCAGCAGATTTAGAATTCGATGCACTTGACGATAGTTTGCCACAACTCAACTACCGTTGGAATACGATTCTCTATCATCTGGACCAGACAAGCGCTGCGAAAGGACCTCCCTTGATCACTTGCTTGACCTGCTGGTTGTCTGCTAGGAATTTGCTTTTGGCGGGAGGGCTTTGAAGGCGCATTTGGATCGGAGCGGAGGGGGGAGAAAGGGGGTTGAAGCGGACGGATGAGAGCCTTGCGCGACATCGAGCAAGGAGATGAGATCACCTTCGACTACGAAGAGAATATGACAAAGGCGGTTCAACTCCTGAACACCCCTCAACACTGAAATGAAATTGAATGATCGACAGATAAAGTTTGTGGAACTGGTTTTCCAGGGACACCCAGTGGGGAGGGCTTACGAGAAGGTTGGTTACAAAGCGAAAGGGAAAATAGCTGACGCTAATGCTTCTCGATTGCTAACCAATGTTGACGATTCTGGAATCGGCGCACACAGCTTCACCCGTAATATTTTCAAAGTCGTGGGTTAAAATTCTTGCGATATCGTAAATTTCTCCATTCGGCGGATCTCTCGATTTGGTGAAGTGATAGCTTGTTTTCCTTTTGTATTCGCCGGGGCTTTGGCTCTCTTAGGCTCGTGTGGACCGGTTTGAGCGTGCGCTTGGCAAATTGGTCTCGCCGGCGTCAAAGCCGCTTATATGCGCCATCTGGAGCCAGTAATAGGCCTTGCGTAATCGTGGTGTGGCGGCTCGTTTTCCTTTAAGCGTGTCGAGCTTTGCGGGATCAATGAGCGGTGCTAGAAAGTTGGCGAAATCGGCTGCGACGTGGTCGTCTTTGAGACGTTCTACGGAAGCCTCTGTAGGGGCCTCTACGGGAGTCTCTGGCGGCGTGTTTACCGATGGGGTGTCTATGCATCTGTGAGGGTAAAGAGGCCTAAGAATAGCAGTAGGTTGCGCATGGTGGGAGCGTTAAGTTAGACGAGGAGCTTTTGCTTTGATCGCAATGAGGCTTCGAAGCGCATCAACTAGAAGCTAGGCTTCGAAACAGCCGGGCACCTGGTGGAGATCGTAGAGGTCTTCGGAGAGACGCGCGGGCTTGTGATTGCGATTCTGCGAATTGTTTAAGCCGTATGGATATTGGGTCGGCCGGATTCTACGGTGAACTTGGCGAGCGAGGTCGTCTTGCCGCCTGCGCTAGTGACTTTGTCGATGACCTTGTAGTCTGCGGAGTAGGTCTTGGGAGTAACGTCGCACATGATGTAGCCGCGTTGGCGGTTGTGGAATTTAGTGCAGGGATTGCGACCGAGGAATTCGTCGAGGCCTTCGAATTGCGATGATCCATTGCCGCCGCTAGAGAGGGAGGTGGTGACGAATTCGGAGGCCACGAGAGCTTGGTCGGGCTTGAAGTCGTCGACGCGGAGCTCGTTGGCCCAGTTCGAGTGGATGTCGCCGGTGAGGACAACGGGGTTGTTGATTTTGTGGTCCTGTAGGTGCTTGAGGAGAACTTTTCGTTCGTGAGCGTAGCCGGGCCATTGGTCCATGGAGTAGGCGGCTGGCGAGTTGACCTTCGAGCGATCGACGAGAGCCATCATGACTTGCTGGGCGAGGATGTTCCAGGTGCCTTTGGAGCCGGAGAGGGAATCGAATAGCCACTTCCGCTGGGCTTTGCCGAGGAGGGTTTGTCGCGGGTTGGTGGCGGCGGTATTGAGGGGACTGTGTCGGTCGCCGTTCGGTTGGTCGCTGCGGTATTGGCGGGTGTCGAGAATGAAGAATTCAGCGAGAGTGCCGAAGCTCCCCTTGCGATAGAGAGTCATGTTGGGGCCGACGGGAAGCGAGGAGGTGCGCAGAGGCATCATCTCATAGTAGGCTTGATAAGCGTTGGCGCGGCGGATGAGGAATTTGGCGGTATCGATTCCCTCTTGTTCGGAAATGTCGTTGGCGCAGTTGTTGTCGAATTCGTGATCGTCCCAGGTAACGAACCACGGACAGGCGGCGTGTATGGCCTGGAGATCCTTGTCGCCTTTGTATTGGGCGTAGCGGATGCGGTATTGGTCCAGGGATTCGATTTCGGGTCCTTGATGGGTGCGGACTTTACCGTTTCTTCCGGAGGCGTATTCGTAGATGTAGTCGCCGAGGTGAAAGACAAAGTCGGGCTGGTCGGCGGCCATTTGTTGGTAGGCGGTGAAGAGACCGGCTTCGAAGTTTTGGCAGGAGGTGACGGCAAAGCGGAGTTTGTCGGGTGAGGCGTCGGGTGCGGGGAGCGTGCGGGTGCGGCCGACGGGGCTGGTGGCGTCGCCGGACTTGAAACGGTAAGAATACCAATGGTCTGGCTTGAGGTCGCGGGGCTCGATGTGGACGGAGTGACCGAGTTCCGGCGTGGCGTTGACCTTGCCGGACTGGACGATTTTTTTGAAGGAGTTGTCTTCGGCGATCTCCCAATGAACCTCGACCGGAGCCTTGGGCATGCCGCCGCCGGGTTCGAGGGGCTTGGGCGCGAGGCGGGTCCAGAGGATGACGCTTTCGTGATCGGGGTCACCGGACGCGACGCCGAAGCTGAAGGGATCGCTGGTGAATACGTGGGCCGGAGCGGCGGAGGCGTAGCGGCTTAGGAGAGGGATCGATGAGAGGGAAGCGGCGTAGGCCAGGAAGAGACGACGGGAGAGTCCGCCTTCGTGGCGGAGGGCGTTGGAAAGGTCATCGATTTTCATAGTGGATGAAATTTACCTTTGGTGCGTGGCTTGGCAATCTCCGAACAGGTTTAGTTGAACGCAGATCGAGCAGATTGTGCTGATTTATTGTTGGCTTGGTGCTTGGAAAGCGCCGCCATTCCCGCCATGCTTCGCGTCCCCCTATTACCGCTCATTGAGTCTCTTCGTGTTGATAGGAAATGAATGTGTCCGCGCTGCCTAGTTTCGACTATTGCCCTTTGTCCAGCTTGGGATCGTAGTTCGAGTTCTTGGCAGGACTGCTAGGAATTTGCTTTTGGCGGGAGGGCTTTGAAGCCGCATTTGGACCGGAGCGGAGGGGGGAGAAAGGGGGTTGAAGCGGACGGATGAGAGCCTTGCGCGACATCGAGCAAGGAGATGAGATCACCTTCGACTACGAAGAGAATATGACAAAGGCGGTTCAACTCCTGAACACCCCTCAACACTGAAATGAAATTGAATGATCGACAGATAAAGTTTGTGGAACTGGTTTTCCAGGGACACCCAAGTATTGCGATGATTGCGATGATTGCGATGATTGCGGGGAGAAGGTCAACCAAGAGATCGACGAGAAGCAGCGAACGGAGCGCGAGGATGCCGCCAGAGAGCGCCGAAGGAGTAAAACGACAAGAGGGTGGGAAAAGACAGCGCCACGCCTGTATCGCGAAACAGACGTTAATCACACGAACTATCCGAAGGCTCTCCACAAGCTCGCGTTATCGTGGGTCTCTGGGAATCTCGAGGATAAGAAGAAACGCCCCTGGCTCGGCATCGTCGGGGTTTCTGGTAAGGGCAAAACCAGGGTGATGTCGCAGATCGTCCGTAATCGAATCTGGAATGCTTGCCGATGCGAATGGGTAAACGCGACCCAGTTTCAGTGGTGCGCCCAAAACCAGCACGATCACAATGATGCTCAGCAAAGGGAAACCAGTCTACATCGACGGGCGATTGAAGCTCGATACATGGGATGACAAGGAAACCGGACAGAAGCGCAGCAAGATGATCGTGATCGGCGAATCATTACAGCTACGAGGGATGAAGCCTGAAGGAGAGAGAAGCCAGGGAGACCAGCGCCAGGGAACTAAACGCTTAAGCAGTCCACCGAAGAACATGTCGATCCCATCGAATCGGAAAGAAGAAGTAACAGGGGACGAGATTCCTTTTTAAGAACATGGTCAATCTGCTGGTAAAGACGAAGGGCAACGAGGCTGAAGATGCGAAGAATCAAGGTAATCACTAAACTACTAAAGCAATCGGTTTCTTATCTGTCCAATTGTTTTAGGCCACTCTCAATCTAAGGCCTGAAAATAGTTTGTTGATTTTGCTGGTGAATATTTTAACCCTCAGGTTGACAGAGACTACCAAGGTTAATCTCAGTGATTTTCACAAAAGAACGGGCTTGTTACTTATGTCATGGCACATCTAAGGAAAAATGAGCGAGTATAAAACGGACATCGATATTGCTAGAGAAGTCACTGGCGAACACATTAATGATATTGGAGCAAAGCTCGATATTGATCAAAAAGATCTAGTTCCTTTTGGACATGATAAGGCTAAGATTTCATGGGAAGCAATCGAAGGCGCTCAAAATAATAAGGACGGGAAACTTATTCTCGTAACTGCGGTTACGCCAACTCCAGCAGGTGAGGGTAAAACGACAACCTCGGTTGGACTTACCGACGGTTTAAACAAAATTGGCAAAAAAACGACAGTGTGTCTCCGGGAGCCAAGCCTAGGTCCATGTTTTGGTATGAAAGGAGGCGCAGCCGGAGGTGGCCACGCACAAGTTATACCGATGGAAGATATTAATCTTCATTTTACCGGTGACTTTCATGCCATTACGTCGGCCCATAGCCTTCTCTCCGCGATGATCGATAATCATATCTATTGGGGCAACCCAACTAAGATTGATAGTCGGAAGGTGGCGTTTCGGAGAGTGGTTGATATGAATGATCGATCTCTTAGGACGATCACTTCATCACTCGGTGGATCCGCTAATGGTTATCCGAGGGAAGACGGTTTCGATATTACCGTTGCCTCAGAGGTGATGGCTATTTTTTGTTTATCTCAAAACCTGAAAGAGTTGGAAGAAAGATTAGGAAACATTATTATCGCATACACCCGAGAAATGGTTCCAGTCAGAGCAAAAGAGATTAACGCGCACCATGCAATGGCAGTGCTTCTTAAAGACGCTTTGAGGCCAAATCTTGTCCAGACACTGGAAGGTAATCCTGCCCTTATTCATGGGGGCCCCTTTGCGAATATTGCTCATGGCTGTAATTCAGTGATTGCAACAAAAACAGCCCTTAAATTATCAGATTATGTCGTGACAGAAGCAGGATTTGGTGCAGATCTAGGGGCTGAAAAGTTCTTTAATATTAAGTGCCGAAAAGCTGGGCTTACTCCCGATGCGGTTGTGTTAGTAGCTACTGTTAGAGCCTTAAAACATCAAGGGGGAGTCCTGAAAAATAACTTAAATCATGAGGACGTCGACGCTCTTAAAAAGGGGTGTTCAAATCTGGGAAGACATATTCGTAACTTGAGTCAGTTTGGAGTGCCCTTGGTTGTCGGCATTAATAAATTTGTTTCTGACGCAGAGGTGGAGATCCAAGCGATCAGGGATTACTGTGCACAATTTAATGTCGAAGTCAGTGTAACGAGTCACTGGGAAAATGGTGGTGAAGGGGCGATTGACCTTGCTGAAAAAGTGGCCAAATTGGCGGACTCAGGAGCCGCCCAGTTTAAAACGTTGTATGATGATGATCTGCCATTATTGGAAAAAGTAGAGGCAGTGGCCAAAATGATTTATCAAGCCGATGAGGTAATGGCAGATAAGGTGGTTAGAGATAAAATGAAATGGTTTCAGGAAAACGGATTTGGGCACCTCCCAGTGTGTATTGCCAAAACACAATACAGCTTCTCTACAGATCCAAAGTTGTTAGGTGCCCCGAAGGGCCATTCGCTCTCGATTAGAGAGGTAAGGTTATCTGCTGGGGCCGAGTTTGTTGTAGTTGTTTGTGGTGCAATTATGACCATGCCAGGACTTCCACGAGTTCCCGCTGCCGATAAAATTAAGTTGGATGAAAATGGGTTGATACAAGGGCTATTCTAAAGGTGAGATTTAGCAATGTGGTAGGGCTGCTCAGAGGTTGTAGCTCGCTAACTAGAGACGGTCATATGAATAGATTTTTCTGTTTGCTGGGTATTTTTTTGGTTCTTGCAGATTCTGGACTTGCTGAACCGTTGCCTGGGACCACTTCAGAACCTCTCTATCCAGATCGAGTAGAGATGTCATAGGATGTAGAGCTATGGCATCTACGTCTGACACCTCTACTACCTCCATCATCAAGAGCGACCGCATTGGTCGAGCCCGATATAGCTCGGAATACAAAGCGGAAGTCTTTGTCGCTTACCAGAAGAGCGGCATGAGCGGCCCGGCCTTCGCCCAACAATGCGGTATCAAGTATCCCACCTTTGCTTCCTGGATCGCAAAAGCCAAAACTCAGAACTCTGCTCCTGTTACGAAGCCAAGCGAGCAATCCTTCTTCATTGCTGAAATTGGAAATCTGTCCTCTCGAGAAGGTCTCAGTGTCAGTCTCCCTGGCGGAGCATCTGTCCAGGTCACTACTCCGGATGAAGCCCAGCTCCTCGGCATCCTTCTCAAAGCCCTCGCATAGACCGTCATGCTCACCTTCAACGGCAACCTAAAAGTCTACGTCGCTCTTCACCCCTGTGACATGCGCAAGTCCTTCAACGGCCTCTCCGAGATCGCTCGCAATACCATCAAAATCGAACCCTCCAGCGGAGCCGCCTTCCTCTTCACCAACAAACGCCGCAACCTCATCAAGATCCTCTACTTCGATGGCACGGGATACTGGGTCGTCGCCAAGCGGCTCGAAAAAGGAACCTTCAGCTGGCCCCAGGACATCGAAGAAGGACGTCAAAAACTCATCCTCAAACCCACCGCCCTCGCCATGCTCACGGATGGCATCGATCTGCGCGATGGCGCAAGAAGACCGTGGTATGAAACATTCTAATTGGCCCGCTAACTGCTTATCAAAACCGTCTTCATATGATCGACGAACAAGCAGCCCAACTCATCGAGCAGAACAAAATGCTGCTTCAAAAAGTCGCGGTACTTGAGGAAGAACTCCAACTCCAAAAAGACCTCGTCGCCGCACTCCTCAAACGCCTCTACGGGGCCAAAAGCGAAAAGCTCAGCCACGATCAGCTCCTGCTCACCTTTCTCGAAGACGAAGCAAAAAATCCCGAAGCCGCCGATGGAAACGAAGACCCACCGGCGGCTGAACAGAAATCAAAAAAGCCTCGTGCCAAGCGCACCAATAAACTCAGCGACTCCCTCAAAGGACTCCCCACAATCGAGCGTATCATCATTGCTCCCGAAGTAAGAAAGAACCCCGACCTCTTCCGCCTCATCGGCGAAGAACTCAGCGAACGCCTCCACATCAGCCCCGCCGCCTTCACCCGCGAAGTCATCAAACGCTTCACCCACGTGCGCAAAGGCGACCCCGATGCCATTCCCATCACCCCACCATTAGAACCCTGCCTCCTTCCCGGCAGCGTCCTCACCCCATCGCTCGGAGCGCACCTCCTCACCGAAAAGTTCTGCTACCACCAACCCTTCTACCGGCAGGAATGGAGACTAGGGGCGACTCACGGTATCCAGCTCACCCGCAACCTCATGTGCTCCTGGCACAACCACCTCGCCGATCGTCTCCTCCCGCTTCATCAACTCATCGCCGATCAACTCCGGCAAAGTTCGTATATCAAAGCTGACGAGACACCTATCCGCTGCCTCGAACCCGGCACCGGGAAATCCAGCCAAGGCTACCTCTGGGCCTACCACCATGCCGAACACGGCGTCCTGTTTGACTGGCACAAAAGCCGGGCAAACACCTGTCTCGACGACATCCTCATCGATGGAAAAGGAAAAACCTCCTTCAACGGCCACCTCCAAAGCGATGGCTACAGCGGCTACCGCACCTTCATCGGACGTCACCCGCACCTCAACATCATCCCCGTAAGCTGCCTCGCTCACATCCGGCGCAAGTTCGTCGAAGCCGAAGGAGATCACCCAAAAATCATCACCTGGATCCTCCTGCAAATTGGGAAGATCTACCGCATCGAAGCTCAACTCAAAGACCGTCGAGCCGGATCACTGGAACGTCAAAAAACCCGATGGCTCGAAACGCGAAGGATTTACGATCATCTCGAGAAACTCATCCAGCATCTCAAAAACACACGACGAATCCTGCCCAAAAGCACCTTGGGCAAAGCGCTGAACTATGCCGTCGACCAATGGCAACACCTTGAACCCTGCTTTATGGACGGCCAGATCGAGTTCGATAACAACCACACCGAAGGAGCGATTCGCCCGACCAAACTCGGAATGAAGAACTGGATGTTCATCGGCCACGAAGGCACTGGCTGGCGCAGCGCTGTCATCTACACCTTCGTCGAGCAAGTGCGTCGTCATGGCCTCGATCCCTTCGCCTACTTTGAATGGGTCTTCGAAAAGCTCATGCATAATCCGAGCGAAGAAGAATTTGAGAACCTCCTGCCTGAAAGTTGGATCAAATCCCAACGAGAGCCAGCCGTCTTGGAGCAGAGTCACGTTGCATAGATGCCAGAGATCGCCATCCCTATGGCAAAAATGTCCAGCGGTTAGAATGATCGCTTACTTCCAGGTGCGATAAACAGGGTTTCAAATCCTCGGTCTTTTATCCACCTCTGAACCGCTTTCGCCACGAACTCCGGTCCATTGTCCGATCTGATGAACTGAGGGATTCCACGTTGCACGACAAGGCTGTCGAGCTGAGCAATGACGTCTTGCGCGGTCATCGATCGAGCCACACCCAAGCTCATGAGATCGCGGCTGTATTCATCCAAAATTGGCAGCCATTTGAGACGACCACCATCGTCAGTTTGATCAAAGACAAAGTCGTAGCTCCAAACATGGTTAACTGCCTCAGCTTGGTGTAATTGGGTAGATCCCGCCGAGCTTCCTCGTGCCTTTTTTCGAGCTGGTTTCGCCGGAACTCTCAGCCCTTCCTGCTTCCAAAGACGGTGCACTCTCTTCTCGTTCACCTGCCAGCGATCACGGCGGAGATGCTTCGTTACGGTGCGGTAGCCCGCACGAGGAAGCCGCATGGCGACCTCTCTCATCGCCTTAATCAAAGGGCCATCTGACGCTGGCTTTTTCGGCTTAAAGCGTTGGGTTGCTCGTGGCTGATCCATGACTCGGCAGGCCCGACGCTCGCTCGTGTTGAAAGTTGTTTGGAGATGATTCACAGCTTCTCTTCGCGGGGTCGGGCCTACCACTTTTTTGCGTTGATCTCCTTAAGCATATCCATGTCTAAGGCCTGCTCAGCGACCAATTTCTTGAGTCGGGAATTTTCTTTTTCCAGCTCTTTGAGACGTTTCACCGTCTCCATCTGGGCTCCGTTATACTGCTTTTTCCATCGGTGATAGGTCGCCTCGCTTACTTCGAGCTGACGGCACACTTCGCCGAGTTCCTTTCCTCGTCCAAGTTCTTCGCTAGCGGTGCGAAGCTTTTTGACGATCTGTTCTGGGGTATGTCTTTTTCTTTTCATGAGAGTCGTAGATCCGGCTAGCGCCGGGGACTCTCATAACAGATGGCTCAATTTTTGGGGAGCACGCCACTGGTTCCCAAGCCATCGCTGAGCAAGCCGAACAAAGATCACAAAATCTACCCCTACCTTTTACGCAACCTGGCCATCACCGAGGTGAATCGAGTCTGGCACGCCAGCAGCGTTTCAACCCCTTACAGCCAAGCAACATGCCGTTCTGGGAAACCCGTAGGTTAGAGGCGTCGGGAGCGTTGAAGACTTTATTAAACACCACGTCTTTGGAGACGCGGCTGCCCCGATCAGTGTCGCCATACTCGGCGCGCCACAGAAGGACATTCATCGCCAGCCAAAACAGGAGGATGACTGGGGAAAGACCAAGCGGCGTACGGCGATGGATTACTGGGCGCGCTTGGCCGGGATGTAAACGGTGACGCCCGGCTTCACGTCGCGAGAGTTGCGCATCAGGCGCGGGTTGGCCGCTCTCAAAGCTGAGAACGGAACGGCGTAACGCCGGGCCAGGCTGTAGAGGCTCTCGCCCACCTCGAGCGTGTGAGTCCGGGTCTGGCTGGATCGGACTTCGTGATTGGGCCCCGGGGCTCCGCGCGGGTTCACGGAAGCCCGCGAACTGTCGGTCGCCACGGCGACCTCTGGGACGGTGCCCCCGGCTTGCTGCAACCGGCCGCGCATGGCCTCAACTTGGCTCTTGAGGTAGCTTTTTTCGCTATTGGCCTTGGACAACTGCGTGCGCATCGAATGAATCGCGTTAGTCTCCGAACGCGGGATGGGCGCCATGGCTATGTCCTTGGCGATCTCCTTTTTGCAGACCTTGATGAAGCCCTCGATGTTGTCTGCGCGGCTGGAGTCCTGTTGCAACTCAAGATGCCGCTGGAAATGGTAGCAGGCCGAAACGTAGTTGTTTTTTTTGTTACTAGGCTCGTAAAAAATCAGCCCCAGCTCGAAATGAGCGGCCGCGTTGCCCGGATTGTTGGCGAGCGCCTTGCGGAAGGAGAGAACTGCACCGTCAACGTCCTTGCGGGCCAGGTGGCTTTCCCCACGCACAAAATCAGCGTCGTCCTCCATTCGGGAACCGCTCCCGGTCGTTGGTTCACAACCAACCGTAAAGGCCGCTAACATCGCGAGCGTCATCGTTTTCCCAAGGCTTAAACGCAAGTTCATTCCTGGAAACTAAACAGGAATCACCCCCAAAGCAAACCAAGACTGCTACTGACTGTTAGGAATGTGCTTTTGGTGGGAGGGCTTTGAAGCCGCCTTTGGACCGCAGCGGAGGGGGAGAAGTGCGCTTGAGCTTCAAATCGCTCAAAGGACAAACCAGTCTGTCCTCGCGCTTAAGCAAAAGGGATTGTTGAACGAAGGTGGCTTGAGGGCTCGATACAAGTGATTCCTGAGTGAGAATTGAGGCAGAGCCTATTTCCCTTGATGCGGACGAGGTTTCCAATCCCTACTCAGCCGTTGAGCCTCGGCAATTTGCTCGGCAGCCATTTCGCTGTTAAGCATTTCAGGCATCGTTTTTGCCATCTTTAGCTGGGCGAAGGCATAACCTTGCTCCGCAGCCTCACGAATCTTCTGCTTCGACGAAGGCGGGAGCACCAATGTCTCCAAAGCCGGTAAGAGCTTCGAACTTTTGCACACCAACCAACTGGCCGAAGATGACATGGGGCATGGCCACTCTTGCGATCGCCGGTGAAAACCTTCTCATCCGCACCTCTGGGCGCATCTATTGTATTCGCGAATAAGTTTTTTGAAGGTGCCACCCTGGCCTAAAAAGAGAGAAGGAATATCAGTAATTTGATCAGTTAAATTATCATTAGGGAGACGCTGAATAAAGAGGCGATTCGCCCAAGATCCTTTTCTGATTAATT
>OLHR01000243.1_pt1 | contig 19264 bp, 15 predicted proteins | sample 1609291 | NCBI WGS metagenome assembly OLHR01 (sample SAMN05416707, study PRJEB24817) | seawater metagenome | isolation source: Sea water | place: Canada:Atlantic | collected 2013-07 | reverse complement strand
ATGGAATGCCCCCGCATAAAAATCTCAGATTGCTGTTTTGGCAATAGCTCACCGGCGGCCACGCGCAGCTGCCAAGCCACCAAGTCCAGTCCCAGAATTTCTTCGGTGACTGGATGTTCGACCTGCAACCTTGTGTTCATTTCCATGAAAAAAAAACTTTCGGCGGTCAAAGGTCCACTGCCGTCGACAATGAATTCTACCGTGCCAGCACTACTATACCCAATCGCCTCTGCCGCCCTAACCGCAGCACGGCTCATCGCGTCACGCACCGCATCTGGCATATGGGGCGCAGGCGCCTCTTCCACAACTTTTTGATGGCGGCGCTGCAAGGAGCAATCGCGCTCGTAGAGATGCACCGAGGTTTTGCCATCGCCAAAAACTTGAATTTCGATATGGCGGGGGTTTGATATAAACTTCTCCACCAACACGTGGTCATTGCCAAAGGCGTTGCGGGCTTCAGATTGCGCTGAGGCCAAATGCGCCGCAAAGTCATGGGCCTGCTCAACCAAGCGCATACCCTTACCACCGCCACCAGCCACCGCTTTGATCAACACGGGGTAGCCAATGTCCTGCGCTGCCTGCTGCAACACATCCAGAGACTGATCCGCCTCATGATAGCCCGGTACAACCGGCACATTTGCCGCCTGCATCAAAACCTTGGCCGAATCCTTTAAACCCATTGCCCGAATGGCGGAGGGCGGAGGCCCGACCCAGATCAAGCCCGCATCGATCACCGCCTGCGCAAACTCAGGGTCTTCGGACAAAAAACCATAGCCCGGGTGAATGGCATCCGCACCGCGTGCCCGGCCCGCGGCAATAATATCCTCGCCACGGAGGTAGCTCTCCTCTGGCGTATTGCCACCCAAATACACCACATCATCACAGGCCAAAACATGCATGGCCTGCGCATCCGCGTCAGAGGTAATCGCAAGGGTTTCAATGCCCATCTCTGCAGCTGTGCGCGCAATACGGCAAGCAATTTCGCCGCGGTTGGCAATCAGCAGTTTACGGATCATTTCAGCTCACTTTCAGCACGGTAACTGCGGTAGCGACGGCGAAATATGAAATTGGGGCGATCCCCCTCAAACATATAAAAGCACAGACCCACAGTCACCAAAGCGTTTATCAGATTATAATATTGCTCCGGGCTGATGGTAACGATCCCATAACCAGTTGCCTGACTGAAAAACCGAATGAGAAAGATCATCGGCACAAAAAGAGCCGCCAAATAAGCCAGACGGTTGCGGACAATCAAACCTGCCCCAGTTGCAAGCAAGGCCAAACCATAGGACAAACGTGGTAAGGATGTGCTGCTGCCCAGCACAATTTCCAGCCCACCAACACACACAAACCAAAGGCATATAAGCCAAATCACAAGGCCAAAATGGCCCTTCGCATGGCCGCGCACCTGCGCCTCGCTCACATAGACCCAATGACGGCCAAAGCTGTCCGGTTGGGTAAGAGTTGTATCAGATTCGTTGTTCATCATTACATCCTAAAGACGCCAAATTTTGTTTCTTCAATTGGGGAGTTCAACGCCGCACGTAGCGACAAAGCTAAAACTTTTCTGCTGTCACGCGGATCAATCACCCCATCATCCCAAAGCCGCGCACTGGCGTAGAGCGGATCAGATTGGATTTCGAACATATCCAATGTCGGCTGCTTAAACGCCGCCTCTTGCGAAGCACTCCAGCTGTCTCCGGCGCGTTCAATGGTGTCACGTTTGACCGTGGCCAAAACCCCCGCAGCCTGTGGCCCGCCCATCACTGCTGTGCGCGATGTCGGCCATGTCCACAGAAAACGCGGCTGAAAGGCACGGCCCGCCATGCCGTAGTTGCCCGCCCCATAGCTGCCTCCCACAATCATTGTGATTTTGGGCACAGAGGTACAGGCCACAGCCGTCACCATCTTAGCGCCGTGGCGTGCAATACCTTCATTTTCGTATTTCTGGCCAACCATAAAGCCAGTGATGTTTTGCAAGAAAATCAACGGCGTTTTGCGTTGACTGCACAGCTCTATAAAATGTGCACCCTTTTGGGCAGCCTCAGAGAACAACACCCCGTTGTTAGCCACGATGCCCACAGCCATGCCCTCAATATGGGCAAAGCCTGTGACCAATGTGGTGCCAAACAGGGCTTTAAATTCATCAAACTTGCCGCCGTCCACCACCCGCGAGATCACCTCACGAATATCATAGGGGGTGGTGAGGTCAGCCGGGATCACGTCAAACAGATCCTCCATGTCTGAAGCCGCTACAGAAGCTCCTCGAGTTGGTTGAGCCACAGCCGGCTGCAAATGCCGCACCGCTTCGCGCGCTAAAGCCAACGCATGCGAGTCGTCCTCGGCCAAATAATCCGCAACGCCGGACAATCGCGTGTGCACATCAGCGCCGCCCAAATCTTCAGCCGTGACAATCTCGCCGGTGGCCGCTTTGACCAAAGGCGGGCCCGCGAGAAAGATCGTGCCTTGCTTTTTGACGATGATCGAGACATCCGCCATGGCCGGCACATAGGCCCCACCCGCGGTGCAAGACCCCATGACCACAGCAATTTGCGCGATACCTTTGGCGGACATCTGTGCTTGATTGTAAAAAATACGTCCAAAGTGGTCCCGGTCGGGAAAGACTTCGTCTTGATTGGGTAGATTGGCCCCGCCACTGTCGACAAGCGACACCACCGGCAAATTGCAATCTTGCGCAATTTCTTGAGCGCGCAGGTGTTTTTTAACGGTCAAAGGGTAATAGGTCCCGCCCTTCACAGTGGCATCATTGCAGATGACCATAACATCGCGGCCATGCACCTGACCGATGCCCGCAATTAGTCCGGCGCAGGGCGCAGCACCGTCATACATGCCATGCGCTGCAGTGGCACCGATTTCGAGAAAGGAGCTGCCCGGATCAAAGAGGTTGGCCACACGGTCTCGCGGCAACATCTTGCCTCGCCCCTCATGACGTGCTCGTGATTTCTCACCGCCCCCCTGTGCCGCCGCAAAGGCCGCCTGTTGCACACGCTTTAGTGCTGCAAGATGGGCTGCGCGCGGCGGAGCGGTATTATTATGGGAGGATTTCGGATCATGCATCGTAGCCGCCCCCTAGTCTTTCAATACGCAGTAGTCAGCCGTGGAACGACCTTCCAAACAGGCAGCATACTCACCGCTAAGTCCTGCAAGTTCAGTGATTTGGCAGCCCAATTGCTTGGCCGCCAGGGCATAATTATCAGCTGCGTCTTCAACGGTTTGGCATTTTTGCGAAACATAATTGATCCAACCACTTAAAATTTCTGTTAAATCTTCAGCGGATTTCAAGGTGATCGCGTCGGTCACATCAGTTTGCAACAGCTGCATGCTGGCAGTCCAATCCTCTCGCTGCACCTGCAAACAGGCCACATGGGTCTCAGACCCAACCTCATCCGTCACGCAAGGTGCAAAAATCAAACCCAAACATTGGTTCCAACTTGTGCTGGTTCCCATGTTCTCAAGACAGGCCATAGCGTTGATATGCTCTTGTGGGAGGCTACTTTGCGCCTGTGCCATCCCGCCAAACGTGCAAAGCGCCGCGGCAATCATCAATTTTTTCATAACATTTTCCCCATCAATTCACGGCCGACCAGCATACGTCGTATCTCGCTGGTACCAGCCCCAATTTCCATAAGTTTTGCATCCCGAAATAATCTCGCCACAGGGGCATCATTCAAAAAGCCAGCTCCGCCCAAAGCTTGAACGGCCTGATGCGCCTGCTTCATGGCCTCTTCACTCGCGTAAAGGCAACAGGCCGCAGCGTCTTGGCGGGTTACTTCACCGCGATCACAGGCTTTGGCCACCTCATAAACATAGGCGCGCGCCGAATTCATCGCTGTGTACATGTCGGCGATCTTGCCCTGCATCAACTGGAAGTTTCCAATGGGTTGTCCGAATTGCTTGCGCTCAGCCACATAGGGCATCACCTCATCCAAACAGGCCGCCATAATGCCCAGACCAATTCCAGCCAGCACCACACGTTCATAATCCAAGCCAGACATCAAAACCTTGGCGCCCGCCCCCTCTTGCAGCAATACGTTCTCAAACGGCACTTCCACATTATCAAAAATCAGCTCAGCCGTATTCGAGCCGCGCATCCCAAGCTTGTCAAAATGTGCGCTGGTGGAAAATCCAACCATGTCGCGCTCAATCAAAAAGGCGGTCAATCCACGAGATCCAGCTTCAGGGTCAGTCTTGGCATAAACCACCAAAACATCCGCATCAGGGCCATTGGTGATCCAAAACTTATTTCCATTCAAACGGTAATAGCCATTGCGCTTTTCCGCGCGCAAACTCATCGAGATCACATCCGAGCCAGCCCCGGCCTCACTCATGGCCAGCGCGCCCACATGATCACCCGAGACCAATTTAGGCAAATATTTCTCTTTTTGCTCCTGGGTGCCGTTCAATCGAATCTGATTGACGCAGAGATTGGAATGCGCGCCGTAGGACAGGCTCACACTGGCCGAAGCCCGTGCAATCTCTTCAATCACAACCGTATGAGCCAAATACCCTAGGCCAACGCCGCCAAACTCTTCCTCAACGGTTACCCCCAAAACCCCAATATCGCCCATAGATTTCCACAAATGGTCCGGGAATTTATTGCTGCGATCCACCTCAGCGGCCAGAGGCTTGATCTGATCCTGCGCAAAGCGGTGCACATGCTCTTGCAGGGTGTGAATATCTTCACCGAGGTCAAAACGCATTGAGGCTGTGAACATGGTGACTCCAATTATTGAACGCTTGTTCAATTTATGCAAATTTGCGGGAACTTGTCTAGTCTTTGCGTGCGTTGAGCGCTGCTATGCTAGATTTTACCCAGAAGCCGCAAACGCCAAGGTCACTTCCTCGCCTATAATTCGGGCCACCATCACGCAGTCTTCCAGCGAGAACGTCAGCGGTAAACGCATGTCGATAATACTATGCAACACTCGATCACTGGAAGGCATCGGGCTGCTGGGCGCATAGGTCCAACTGTCGTATCGGCTGGTAAAGCCAACGGGTTCAACCGCGCCAAACCATTTCAGCTCAACACCGCGCGCCAAACACCGCGCCACCACATCCCGGATCGCGTCGCCCGACCAGTCGAGCAGCAAAAATTGATAGGAGGAGGCCACAAATTTCTCTTGTTGCGGCCGCTTCACCCGGGTCAAACCCGCCACCTGCCCCAAGGCGCTATCCACCACGTGATAGCGATCATTCCAAGCTTGGCATTGGCTGTCCAACCGGCGCAGTTGTGGGCGCAAAATTGCAGCGCGCAGATTATCCATGCGCCCAGAGATATTAGGTGTCACCAACCGGACCGCTTCAAAAGCCTCAGGTGGTGGGCCCGCACGGTGTTTGGCATAGATCATATAGCTGCCCGACAGCATGATGGCCCGTGCCATGATCTCATCGTCATCGCATATCAAAAGCCCGCCTTCGCCAGAGTTCACATGCTTATAAGTCTGACACGAATAACAGCCAATCACGCCTGAGCGTCCCGACCAGGTATCCCCCCATTTTGCGCCCATGGTATGGGCACAATCCTCAATGACCAATAGATTATGGGCCTGGGCCAATTGCATCATGGCATCCATATCCACAATATGGCCGCGCATGTGCGACAGCATCAACACATCCGCCTGACCAGCTTTGGCGGCCAAATCCTCTAGGTCAATCACCAAGCCGTCTGTCACCCCCACAAAGACTGGCACCGCACCGACAGATGCAATCGCCCCCGGTACGGGCGCCAGTGTAAAGGCATTGGTCAGAACTTTATCACCGGGCTTCACCCCAACTGCACGCAGAGCCGTGGCCAAAGCATAGCCGCCAGAGGCCACTGCAAGGCAATATCTCGAGCCCATTTGCGCCGCAAATTCCAGCTCCAGCAAAGCGGATTCCGCCACCTCTCCCTCGGCCTCATTATAGCGGTGCAACCGCCCATGTTTAAGCACTGTCAGAGCGGCGGCAATAGCCTCGTCAGGTATGGGTTCTTGCTGGGTGAAGTTACCGCGGAATATATCAGTGATAAAAACAAGGTTTGGTCTTCGCTCTGGCAAAATCAATGGCCTTAGAACTGGGATGTCGCAAACAGATAAGAATTTGCCCACAACTGGCGCAATTTGACGACACCAGGAGGACAGCAGATGCCCAAGGGTCCAGATATTTTAGAAACCATCGCTCAACTAAGCTGGGAGGACCTTCCAAATGAGGTGCGCCAGCAAAGCAAACTCTGCCTGCTAGATCTGATTGGTGTGGCCGCAGGCGGGACCACCACGCGACTGTCAAAGATTGCGCGCGACTATGCGGTGCTGGACATGAGCGGGCCTTTACCATTGATTTTTGACGGGCGCGGCGGGTCTGTTGCAGGTGTGGCAATGGCGGGCGGCATGACCATTGACGCGCTCGATGCGCATGATGGGTTCAACCCGGCCAAAGGCCATGCAGGCTGTGGGATCTTACCTGCAATTTACGCTGTGGCGCAGGAGGTGGGCAGCCTCTCTGGCCGGGACTTATTGCTCGCCCTGACATTGGGCTATGAGCTAGCCTGTCGTACCGCTTTGGCACAACACACCACCAGCCCAGATTACCATACTTCGGGTGCTTGGGTGGCGGTGGCGGTGGCCGGGGTGGCCGCACGTATAATGGGGTTGAATCGCACTCAAACGGCCCATGCGATGGGCATTGCCGAATACCATGGGCCGCGCAGTCAAATGATGCGCTGCATCGACCATCCCACCATGGTCAAAGATGGCTCAGGCTGGGGTGCTATGTGTGGGGTCTCGGCCGCGCGAATGGCCAAGGCGGGTTTTACTGGCGCCCCTGCCCTCACACTGCAAACAGAGCATTGGCAAGATCTTGGCGTTGACTGGCTCATCTTGCAGCAATATTTTAAACCTTACCCCGTCTGCCGTTGGGCACAGGGGCCGATTGCGGCGGTTCTCGACTTGAAAGCCCGTCACAAATTTTCAAGTCAAGACGTCACAGGCCTGCATATTGTCTCTTTCCATGAGGCGGTGCGGCTCGGTCAGAAAAACGCCATAACCACTGAAGAGGCGCAATATTCCACCTCATTCCCCTGCGCTTTGGCCTTAGTACACGGTACGGTAATGCCGCAGCATGTGGCCGATGAGGCTTTGGGGAATCCCGAGGTGCAGAGACTTTCAGCGGTGCTGAGCATGGACGAGGATAATTACGCCAACCGCCTATTCCCGCTTCAACGCATGGCGCGCGCCGAGATCACGCTCCACGCAGGTGACATTCTAAAATCAGGCTGGTTTGAGCCAAAATGGGATGCAGCAGCCCCCCCCACACAGGGCGAATTGGAAGAAAAATTCCACGCCTATGCGGGGCCTGTCTTGGGTCAGGCGCGCAGCGATGCCCTGCACCTGGCCGTCATGTCGTTGGACAAAACCGAGGCGCAGCCCCTGTTTGACCTATTGTCTCAGCCGATCAGCTGAGCCACCAACTTAGGCAGATCCGCAAAGTCATGAAGCAGCGCCGCCGGATCCAAAGCGGCCATATCACCGCCGCCCGGGCCAAAGGTCACAAGCACCGAAGGCACATCGGCATTCGCAGCGGTGGTGCGGTCTGTTAGGGTGTCACCAATCAAGCAAACCCGGCCGCGATCCCCACCCGCACGGTCGACCGCCTCCCAAAGAGGCGCCGGATCAGGTTTGCGCACCGGCAAGGTATCAGCCCCCACCAAAGCATCAAAGGCCTCCGACGCGCCAAGCGCCGCCATCAGCTGCACCGCCAGGCCTTCTGGCTTATTGGTGCAAATTGAGACCACATATCCGGCCTGCCTTAGGTTGGCGACCGCAGCCAAAGCGCCAGGATAAAACACCGTCAACGTGGCGATGTCGGTGGCATAGGCCTGTAACAAGACCGGGTATTGTCGGTCCACCTCGGCCATATCCTGCCAACCGGCCCGCTCAAATCCAGTCGCCAGCATGGCACGGCCACCGCGCAGCGCAATGCCGCTGTCAGCTGGCGCATGCAGCAAATCATCCAAGCCCAAACCCCGAAAACAAGCATTGGCAGCTTTCAGCAAATCACCGCTGGTGTCGGCAAGCGTGCCATCGAGATCAAAAACCACACAGGGTTTGAGCATATTATCGCCTCTTTTGTTACGCATCGATGCAATTCGCCAAACTGTGCAAAACCGCTTGTCGAATTCCCCTATACCCTTAAAAGGACTTAATCGTTTAATAAAGGACTTAGATCCCTCTTATGAGTATTGCTCTTGTCATCTTAGCTGCAGGAAAAGGCACGCGGATGCAGTCTGATTTGCCCAAAGTCCTGCATGAAATCGCCGGGGCCCCTATGTTGGTTCACACCATGGTTGCAGGTCAATCTTTGGATCCGGAACGCTGCATAATCATAGCAGGCCATGGCGCAGATGCGGTGCGAGACGTGGTTCAAAATCACAACTCGGACGCAGAAATCATCCTCCAGACAGAACAATTGGGCACCGGCCATGCGGTTGATCAGGCCCGTGACGCTTTGGCGGGGTTCACAGGAAATGTCATCGTTCTGTACGGAGATTCTCCCCTCATTCAGGCCGAGACTTTGGAAACATTGAGCGCCAGTCTCTCCCACTCGGCGGTCACTGTGCTTGGATTTGAGGCCAAAGATCCCGGTCGTTACGGTCGCTTAATCACGAATGATGACAAGTTAAAGCGTATTGTTGAATTTAAAGACGCCTCTGATGCGGAAAAATCCATGAACCTGTGCAACAGTGGCGTGATGGCCGTCGCCGCACCACTGTTGTTTGAATTACTTAGTGAAATCGATAATGAAAATGCGTCTGGCGAGTATTACCTCACCGATATTGTGGCCAAAGCCGTGGCACACGGTGCGGTTTGCAAAGTTGTGCGATGTACAGAATCAGAAACCCTTGGCGTCAATAGCCGGGTGGATCTGGCGCAAGCTGAATATGAGTTTCAATCCCAACGCCGGGCTGAGGCTTTGAAAAATGGCGTCACCATGCCTGCTCCTGAAACTGTGCACTTCTCCTTTGATACCTATATTGGCCGCGATGCAATTGTGGAGCAAAATGTAGTGTTTGGCCCTGGTGTCACCGTAGAATCAGGCGTGCGCATTTGCGCTTTTTCACATCTGGAAGGGGCGCATGTCTCCCGTGGCTGCGTCGTGGGTCCCTATGCCCGCCTGCGCCCCGGTGCAGAATTGGCAGAAGATGTGAAGATTGGGAATTTTGTTGAGATTAAGGCGAGCCTTCTGGCCGAAGGGGCTAAAGTGAACCACCTATCCTATATCGGCGATGCCACCATCGGCGCGCGTGCCAATATCGGCGCGGGCACAGTGACCTGCAACTATGACGGGGTGATGAAACATCACACAAGCATCGGGGAAGATGCCTTTATTGGCTCAAATACCATGCTGGTGGCTCCCGTCTCTGTGGGACAAGAAGCCATGACCGCGAGCGGATCAGTGATTGTGCGAGATGTGCCCGCTGGCGATCTGGCTATTGGACGGGCCAAGCAAGAAAACAAAACTTGGTTGGCCGTAAAATTGATGAAAAAATTACGTGCCATCAAGGACGCGAAGAAGGGATAGCAGCATGTGTGGAATAGTCGGCGTCTTAGGACAACACCAAGCAGCTCCCATTTTGGTTGAGGCGCTGAAGCGTCTGGAGTATCGTGGCTATGACAGTGCAGGCATTGCCACAATCAACAATGGTAAACTTGAGCGCCGACGCGCGGTTGGTAAATTGGTGAACCTGTCAGATCTTTTGGTTCATGAGCCGCTTGCTGGCAAGTCTGGCATTGGCCACACCCGCTGGGCCACCCATGGCGTGCCCTCCACCAAAAACGCCCATCCACATCAAGCCGGGTCCGTGGCCGTCGTTCACAATGGTATTGTTGAAAACTTCAAAGAGCTGCGCGAAGAATTGGCGCAATTGGGTATTCCTTATAAGACCGATACCGACACTGAAACAGTAGCACTTTTGGCGCAATATCACCTGTCGCAGGGCGATAGCCCAAGGGTTGCAGCCCAAAAAACAGTCGTCCGCTTAGAAGGCGCCTTTGCTCTGGCCTTTCTCTTTCACGGTGAAGAAGACCTGATGATCGCCGCCCGCAAAGGCTCACCTCTGGCCATTGGCCACGGGGATGGCGAAATGTATGTGGGTTCAGACGCCATCGCCTTGGCGCCTCTGACAGATCGTATCACCTATCTGGATGAAGGTGATTTTGCCGTTCTCACGCGGAAATCAGTGGAAATCACCGATAAAAACGGCGCACTGGCCAATCGGGAAACCCGCACAATCGCCATAGATTCCGCACGTGTTGATAAAGCTGGCTATAAGCACTTCATGGCCAAAGAAATTGCCGAACAACCTTCAGTGCTCAAGAACACGCTGCAAAACTACATAATCGCGGATGGCACCAATATTGAATTGCCCGCCAATGATATTGATCTGGCATCCATCGAACGGCTGACCATGGTAGCCTGTGGAACTGCATTTTACGCGGCTTTAACAGCGAAATATTGGTTTGAGAAGATCGCCCGCGTACCGGTGGAAGTGGATGTCGCCTCAGAATTTCGCTACCGCGAGCCTCCCGTTGCCCCCGGCACCAGCGCCCTGTTTGTCAGCCAATCTGGCGAAACCGCAGATACTTTGGCCGCCCTGCGCTATATGATCTCGCAAAATGCCACAATTATATCGGTGGTCAATGTGCCCGAAAGCTCCATCGCGCGGGAAAGTGACTTGGTTTTGCCACTGCATGCCGGTGTTGAGATTGGCGTTGCCTCCACCAAAGCCTTCACAGCACAGCTCACCGTTCTAGCCCTGCTCGCCATAAAAGTTGCCTATGCCAAGGGCGTAATCTCCGAGGCGCAGTATAGAGCGTATATCTCCGATATAAACCGCATCCCGGGACTGGTGAGCCAAGCTTTAGGCATAGACACAGCCGTGCAAAAAGTGGCCCGCAAATTGGCCACCGCACAGGACGTGATTTTCCTTGGTCGCGGCGCAATGTATCCCATCGCCATGGAAGGCGCACTTAAACTGAAAGAAATTAGCTATATACATGCTGAAGGGTACCCTTCTGGAGAGCTAAAACATGGCCCAATTGCCTTGATCGATAAAAAAATCCCTGTAGTGGTTTTGGCACCAATGGATTCATTGTTCGCAAAATCCGTCTCCAATATGCAGGAGGTTATGGCGCGGTCAGGCAAGGTTTTGCTACTGTCGTGCCAAAATGGGCTTAATGCAGCATCCGATGGCACATGGTCCACATTGACCATGCCTGCTACACCTGAACTGATTGCACCAATCCTATACGCGATCCCGGCACAGCTCTTAGCCTACCACACTGCCGTGGCAAAAGGCACAGATGCGGATCAGCCGCGCAATTTGGCAAAATCAGTCACAGTGGAATAAAACACGCCTGAGCAAACTATAGCTACGTAATAGGGTGGACGTTTGAGCCCGTTTGATACATTCATGGCCATCGGCAAGACCGCAGGGGGTGGATAAATCCCCTCTGATCCAGGCCGCGCCAAATCAACTCTATAAGGCTGAAAAATATGCTGATCGAAGATGCAATCGTTGCGCTGCAAATCCACGAAGTACCGGGTAAAGCCGTTGAGATGCGCGCCTACCACAAGGTTGACCGCTCTTATTGGGGCTTAACTAACCCTGTTTTAGACGATCAAGCCCGCCTGTGGCGCCAAGAGCTGCCGCTCGATGAGCGCCTGCAATTGGCTTCAGAACTGTGGGACAGTAACGCCCATGAAGCACGGATCTGTGCGACCAAGCTTTTGATGCAAGCCCGCATTCGCCCAGATGATCACGCAGCTTGGACGCTGATCAAAACGTGGTTGGATGAAGTGGATTGTCCTGCGATTTCAGATCATTTTTGCTTAGCCGGTCATCGCCGGTTGACCTCTAATCCGTCACGGATCTACGAGGTTGAAGCTTGGACACAAAGCCAACATCTGTGGACCCGGCGTGCCGCGTTGACGATCACGTTGCCTTGGACCAAACACCGTAATCCTAAACCTGAAAATTTGGCCATTCGCGAACAGGTTCTCGGTTGGGCGGCAAGCCTTGCGGAAGATCAAAACACATCCATTCAAAAGGCTGTGGCCACTTGGGTTTTTGAACTGTCGCGCAAAGACCCTGAGCGTGCAGCGGCATTTTTGACGGAACACGGCCCTAAAATGCGCAATTTTGCCCGCAAAGACGCAGGCCGTTTGCTACCACAAAATATTACTCCCGCGGCGTAAGCTGTAGCCAAATAACATTTTGGAGCGCACAGTAAGATGTGCCACTGGTTGCAGGATGTTTTCCGCAACCGGATTAAACTCATAAGCCGCGCAGAGCCTTGCGAGCAACAAAGCCTCTTCCACCATCGCAAAACCGGCAATTGTACAGACACGCTGCCCCACTGAGAAGGGAATATAGGGCTCACGTTGTCAGGTTTTCAATTCTCACTCTGCCACGCGCCACAAGGCGCCCGCGAAAACTCTCCTGCTGCACCGTCTCACGCACCATCATTGGCACCGTCGGGTAAAGCCTCAGGGTTTCTATAAACACGTCTCGGGTCACACGCAATTTGCGTACATCCTAAAACCATTCAGCCGCCAGCGCCACCTACTCTTACGCCACTTGGACCTAATACTCCGGATGCATGGCCATCAAATACGGGGCCCACGACAGGGCTAATGCGCTGGTTTCATGGCCAGCCAAAAAGAATATAGCCACTTTATTCACCATCTCTGCGGGCTAAAACATCTCAACGGTCAACTGGTCATGGGTGGTCATAATCTTCGAAGCGAGATCAGGCGGCGCGGTATTGGCCAAAATCTAATCCGCCCGCTTTTGAGTCAAAGTGGAGATCGACACGCGAATGCCGGCGACACTGGCCCTTGTTTTGAGCAAAACGGCCGCGGCATCGGTGCGGGAAGGCGGATAAAAGCCACCAAATTCACCACAGGTGGGCTGCGCTGATCGGTTTTGAACTCTTCAAAGACCTGCCGGGCCATCTGATCTTCAATGAGAATGAAAACAGGATCCTAAAAACACATCGGTTGCAACAAAGCTGGTGTGGTGTTTCAGCTCCAAAGACGCAGTATTTGGATATGGGTGTCAAAAATACAGCTGGCCATCCAGCGTCTTACGATGTCAGACCAGACCATCACCTCCATATCCACATGAACCTCTGCACCATCGATCGCAGCGTCGACATGCCAGCCATAAGGTTCATGTGGTTTTGGACTGAGAGCTATCGAATAGCCGATGATGAGTGCTTGCTCTGCCCCTTCGGGGCTAAAGCCTGAGGTACCGGCGGGGATGAATTGGATCATACCCGAGAATATAAAAGACTTTAATTTTATTACTTGCCCAATCGCGAGACCTCTAAAATACAAGAAATTTCTAACGCATTATTTGGCAGATATAAATCTAAATTTTACTTCACCCCAATGTGGCTAAAGCTGGGAATTGCTCCAAAATCCACCAACTAAAGCGGGTGAATTGTCCGGTGACCATCATCAAGCCCACCGTCCAAAGTAACAAGCCCATGGTCCGTTCAATGTGCTGCATATGCCGCTTCATCCAGCCCATAAGACCCTTGAGCGAGGGGAAAAAAACGGCCACCAAAACGAAAGGAATGCCCAGGCCTGCCGCATAGCTGGCTAGTAAAACAACGCCTTTGACCGGGTTTGCCGTATCGGCAGCCAAAGCGAGGATGGCCCCCAAAATTGGCCCCAAACAGGGCGTCCAACCAAAAGCAAAGGCCAACCCCAACACATAGGCCCCAAAGGCTGATCCACCCCGGTCCCCACCATCCATCCGAGCTTCACTATCCAAAATGCCGATGCGGATCACCCCTAAGAAATGCGCGCCAAAGATCATAACCATCACACCAGCCCCAATTACGAACCAATCTTGATTGGACAAAAACAACCGCCCCAAGCTGGAGGCGGTGAATCCGAGCAGTATAAACACCGTTGATAGACCAAGCACAAAGAACAAGGAGGCCACAACCGCGCGCCGACGCGCATGGGCGGTAGAGTTCATCTCATCCATGCTGACACCGCCCATATAGGCGAGATAAGGCGGAACAATAGGCAGGACGCAGGGGCTGGCAAAGCTGATCAGCCCACCCAAAATGGCCACAAGCATCGCTGGCAGCAAACTTGCATCCCATAAATCAATTCCGAACATCACAGATACCCTTTGGCTATTTAGCCCTTCATAAGCTATCTCAGCCCTGAGGTCATCCTCAAGATGGTCACATCTATGTGGACAAAGTGAAATATCCGCCCTAATCCTTGGCCATGACTTGGGATGAAGAATTAGACGCGATTGGGCTGCTGTGCCCTTTGCCAGTGCTGAAGGCGCGCAAGCGTTTGATGTCTATGGCGGATGGTGCTGTTTTGCTGATGTTGGCGGATGATCCGGCGGCCATCATTGACGTGCCGCATTTTTGTGTTGAATGTGGACATGAGCTTTTGTCGCAAGAGGCGCAAGACGGGCGATTAAAGTTTTTGATCCGCAAACAGGGTTAACCTTCCCCCAATTATCTTAGCATTAATCCAGAAAAAAAGGCCCCCTTGTCAGAGAGCCCTTCAATCAATTTAGAATCGTTGAGATCAACCGCGTGACCACCAGCCGCGTTTTTTAGGGGCTGCAGGTGTTTCGGGTTCCGGCTCAGGGGAGGGTTTCACCACTGCAGCCACTTCAACAACGGGTGCCGCTTCAACCACAGGCTCTGAAACCGGTTCCATCACTGGAGCCTTTTGCACGGCCTCGGCCGGTTCATCCACCACGACCGCTACGGTCTTTTTAACAGCGGGTTTGCGAACGCGTTTGGCTTTTGGTTTGGGAGCCGCTTTCACAGCTTCAACCCCAGCTTCAACAGGTGTTTCAGCACCCGTGTCCGTATCGCCCGCCGCCGCTACCGCTTCTTCAGCTTCGCGCTGCGCTTTGGTTTTGTGCGGTTTGCGAACCCGTTTGGGCTTTGCAGCCAGAACGTCAGCAAGATGTTCAGCCTCTACCGCCGCATCCACAGGGACGTCAGCTCCCGCTTCGTCAGTCACAGCTTCAGTCACAACATCAACAACCTCAGCCACGCCATCAACTTCAACAGCTTTGCCTTTTGCCCCACCACGCGCGCGGCGACGACGTTTAGGCTTGTCGTCTTCACTTGGGGCTTCCGCCGTCTCATCAGAGGCAGCCTCAGAAGAAGCATCTGCTGAAGTCTCACTAGTGTCATTCTCATTTGACACCTCATTGCCTTCCGCATCGCTGCCACTACGGCGGCGGCGGCGGCGGCGGCGGCGTTTTTTTGGTGCTTCTTCTTCAGAGGTCACTTCAACAGTTGCGACCACATCATACTCTTGATCATCACCGCCCTCGTGAACCTGCTCATCAATCTGTTCCATCAAAGCAATATCAACAGAGCTGACAGTTACAGAGGCAACAGGCACAACACGGGTGGCAGTTTTGAACTTTTCGATCACATAGTCTGGGCTAATCAAGAACGGATCAGCTTCGACCCGCACAGACATACCGTAACGCAGCTCAATTTGGCCAATATGTTCACGTTTTTCGTTTATGAGGAAGTTGGCAATGCTAATGGGAGCTTTGATCAAAACTTCTTTTGACCGCTCCCGCCCGCCCTCTTCTTCCAGCTCACGCAGGATGGTCAGGCCAAGGCTGTCTTGCGACCGAATCAAACCAGTGCCGTGGCAATGGATACAAGGCTGAGTGCTGGCTTCCAACATGCCAGGGCGCAAACGCTGACGGCTCATTTCCATCAGACCAAAGCCGCTGATGCGGCCCACTTGGATGCGTGCACGGTCTGTTTGCAATTTGTCTTTCATCCGCTTTTCAACGGCTGTGTTGTTGCGGCGCTCTTCCATGTCGATGAAATCGATCACGATCAGACCCGCCAAATCGCGCAAGCGCACTTGACGCGCGACTTCTTCAGCGGCTTCAAGGTTGGTGATCAAAGCGGTTTGCTCAATGCTGCCTTCTTTGGTGGCACGGCCAGAGTTCACGTCAATCGCTACCAACGCTTCGGTGATACCAATGACCAAATACCCACCGGATTTAAGCTGCACGGTTGGGTTGAACATCCCATCCATGAAGCTTTCAACCTGAAAACGAGCAAACAAAGGTATGGTATCAACGTAATGCTTAACGTTTTTAGCATGCGATGGCATGATCATTTTCATAGTGTCTTTGGCGTTGCGGAACCCTGCGGCCCCTTCAACCAAAATTTCGTCAATGTCGCGGTTGTACAAATCGCGAATGGATCGTTTGATCAAATCGCCTTCTTCGTAAATAGCCGCAGGTGCAGATGATTTCAGAGTCAACCCGCGGATTTGCTCCCACATGCGCTGAAGGTATTCATAGTCGCGTTTAATTTCGGTCTTGGTGCGCTTGGCCCCTGCAGTCCGCACAATCAACCCAGCTCCATCTGGCACGACGATGGTTGTGGCGATTTCTTTGAGTTTCTTGCGGTCAGCAACATTGGTAATCTTACGGCTGATGCCACCACCGCGTGCAGTATTGGGCATCAAGACACAGTAACGACCGGCTAACGAGAGGTAAGTTGTTAGAGCAGCACCCTTATTGCCACGCTCTTCTTTCACAACTTGAATAAGCATGATCTGACGAACTTTGATCACTTCTTGAATTTTGTAACGCCGTGGACGCGGTTTGCGCACTGGGCGAACCTCGTCACTGTCATCTTCTTGACCAACAGATTCGATTCCGTCATCGTGGTCTCCATCGTCTTGACCATCACCTTCATCCACATCTGCCGCTGGGGCTATCGCATCTTCAGACACATCATCAGCGACAACTTCAACTACGACGGCAGGAGCGTCCTCAACAACGGCTTCTAAAGCCTCAACACCATCTTGTGCGGCTGTTTCTGATACAACAAATGTTTCAGGCTGGTCATCATTAGCCTGCGCATTATCTTCGCTCAGATCAATGGTTTCCATACCGTCAATTGCAGCCACATCACGGGTCTCAACAGGATCCAAATTGCGTTGCGAAGCGGGTTTGCCCCGACGACGGCGGTTGCGCTTTGGTTTTTGTTCTTCACGTTCTGCTTCCGCAGCCAACGATTCAGCATAGGCTTTTTCTTCAGCCAAAAGCGCTTCACGATCCGCAACTGGGATCTGGTAATAATCGGGATGAATCTCCGAAAATGCCAAAAAGCCGTGGCGATTTCCGCCATAGTCAATAAATGCGGCTTGTAACGAGGGTTCAACCCGCGTGACTTTTGCTAAATATATATTACCAGCTATTTGCCGCTTTTTTTGCGATTCAAAGTCAAATTCCTCAACTTTGTTTCCGTCGACCACTACAACACGTGTTTCTTCCGCGTGTGTGGCATCTATAAGCATCTTTTTTGCCATTATGTCCACTTGCATCGTCCGGCAAGCCTCCTGAAAGAAAGCCACAACCGAATGGATGTCTATTAAGGGCGAGACACGCAACATGGGGGCGGCTCGATGGCCTGCCTTCATCCAATGTTATGGCGTGAGCCTGTGTCATCGCGTTGCTATCTCCGACAGAATTATTTCTGCCCGTTAACTGCCCATATCTTCGATGTTTCGAAACTATAGGTCATCTCAATTGACCCAAACGAGCCATTTTCCGTCACATCCAGCCACTTTCGATGAAGAGGCGACGAATGCGAAAAAAACCATAAGCCTCCGGCTTGTTTCAACCTGAGCGCTTATATGACTCTAAGGGCGAACAGGGGGGGAAGACAATGGCAAAAAGTCCCTGTTCGGACAATGCCTTTGCGAAAGACACTGTAAACTTCCCAAAAAGTAGAACTCTACTACACCCTAGCCCAAATAATCCGAACGGCTCAATCCATATTTGGCCATTTTCTCATTCAACGTCCGCCGTGGCAGGCACAATTCGTCCATCACGCTGGCAATAGATCCCCGGTGGCGGCGCATGGTGTTATCGATCAACATGCGCTCAAAAGACTCGACGTATTCTTTTAACGGCTTGCCTTCGGTGGTCATGGCAGGGCGATCATCATCACCTTCTGCCATCAACAAAGATGAAATTGTGCCTGTGCCCCGGCGACTTTGCAGCACAGCGCGTTCGGCCACATTGATCAATTGTCGCACGTTGCCCGGCCAAGGCGCTTGCATCAACTGCGCCGCCTCTTGCGCTGTGACCACAGGGGTATCGCAGCCATATTCGTCCGCAAACTGTTCACCGTAGCGGGTAAACAACGTTAAGATATCCTCGCCTCGGTTGCGCAGAGGTGGCAGCTCAATGCGCAATGTGGCCAAACGATAGTAGAGATCAGAGCGCAACACATCTTCGCAGGTTTTGCCCTGCTCTTGCAGATTGCAAATGGCAATGATCCGTGTTTCTGAGGGATCGCCCTGCGCATTTATGACCTTCAACAGCCAGGATTGCACCTGAGGACTGAGCGCCTCAATATCTTCCAAAACCAAGGTCCCGCCTCGGGCCGATTCCATGGCGGGGATGCGGTCTTCTTCACCTGCCGGACCGAACAGCCGACGCAAAATCGTTTTTTCCTCTTCGCCAGCGCAAGAAAACAATATGAACTTTTTGCGCGACCGCGCCGAAACCGCGTGTAAAGCATGGGCCACAAGCGTTTTGCCAGTACCGGTCTCCCCTTCGATCAGCACATGACCATCAGCCTGCCCTAGATCCAAGATATCCTCACGCAACCGCTCCATAACGCCATTGGCGCCGATAAGCTTTTCCATGATGGAACTGCCCGACGACAGCTCACGCCGCAACTGCCGGTTGTCCAACACCAAGCGGCGGGTCCGGGTGGCTTTTTTTGCCAGTTCGGTCATCGTATCCGGGTTGAAGGGTTTTTCCAGAAAATCAAAGGCCCCAAGCCGCATGGCCTCGACCGCCATGGGCACATCGCCATGCCCTGTGATCATGATGACAGGTAGGCTGCTGTCGATGCCCTTTATCTTTTTGAGAAACTGCATCCCATCCATGCCCGGCATTTTAATGTCTGTCACAATGATCCCAGGATAATCGGCGTTCAGCCCTTTGAGCGCATCACCTGCGGTCGCAAAGGTTTCGGTTTCAAATCCTGAGAGGGCCAACCATTGGCTGATCGACTGCCGCATATCCTGCTCATCGTCTACAATCGCGATTTTCATAGCCTTTGCCATATTTAGACCTCGCTTTTATCAGTATTTAAAATTGGAAGCTGTCTCTTATACACATCTCCGAGCCCACGAGACTAGGCATGATCTC
>OLHR01000241.1_pt1 | contig 19483 bp, 14 predicted proteins | sample 1609291 | NCBI WGS metagenome assembly OLHR01 (sample SAMN05416707, study PRJEB24817) | seawater metagenome | isolation source: Sea water | place: Canada:Atlantic | collected 2013-07 | reverse complement strand
AAGAGACAGGAATATTATCGAGAACAAAGAGGCCGCGCTTCACCGGAGAAGTGCGCGTCGATTGGGAAGTGATAATGAGGAATGTTCCCTGACCCAGCAGTCCACCACGTCCCCGCGCGCTCTCGTCAAACTCCACTTTTCGGAATTCGCTCCCTCGCACTCCAGAGACTCCGTAGAACTTGGCAAGGCTCTCATTGAGGAAGGAATAGTTGGCATTGAGGAGTTCTAGGATAGGGCGGTTTTTCAGAAGAACATGCTGAAAGAACTCCTCCGTTTCGATTTTCATGTCCCGCCGAGTCCCGAGGTTGAAAACTCGTTGAGCCTTTCCTCGATCCCTTTCCCGGAGGATGCGGCGCACATCAATGCTCACCCCTGACAGGTCGCGCGCCTGGAGCCACTGACCCACAAAGTTTTCGACCATCCGGGCCGCCTTTTCATCACCCAGCATCCGATCAACTTGGCTGCGCAAGTTCTCTCGAAGCGTTCCTTTCGCCGCCAGATCCAGCAACCCTTTGTCGGGGGCCGAGCTCCAAAGGAAGTAGGAAAGCCGCGAGGCCAGGGCATACTCGTCGATCGGGACAACCTTGCCCGGATTATCGGGCTCGGCCTGGACCTCACTTCGGAAAAGGAAACTTGGTGAGGTCAGCGTCGCAGTGACCGCCAGCCGAACACCATCGGCGAACTTCGCTCCTTCTTCCCGGGATTTCACGAGGGCCAATGCCGTGAGCTGATCGCCCATTCTCTTCCGGAGAGGACGCCGAAAGGCCCGCAGGCCGAAGCTCTCCACGATCTCCCGCATGTAGACTGCTTGCGCTTCCCTCCCGGCAGGGGGCAGACCATTGACGAAAATCCTTTGATAACTCTCTGGATAGAGGTCCCAGCTGTCTTCCACCCCGAGACGATTCAGTCGGAATTTGCTAACCCGCACACCGGCCGTCCCATCTCCTTCTCCCTTTTCACCCGGAACGATGGAGAACTCAAACTGGTGCTCTCCTTTCGTGAGTTCGAGATTCACGACAAACCGATCACGATTCGGTTTATCGGAATCGATCTCGATTTCACGAAGCTGTTTTCCGTCGACAAAGATCCGCCACTTCGCGGTCTGTCCCTTCGGACGTCCCTTTTCGCTTTCGAGAGAATAGGAAACCTCAAGAGCATACTGTCCACCTGCATCCAAACGGCGTTTGGCTCCAACCGTTTGCGCAATATCAGCTTCCATGAAGCGAGCCGTCTGGCTGCCGCCACGGTCTTTAAAGCTCCCAGCATCAATCTCGACGGGCTTCGGTTCACCAGCGTCCAAAGGCAGAGCCATCAAGGCGATCTCTCCTGCCGCATTGAGATACTTCTCCATCAGAAGCGGTGAAATTGTGAGCACATCCCCAATGGTATCAAAGCCGAATCCGGTATCATCCGGGGGGAAATTGTCATTCGCGTTGAAGCGCACCCCGACAACATCCCCGATGGTATTTTGATACTCCTCACGATTCATCCGTCGGATCGTGACCCGTCCGGGATCTGGATTTTCGGGATCCAAACCGAAGATTCGCTTTTCGATCCATGAAACCAATTCATGCCTCTCGTCGGAAGTCGGTTGGAACTTCTTTTTAGCCGGAGGCATCATCTCCGTCCTGAGATTCTCCCAAATTCGCAACCAGACTTTTCGATCCTCAAGGAGAGCAGAAGGGTTCTCGTACTCATCCAGCGCGAGATCTCCCTTTTTCTCGCCATCCCCGTGGCAGTCGTAGCAATAGTCCTGCAGAAGCGGCTCGATCTTATCGTGAAATTCTCTTTGGACAATTTCAGCCGGGTTTTGGGCAGCCAAGGAAACTCCAGCCGTCAAGGAGACCGCGGAGACGATATGCAGAAGCGTTGATAAAGGCCTCATCTGGAGTCGAAGATTGATAATTAACTAACGTCGTCGTCGAACTCCATTTTTCACTTGAACCGGAACTTCTTCCGAAAGATCGCTCGCACTTAGCCACACCCTCGCGGTATCACGGTCCCGGCGCATCCATTCCCGCGCCGTCTGCTGCAGGGTCTGCAGTCAAAGATCCGGACTGCCAATGGAACTGGCCCACTCGATTGCCGTCTCAGGATTCTCCCGCACCACGTTTCGCGCGTAACCACTCACTGCGGAATCCTTGAAGGCCGCTTGAAAGATTCCGCAAGTTCCCGAGCGTTTCCATGAAATGCTTAAAACCCTCACGGTAGCTTCCATCGCCTTCGCCTCCGCCGTTTTCGCGCAGGACGTTTCACCCAAACTCTCACTTCCAGAAATGCCCAAGCCGCAACACGGAGCGGACTCCAAGGAAAAAGCAGGTGTCCCGAAAGGCGAAATCATCAAATTAAAGTTCTCCGACTCCAAGGTGTTTCCCGGCACAAAACGCAATATCAACCTCTACCTCCCTGCGAACCACGACCCTAAAAAGGAAGCGGCAGTGATGGTCTTCCAGGACGGTCATACCTACGTGAACCCAAAGGGTGATTTCCGTATCCCGACGGTTTTCGACAACCTCATCGCCTCGAAGGAAATACCACCCGTGATCGGGATTTTCATCGATCCGGGGCACAAGGGAGATTCCGTGCCCCCCTCTCCCTGGAAAAACAACAACCGCAGCTTCGAATACGACACCCTTTCCGCCGACTACGCCACTTTTCTTATCGATGAAATCCTGCCGTTCGTCGGTAAGGACTACAAGCTCACCGCCGACCCCGAAATGCGCGCCATTTGTGGCACGAGCTCAGGCGGGATCTGCGCATGGACGGTCGCATGGGAAAGACCGGACCAGTTCCGGAAAGTCGTTTCCTCCATCGGCTCATTCACGAATATCCGGGGCGGCGACGCCTACCCGGGCATGATCCGCAAGACCGAGAAAAAGCCCATCCGGGGATTTTTCGAGGAGGGGATCGACGATCTCGACAACAGCCACGGCAACTGGCCGCTTGGTAACATGGCGATGGAGGCCGCTCTAAAATTCAAAGGCTACGATTACAAATACGTATGGGGCCACCACGGCCACAGCGGCAAGCACATGGGCACGCTTTTCCCGGATGCCCTGAGGTGGCTTTGGCGGAAATAATACCAAGTAGCAGAAGAGAAGAGAGGCTGTTCAAGTCCCTCGATACGCCGTTAGATCTGGCTCATCGAGCGGAGGATTTCCGAAGTGATCGGCCAAACCAATCCTCACGACCCAAAATCAGCGCTGAATTGAACGACTCCACTTCGCAAATCGTCAAAATAATGTAACCAGCATGGTAAGTCTGGCGTCATAACAAGTATCGATCCTCAAATTTTCTTGAGAGCTACCCTCAGACGATGCAACCAACACACGCACTTCGCCTCGTCTCACTTCTCTTCAGTCTCACTTCGACTCACTCGTTCGGTCAAAAATCCCTTGCAGATCTCTTGGCTGAGCCAGGCGCTGATTTGTCTGACCCGGTTTCGAGAGCTCAGATCGTGGGGCAATTGAAAAAGACCTCTGCTGAACGTCGTGCCAATGCCCGCACCAAAGCCAGTGCAAAAGGACTTCCTCTTCGAATCACTCGGCCAAATGGCGCCTTTCAAGAAATCATAGATTTTGAGGGCGAAATCCCCATTTACTTTACCACTACAAATGCGAATGCCGCTATTTCCACAGGCGCAAGCCCCGTGCGCACCACCCATAGCCTTGACGGGAGTGGCGTGACCGTGGGAGTCTGGGATGGTGGCTCCGCGCGCATCACTCACCAGGAATTTGGAGCGAGAGCGACATCACTTGATGGTGGGGCCATAATTGATCACGCGACGCACGTTAGCGGGACGATCGGAGCTGCCGGCGTCGTTAGCACGGCCCAGGGTATGGCTCCTTTCGCTAAGATCGATAGCTACGATTGGAACAACGATGTCAGTGAAATGACGGCACGCGCGGCCACCGCTCCGGGGCAGGCTGATAAACTCTACCTCTCCAATCACAGTTACAACTTCGTGACGGGCTGGAATTACGTCAATAACGGCACTCGCGTCTGGGAATGGTATGGAAATGGCACCGCGACGACTTCAATCGAGCAAGACTATGGCCGTTATCATTCCTCCACTCGGGACTACGATACCCTGGCTTACAACGCTCCCTATTATCTCATTTTCCGGAGTGCTGGAAATGACCGCACCGATAATCCCACCAACGGGCAACTCGTAGCGCTCACCCCAGGCAGTAGCTCTGTGGTGGGCTTTGACTCCACGACGCACCCCACGGGCGACGGCCAATATCGCGGAGGATTTGAAACAATTGGCTTTGTAGCTCTCTCGAAAAACATCGTCACAATCGGCTCCGCCTCCGATGCCGTGACATCTGGCTCGCGCGATCCTTCCAAGGCGAATGTGAGCAGCTTCTCCTCCTGGGGGCCTACTGACGATGGCAGAATCAAGCCGGATCTCGTTGCCAATGGAGAAGCCGTTTATTCACCGCTCGCAGGAAGTAATACCGCCTATGGTTCCTATTGGGGCACTAGTATGGCCACGCCAAACGCCACCGGCTCGACCGCTCTCCTCATCGAGCACTACGCCAATCTCTTTTCCAACGGAGCACTCCGGTCCAGCACTATGAAAGGACTCCTCATCCAGACTGCCGATGACCGTGGTAATGCCGGGCCGGACTACCGATATGGCTGGGGACTGGTCGATGCCAAGGAAGCCGCCGATCTCATTTCTGATCATAAAATCTATCCGGAGCGACAGCTTATCACGGAAGCTCAACTCACAACAACCATCACGACTCACTCCCAAAGCTTCGTCTGGGATGGAAACTCTCCCATTCGTGCCACCTTGTGCTGGACCGACCCTGCTGGCACCGCCACCTCCACTTCCGATCTCCGCAGTCCTCGGCTAGTCAATAACCTCGACCTCAAAATCATCGCTCCCGGAGGTTCCGAATATCAGCCCTATGTCATGCCTTTCGTCGGCTCTTGGACCGAAGCTTCCATGAACACTCCGGCGACTACAGGCATCAATAATACTGATAACGTCGAACAAGTTCTCCTCTCCATACCTCCCTCTGCAGGAACTTATCAGGTGATGGTTTCTTTCTCCGGTAACCTCACCAACAACAGCCAAAATTTCGCGGTCATTCTCTCAGGAGCTTCTTCCAACACACCACCGCCACCGCCTCTTTCCATCGCTTCAGTTTCTCCGAATACAGGGTTGCAAGGAGCGATCACGATGGATCTGGCCGGCACTCGTTTCCTCTCGGGAACGAACGTCTCACTCTCTCGCAGTGGATATCCCAGCATAACCGCCACCAGCGTTCAACTCATCGGTGAGCAACTCCGTTGTGAGTTCGATCTTAGTCTGGCCGCGCCCGGGGTTTGGGGTGTGACAGCAACCAATCCCGACAACGAAACCGATACCCTGGCTTCGTCCTTCACCGTGAGCGGTGCTCTCTGGAGCGAGAGCTTTGATGGATCATTCGTCGGCTGGACTACTTCCGCTACCACCGGAAGTAGTTTCTGGTCTCTCACAAACACTCAGAGCCACACTCCATCCCAAGCCTATTTTATTCCCGCCCCTGCTTCAAAAACCACAACATCTCTCACCTCTCCAGCGATCCCAATTGCCTCCAATGCAAGCGATCTGCAACTGAAATTCTGGCACAACTACAGCCTGCAGTCACGGCAAGACGGGGGACGGTTGGAATTCTCCATCGATGGTGGTGCATGGTTCGATGTCAACGCCGGAGGGTCGGGAGCCGCCTTTGCCAGCAATGAATACAACGCCTCCATCAGAAGCGGTGGAAAACCTTCAGGTCGGAGCCAGTTCGCAGGCCTCCAAGCCTGGACCGGAAACAGCGGCGGCTTCATCGAAACCATCGTCAATCTCAACGACACCGTAAAATACGCTGGAACATCTCTGCAACTCCGCTGGACCATGGCAACGAATTCCATTACCTCTGGCACCGGTTGGTATGTTGATAGCATCTCACTGGTTGGCGGTGGTGATTTGACCAACCAAGCCCCGGTCATCACCTCTGCGGCAGAAAGTTCTTCCGGCGAAACAGTCACCGATCCTGACAGCACGATCTTTGAAATCATTCGCGGAGCCTCCACTTCCCTGACGGTTACCGCGAGCGATGATGGAAGTGATTCCAATCTCGCCTACGCTTGGTCCGTCTCGAAGGGGAGTCCCGTCTTCTTCTCGCCCAATTCCACCAATGCCGCCCAATCCACCAACGTAGACTTCGAGGCCGTCGGTGACTATGAACTCATGGTTTCAATCCGTGACCCTGAGGGGCTCACCGTCACCAGCATGGTCAACGTTCGTGTTCTTGAAACGGCTTCCGACATCGCGCTCACCCCTGCAATTGCCAGCATCACCTACGGCATGACAGAAGAATTTACCGCCAGCATGCTTGACCAGTTTGGCAATGCCATGACCATCCAACCCACCTCCTTCACATGGAATACCAGTGGCGGCGGCACCATTGATTCAAATGGTCTTTTCAACGCCACCGCTGCAGGCGGCCCCTTTGTCATCGCGGCTACCGACAGCACATTCTCCGGGACGTCCAGCATCACGGTCACACAAGCGACAGCCACCATCACCCTTGGCAATCTCGCACAAGATTGGAATGACACTCCCCGCATTCTGAGCATCATAACAGACCCAACCGGACTTGCGACCACCGCGACTTATGAAGGCTCGCCCACACCTCCCACCGACGTGGGAATTTACACTGTCGAAGTCAATATCTCGGACTCCAATTTCCAAGGAAGCAATTCTGGTCAACTCGTGATCACTGGTCCCATATACAATAACTGGCAAGGAACAGAATTTACCGCGGACCAGATCAGTGCAGGTGATGCCGCCCCCACCGCTGATGCCGATAAAGACGGCCTGAGTAACCTCGCCGAATATGCACTGGGCACTGATCCCAATACAGCCACAATATCCCCATCGACGACGTTAGTCGGCGGATTCCTAACACTCACCTTTGATCGCCCGATCGGCTTGAGTGATGTCACCTATCAAGCCCAACTCACTCACTCACTTGCCTTAAATGGATGGTCGCCGCTCACGATCGAAGTAATGAGCCAAACCTCAACGACCGAGACAGTCCGCGCCCGCCCAACAATCTCGCAAGATACGAATAGCCTATTCATCAGGCTTCGCATCGATTTAAAGTGATAAGAAACGGAAATAGCAGGATGGAGATTTGGGATTAATACCGGGATTCGGGTGCAGGCTGAAAAATCGATCTAGCCCTGTGCGTAAGGTATTTCAACACAAAGGAAATCCGATGCCTTCGTCCGTCCATCCCACTTTGAACCGCAGGCACTTCCTTACGGGAGCCGCTGACTTGTTTGCGCTGCCGACCCTCGAGTCCTTCGGAGCTCCTACTCCGCCGGCGGGTGGGCCGAGGAATTTCGTGGCGATCGGCACCTTTCTCGGATGGCACCAGAATGCCTTTTATCCAAAGCAGGAAGGAAAGGACTATGAGATGCCAGCCACGCTTGCACCGCTGAGCGGGCACCGGGATAAGTTCACCATCTTTTCGGGATTAGATCACCGTGCTCCGAACGGGCATGGAGCGTGGAGTAATTTTATGTGCGGAAACTCGCTGCGCACGCATTCCCTCGGCTAGATGATCGCGGACCAGATCGGTAATAAAACACGGTTTCACTCCATCCAACTGACCGCTTTTCAAATGCGACCCATAACATGAACCAGATCTTTTCCTGATGCGCAGACCACTCGCCGCAGCGCTCTTGATCGGACAATCCGTGACGGGGTTCCTTCGCGCGGAGACTGACACCGTGATTCCGGCGCCGGTGATGGATGTTCTCGCGGAGTATTGCATCGACTGCCACGACGCGGCCTCAAAGAAAGGCGATTGCGAAAATCGTGAAGGAAAACCACCAGAACGGAAATGGTTTCCGGGATCTGATGCTGGCCTTGGTTGAGAGCGAGACGTTCCGGACGAAGTGATGAAAAAATATGCCGGAATTCTCCAGTGCGCTTTCGATCAAACTCGATTCCGAAACGACCATTTGCGATAATCTCCACACCATGGATCAGGCGGGCCTTTGGAAAGGCCGCTTTCTTGATCTCCAAGCCACCCAACACTACCGCAAGCGGGGCGGCGGATCCCTAATTTCACTCAATTAAAACCCTCCCCCCGAACCCACATGAACCGACGTAGCTACCTCAAAAAATCCTCTCTCGCAGGCATTGCCCTGACTTCTGGCTTCAATATCGAAAATGGCTATGGTTATCGAGGATCCACTGATGGCGCTCTGAGCGACTCACTCGAAATCCTCAACCTTTGGAACAAACAATCCCCGGAGGATGCGAAACTCTTTTCGGCTATCTACAAGGCCCTGGACACAAACCCGGCGGCGAGCTTCGCCACTGTAGCGGGCGATAAAACGGTGCAAGCGATCTGCAAGGCACAAGGAACAACTCATTTCGGAGGCCCCATGCTCGGCTGCTTAGCAGAAGACGGAGTCAAAGTCTGGCTCCGCACCACAAAACCAGCCAGCGTGGAAGTGAAGCTCAAACTTGGTGACGAGGAAAAGACCTACGGTCCGGTCCAAAGTACTTTGGAATCTGATCTCACTGCGATCATCGATATTACCGGACTGAAGCCGGGCAGCGTCACACCCTACCAGGTGCTGATCGACGGGCATCCTATCAAAAGCCCGGAACACGCCACGATCACGACGCCTCAATCAGAAACCGGCGGCAAGACCTGCATCACCTTTGGCACCTGCCAGCATCGCTGGGGACTCGGCCACCGCGAACTGTCAGACACCATCATCAAGCACAAGCCTCTCGCCATGCTCATGTATGGCGATGTGGCAGTGCAGGACCGGCGCAATCATTTCGGAATGCATCGCGCCGACTACGCAATGCGTGACTTCCATCCTGCTTGGCAAAACATCGTCTGCTCGACTCCTGTTTACACCTCGTGGGATGACCACGATTATTTCGACAACGACCTCTCGGGAATCCCCCGTAAGTATACCGACAAAGATCGGCGCGGTGTGCGCAAGGTCTTTACCCAGGCGTGGAACAATCCCTACTACGGTCTCGGAGATGAAGGCGGTGGGATTTTTCAACACACCCGGATCGGCCCCTGCGACGTCATCATGACGGACAACCGTTACTTTCGTAAAAAGAACGGAAAGCACGCTTTCCTCGGCCCCGAGCAAATGGCATGGCTCAAGAAAACCCTCCTCGCCTGCAAAGGCCCATTCATTATTATCACCTGTGGCACGATGTGGGATGACCAAGTATCCGATGGAAAGGACTCATGGGGAACGTTCGATCCCGAAGGCCGCGAAGAAATCTTCAACTTAATTGAAAAACACCGTATACCCGGAGTCTTACTCCTTTCCGGCGATCGCCATGGTGCCCGTGGATTTAAAATCCCCCGCCCTTCAGGGTTTGAATTCTATGAATTCGAACCCGCCAGCCTTGGCGGTCGGAGCGGCCCGCCACCAAAAAAATCAAGCTGGAAAAACCAACTCTACGGCTTCAGTGACAAATTTGCGTTCGGTGAATTCACCTTTGATCTGTCTGCCGATGACCCCACAGTCACCTTCCGGCTTGTCGAAGCAAGCGGAGAAATTCTCTATGCATTGACCCTGAAACGCAGCCAACTGACACCCTCCTAATCGGAGGAGAAAACGGCACCTTCCTGAAAAGCATCGTAGAAAAAGACCCCGCATGAAAAATCTCGGCTACCTCACTAACTCGATCTAGTAGCATCGCCGAAAAAATCTACCGCTCCCTTGGCTTCCAGGAACACTGCTCCCAATTCGGACTCTGCCGACAACGGAAATTATCACCCTTGAACAACCTGACGATCGAACTGATCTGCCACGTCTGCTTACTTTACCTGCATCTCAGCACATTTCATCCACCATCAGTCAAGCTTCAACCGGTATGCTTCGGCGGCATTCTTCCAAAAATAACGCTCGCAAGCCTCCTGTCCTTTGGCAGAAAAATACTCGTTTACGAGCTTCACAAGACTGGGGTAGTCGCCGCTGTTTCTGGTGCACGGCCAGTTGCTGCCGAAGATGAGCCGTTCCTCACCGAGGTTCTTCCAGAGCACATCTAGAACGCTGCGATAGTGGTCGATGTCATGAGGCGCGGGCTGTGGGATGCTGCGCTGATACAAGCCAGAAATTTTGCACCACACGTTCTTGTTCTTCGCGAGCTTCTCAACCGCAGCGGCCCACTCGGGATTCGCTTCCTTACCATCAAAATTATATCCAATCACATGGTTGATCACGATGTGCAGATCCGGAAGAGTTCGCGCTAACTGATCGATTTTCTTGACCGCGGCAACCCCTCCTCCATTCACGAGAATATCGACGCTCAGGTCACTCTTTGCGAGTTCCCGCAAACTGGTGAGGAACTTCGGGTCGGTATAATTGATCTCCTTCTTGCCTTTGCCATTGCGCGCCCGAATACCAACCAAACGTTTATCCTTTTTCAGCTCCCTCAACTGCTTCGTAAAGTCATCGGCATAGGGATCAATGTTGCCCACCAGTCCGACAAAGTAGTCGTCTCCCTTCACGAGATCGAGGACCCACCGGTTGTCCACAAGGCGATCGCTCGCTTCAACAATGATCACCCCCGTGAGGCCCGCAGGCTTCGAGACCTTTTTGAACTCCGCCGGCAAGTGCGGTCTGTAGAGCACCTCGTCGTCTTTCGGGGGCCAGGGAATACCATCTTCGCGCGTCGGATCATAGAGATGGATGTGGGTATCGATCATATGCTTCACCCGGGGAAGCGGACGCTCATCGGCTAACGTAATCGTGATCAGCAGGAAAAAGGAGAACAGGAATTTCATAACAATGCCGACGACCCTAGAACACAGCGGTAGCGCGACCAGAAAAATGTATCCCTTCCCTATCTTTCTCCCACGCTCTCCTGTTCAGAGGAAAAACTTGATCGTTACACGAGTTTCAAGTGGCTAGCACGCTTCTCGCTTGAGTAGACGCAACAACTTCCCATTTTTTCTCATACCAGTGTGGGAAATAGGGTGAAAATGGGCAACGCATGAAAAGCACTTTTCACGAAATCCGAAAGTTACAGGACTTGTTTCCAAAGAGATCCTTTCTTCAATCCGGCTGGACAGCGCTTGTCGCGGCCACCGTTCTTCTCTCAGCCTTCACGACGCCGGAATCAGTGCAGGCTGCCGACCCCTTACTCGAATTGATGACGTAAGCTCAAGAATCTAAAATAGCTTAAGAAGGGAGCAATTCCTGCCCCACTCTCAACCTTCTCTGAATCACAGTTTTTCTTAATTAACCGGGTTCACCAGAAGCTCGTCGACAAATAGCCAAGCCTCACGGCCCTTGGCTTGATGCCAATCGGGGATGGTCCCGAGATTCTTGGCATGAACCCGAATGTAGCGTACCTTAGTTCGGCTAATTTTGGTCGATAAAGTGATGTTTGCCGTGGGCTCTTTGACCGGGATTTCATGCTTGATCGTTGCGACCGATTGGAAGGTCTTGCCGTCGCTTGAAGTCAAAAATTCGACAGTCGATGGCAGGAAGATTCCGGCTGCGGTCACCTGACATGAGGAAAGCCCCAGTGCGTGAATTGGCCTCGTTTCGCCAAGGTCGATCGTCGCAATCAGATCGTCGCCTTCAAAGCCCAGCCAATCATTTTTGAGATCGTTTTTATCACCCATGATGCCGTCGACCAACTCGGCGGAGCCTGTCCCGGAATACGTTTGGCTGGCCGGAGTTGCGAGAGTAACGGGACGGTCGCGGGCCGTGTGCTTGGCAAGCTTGAGCGCGAGAATAGCATCCACGATTTGTTCAATCTGGTCATTCTTCAAGTAAGGGTGGCCCGGCATTTGGTGGAGCTCCCCCCACACTCCCTTGCTACCGTTTTGAATCTGCTTCTTCAGGTAGTCCTTCTGCTTCGGAAGAGTTGCATACCTTTCGATGATCTTCTCGAACGATGGTCCAATCAGCGTGCCCTCACCCTGGTGGCAGGCCGCACAATTGTTTTGTCGCATCAGCGCGGTGCCTGGATGTTTGGAGGGCAGTCCTCTGAGGGTGCGCACTGCGACCACTTGATTTCCCGCCAGGCCTCCATCGATGCGATGGCTGATCCGTAGCAAGCTCCCCCCGTTGTTAGGGTCCCAGCCACCCTTGCCATACTGCAGGACAAAAAGTTGCCCCTTTCGGTTGAACTTTACGTTCATGGGAGTTTGGAATCGATGGGCGGTGGGAAAGGGTTTGATCGCAACCATCTTTTCATTTTCGTCCAACTCCACCACCTTGACCCAGCCTCGTGCGTAGTCGGCGATGAACCAGTGATGGTCGAATGACTTCGGCAAGCCGCCTGCATCCGCCTGGCGGGTGTCGTCGTGATAATACACCGGGCCGCCAATTGCCGAAGCACCTCCTTGACCCAATGACGGGAAAGTTTTTGACGGAGGATGGCTATACCAAATCATCGGCTTCTGCGCCGGAGACAACTCTTTGACACCCGTGTTTTCCTTCAGATCATTGATGGGCTTCTTTGGGTCGAAAGCGCCCGTGACAGTCTTTTTGTCGAAGGCATAAGTTGGGTAGCTTTCGTTGGGTCCGATGAAGAAGGGCCAACCAAAGAATCCCGCTTTTCGGGCCTGGTTGAATTCGTCAAAACCCAGCGGCAAGAGCTTTTGGTCGACGTTCTTCAGGTTCCCACAATAGTAATCAGCCGGACCGTTTTCGCCCCAATAAAGATGGCTCGTTCGTTGATCGATCGCGATCCGAAATGGATTGCGACAGCCCATGACATAGATCTCCGGACGGGTGTTTGGCATGCCAGGTGGAAAGAGGTTGCCAGGCGGAATGGTATAACCCCCGTCCTTTCCGGGACGCACCCGCAGAATCTTTCCGTTCAAGACCGCGCTGTTCGTCGAGGTCCGTGCCGAATACAGGTATTGAGTGTGATCCTGATTGTCGCCGCTACTGATATACAGATTCCCCTTGGGACCAAAAGCCAAGGAGCCCGCTTCATGAATGCGGTCCTGATCCCGGAGCGAGGGAATCTTCAGAATGATCTGCTCGCTCGCCTTATTCAACAGACCGTTTTCGTAGCGAAACCGTGACACCACATGATCGTGCTCCAAGGACTCACCGCCCGGTTGCGTGTAGCAAAGGTAAACCCACATGTTCGACTCGAAATTGGGATCAACCGCAATTCCCATGACGCCGGATTCGACATCCCAGCTCCACCTTGGACCTTGCTTGCGGTAATCAACCTCCAGATGGGCCGCGACGCGTGTGATGCCAGTGGTGAGATCGACGACCTTGATGTTGCCGTGGAGCTCGGCAATGAAAACGAGGTCGCCGGCAATGGCCATTTCCATGGGGTTCGACAAGTCCGTCGCGACCGTCTCCACTGCGAAATCCTTGGACGGAGGAAAGGGGCTCGCTTCACTGCGGGACTGCGCTCCAGCCAATGAAACGAGCAGGACAAAGAGAATCGGGATCAGCAGTCGTAAGTAGTGCATCAAGCACCAAGGAATAGCAGATCTGCCGACCGAAGGCGATGACCAAGACACGATTACGAAAGGCCATCGAGTAAGTGATGGAGTTGCCGAACTTTGCAACGTAGCCTTTTTCACCCTCGAATTCAGTAGTGATCTTACGTACTCGAACGAGGACGTCGGGGCTCAATTTTTCCGGATGGGTGAGCTCGGCAGCTTGCAAGGAGGCAGCGATAATTTGTGTGAACAGCACAAGGGGCAAAAAGAGGGAACTGTTTGTCATGTTTAAGTTCTATGGAATTTGATCAGCCGAGAAATTACCAATCCGACGGACGCGGAGATGGCGATTTTATCGGGAGGCGCTTGGGAGCTAGACTCTCTGCATGAAAATGTTGGGCCTGTTGCTCACTGTCCTTGTGGTATTGCCATTCGGCGTTTTGTCCGCTGAATCGTTCACGCTGGAGTCGAAGGGCGACCCCGCGCAGATCGCGCTCGACCACGCGCTCGAAAATTCCCACGCCGCTACTGGAAAAAAGTATCGCTGTGAGGTGGCCAATCTCCCTCGCAATGTCACTGTCGAGAGTGCCGACCCGGAGGGCGTGCGCGGCCACACCATGCACCACCGGCACAGTGCCGGCTCGGTCAGCTACGCACGCTTCGACCACCACGTCTACAAGAACCTCCGGATTTCGCAGACGAATAGTGAACCGTTCAACCGTGGTCTCGACGACCGCAGCGAGCAGCATGGTCCGGTGACGGTCGACGGCCTCACCTTCTCCGGCCTCAGCCGCAGCGGCATCCCATTTATCCAACTCAGCGACTACAACGTCAACGGCGAGGCTGAGACACACGTGCGTAATCTGAAGATCGAAGACCGTCGTGATGGCGACGACGATGCACTCCGTCGCCCACTCGTCGATATGGGGGGTGGTGCGCGGACAAGGGATCCGGAGATCTCGGGTGTTCCGGTGATCGTACACGATCTCTTCGGCGCAGGAAAGCATGCCAAGTTTGTCAGTAGCCGGGACGTCCAATTTACCAAAGCAAAGGCGCGCTACCGCGAACAGAAGCCTTACACCGGAGAAGAGAGTCGCGTCACCGATACGCCCGAAGCGAAGTTTCCCAAACTGTTGGACCCGATCGATGACCAGCCGCCCGCGACCATCATCACGTGGCCGAAACGTGGCTTGCCGGTCAAACTCGGCAAGGATGGCACGCTCGAAGTGCGCGGTACCAGCACCGACGATTACGAGATTGCCGGAGTGGTAGTCAACGGAGTGGAAGCGAGCGACCTCGATTACAATTTCACCGGGTGGAGTGTCAAACTGAGCGGCTTGAAACCAGGTAAGCTGAAGCTCACTGCTCTTGCGACTGACAAATCAGGAAATCGGGAGCAGACTGCGCACGTCCTCATGATCACAATCGCCGAATGAATATCCTTACTCTAATCCTAATCCTGTCCCTCGGGGCGTCCTTTGCCGACGAGGCCACTGAGAACCTCAAAGGAAAGAATCTCGTCGCGTGGTGCATTGTCCCTTTCGATGCCATGAAACGGAACCCTGCCGAGCGGGCGGAGATGCTTAAGGAACTCGGCATCGGCCGCTGTGCCTACGATTGGCGCAATGAGCACGTCGTCGAGTTTGAGGAAGAGATCCTCCAATACAAAAAGCACGGTATCGAGTACTTTGCCTTTTGGGGCGGACATGAATCGGCTTTCGTGCTTTTCGAAAAACACGGACTCCACCCGCAGATTTGGCAAACCGCCCCGAGCCCGAAGGCCGGCACGCAGGAGGAGAAAATCGCGACCGCCGTGGCGTCACTGGAGGTGCTGGCAAAGCGCACCTCAACGCTCGGCTGTAAACTAGGTCTCTACAATCATGGCGGCTGGGGTGGCGAGCCGGAAAATCTTGTCGCGGTGTGCCAAGGACTACGCGCCCGCGGCCACAAGCACGTTGGTATTGTCTACAACTGGCACCACGGCCACGGACATATCGATGATTGGAAGGAATCTCTCGCATTGATGAAACCATTCCTCCACTGCCTCAACCTCAACGGCATGAACGACGCAGCGCAACCAAAGATTCTCCCGCTGGCACAGGGCGAGCACGATCTGGCGATGCTGAAGACGGTCGTCACGAGCGGCTACGAGGGGCCGGTGGGCATTCTTGATCATCAGAACAAACTCGATTCAAAGATCGCGCTCGGCGACAATCTCGATGGCTTGGAGTGGCTCAAGAAAGAACTCGCGAAACCGGGCTCCGGTGGCACCAAGCCAAGGCCCAGGCAATCTTCAGAATCAGGTAAGTGAGGAAACTTTAGCCAGATTCAGTTTAGGGATTCTTTCTCAGGTCGCCCTTGAACTTAAATGCCTTCTTTCCGGTGATATCTGCGCTCGTGAATGAAGGGCACCAGTAACTTTCCACGTGCCCGATGACTAGGTCGGTGCCAGTGAAGTGGTCGACACCCGGCGGACGTTCGGGGTTGTACATCGTATCGGTCATGTCACGCATCAGGGTGACGTTCTTTCCGAGTTTCGTCATCTGCCGGATTCCGAACGGACGGCCAAGGACACACATGTTCAGGTGCACGCCGCAAAGGATAACGTTGTCGATTCCGCGTTCCGCGAGCAGGTTGTAGGTCTCCTGGCCGCTATCGGTCAAAGCGTCGCCCTCGACCATCTCGATCAGCTTGATCTGGCGCGACCAAGCTTCGCGAATCTCGCACTTTTCGCCCTTGCAACTGCAGCCCATATCCGAGTCGTCGATTGGAAGGACCCCTTCATGCTTCGGATCCGTCCAACACCAAGTGGTTCCCCAGCGGGGCGCGGTCGAAAGTTCGATGGGTGCTTTGGCGAACTTCGCGGCTTGGGCCAGTTTGCGCTGCGGCGTGGTCTTGTGAAAATCAACCACGCTGCTTGGGGCATGGATAATGAAGACGCCCCGAGCACGCGCAGCTTTCACGGTCTCATTCAATGCTGGAGCCATCTCCGCGACCCGGCGTGAGGCCGATTTGCACCAGTGATCGTCCCACATGTCACAGATGATCAGCGCCGTCTTCTCCGGCTTCCACTTCACCTGCTTGGTCGTCGGATCTGCGCTGGCGTCCTCTTTGCTGCGCGAGCGCAAGTTGAGTTCGAGATCTTCAGCCAAGGCGCTCGTCGACGTCATCATGGTGATCAGCGCACTTGCACAGATCAATTTTTGCAAGACTTTCATAAAAAGATACTGCCAGTGCCTAGGGGATCTCACAAGGCTCGACATCATCCATTTTGAGACAGCCCGAAAACACTTTCTCTTATTTGCACTCATTAATCGAATCACGATGCTGCCAGACAATGGGAGACCTCAAGCGCTTTATAAAGTGATGGTATTCACCTGAGAGGTTTCCCCATCAAGAAAATCGAATAGGCGGTCCGACCAGCCCCTTTGAAAAGCTCGCCAGCAGGGGCTGACTCGTCTAGTAATACGGAATGCAAAACCGTCGCCACTTCATCAGCACTGCCACTGCCTCGCTCGTAGCGAGCGCACACGCGGAGACCAAGCCCGGCCAGAAACTCCGCGTCGGTGTCATGGGGCTCAGCCGTGGAAAGGCACACATCAGCAACTTCGCCCAGCTCGAGGGTGTCGAGATCGCCTACGTCTGTGATGTTGACCAGAACCGCCTCGCCGCCGGGGCCAAGTTCGCGGCCGACCGCCAGAACGGCAAGGCTCCCAAAGCCGTCACGGACTTCCGCCGGATCCTCGAAGACAAAGACGTCGATATCCTTTCCATTGCTGCTCCGAATTTTTGGCACGCGCCCGCCACCATTCTCGCCTGCGACGCCGGCAAACATGTCTACGTGGAAAAGCCCGGCAGCCACAACGCGCGCGAAGCGGAACTCATGGTCGCAGTCGCGCAACGAACCGGGCGCAAAGTGCAGATGGGCAACCAACGACGCAGCGCCCCGGGTTTCCGGGAAGGGATTGAAAAACTCAAAGCCGGTGCCATTGGCCAACTCCGCTACGCACGCTGCTGGTACGACAACAAGCGGACTTCGATCGGAAAGGGCAAACCCGCCGCCGTTCCGGCGAACCTCGACTACGATCTCTGGCAGGGACCCGTCCCCGCGCGCCCTTACAAAGACAACCTAATCCATTACAACTGGCATTGGCACTGGCTCTACGGCGGCGGCGAACTCGCCAACAATGGAGTGCACGCGCTCGACATCGCCCGCTGGGCACTCGGAGTCGATTTGCCCATCCTCACCAGCTACACCGGTGGACGCTACCATTTCGACGACGACCAGGAAACACCCGACACCGCTGACGCGACCTACGATTTTGGGAAAGTCGGAATGAGCTGGCACGGCAGCAGTTGCCTGCAGCGCAAGCATGAAAAGCACTCCTTCGTCAGTATCTATGGCGACGGCGGTATCATGTCATTCGACAGCGGCGGCTACCGGATCCATGACAACACCGGCAAGCTCGTAGAGGAGAATATGCCCGGCCTGAGCGACATCCCCCACTTCCAAAATTTCGTCAATGCCATCCGCAAAGACGAGGCGCTCAATGCAGAAATCACCGATGCCCAGAAGAGCACCATGCTCTGCCACCTCGGCAACATTTCCTATCGGGAGGGCATTCAGATCAAGGGCACCGAGGCTCCTAAAAAGCAGTGGCAGAGAGAATACTCGGACCTCTGGAAGCCCGCAGGAATCTAGCCCACTCCACTTTCGTAAACAGGATTGCTTAACCAAGTGCAACGCCTTCGATCCTGCGCCTCTCCTGAAGTGCATTCGGAACGGATGAATCGGCAAGGAATTTCCTTCTCTCGCTGATCTCCTTGGCGATGATGGGAAGATGGTTCGCATTCCCTTAGCCGTAGCTTGCTTCATTCTTCTTTCTTTGACGAATGCCCGCGGATCCGAATGGACCCGCACCACGATTCCCACCAAAAGTATTCCGAATTCTGAAAATCTCTGGCTGCGCTGCTTTCTTCAGGTCCCGGATCGCCTTGTCACATCGGCAGGTGATGAACGTGATCTTTGGCGGAGTTCAACGGTTCTCGCAATCTCCGATCTTCCCGGAAAGTTTGAGCTCTTATTAAACGGTCAAAGCATCGTCGAATCTGCCGGAATTCCCTTGGGAAAAGAACAACGCTTCAAGATTCCAAAGAACGTTCTGAAGAAAACTCGCTTCAACACTCTGGTCATCCGGATCAGCAACAAAACAGCCGGTCGAGGATTCACTTCAGCCCCCGTGCTGATCGATTACTTTAACGAAATGATTCTAAATCAGGAGTGGGAATTCACGACCACGAAACCTTCCCTCGCCGAGCTTGAAGCCAGTCAAAAAAAACCGGCATTCGCCGCTTATCCGTCCAGTCAATTCAAACTCTCGAGCCGCCCTCTGGCTCGCACGGTTGATCCTATCCGTGGGCGACAGGTCCCTCCCGGAGAAGACCTCGCTTTGTTAAAGACCGACGATGACCTCGCCGTCGATGCCTTGCTCAGCGAACCGGAAATCGCACAACCGACCCACTTCAGTTTCGACACCCGGGGCCGCATGTGGGTCGCGCAATATCGCCAGTATCCCTACCCCGCCGGTCTCACGATGATTGGACGCGACCAGTACTATCGCTCGAAGTATGATCGCGGAGCCGACATCATTAGCGTGCACGAAGATCTCGATGGAGATGGCACCTATGAAACGAGCAAGAATGTCCTTGAGGGCCTGAACATGGCGAACTCGGTCGTCCGCGGTTGGGGCGGCCTCTGGGTGATGCACACTCCGTATCTCCTGTTTTATTGCGATGAAAATGGCGACGACATCCCCGAGGGGGATCCCGAAGTTCGACTCGCCGGTTTTGGGCTCGAAGATACCCATAGCGTAGCCAATGGTCTTGCCTGGGGCCCCGACGGCTGGCTCTACGGAGGCCAGGGCAGCACCACCACCAGCCGTATTACTCGCCCTGGCTTTGATCTGTCTCTTATACACATCTCCGAGCCCACGAGACTAGGCATGATCTCG
>OLHR01000234.1_pt1 | contig 19959 bp, 17 predicted proteins | sample 1609291 | NCBI WGS metagenome assembly OLHR01 (sample SAMN05416707, study PRJEB24817) | seawater metagenome | isolation source: Sea water | place: Canada:Atlantic | collected 2013-07 | reverse complement strand
TCTACACCTCTCTATTCGTCGGCAGCGTCAGATGTGTATAAGAGACAGGATTTGGATCAAATTAATTATGCCCTTGCAGGCATCAGCAGATAAAAATGGGCCGGCAACCGCCGCCCGCGACTATGCCTTGCAAGACGATAGCAAGGTCACCCTGCCCGCCCCACAAGCGGCTATTTATCAGGCGGCACCCAATCCTGATATGAATCTGTACTGGGGTGAATTGCATGTGCACACAAGCGAAAGTTTTGATGCCACCCTATTTGGCAACACGCTGACTATTGACGACGCGTACCGCTTCGCTAAAGGCGAGCCGTTAGATAGCCCCGGGGGGCAGGTCATGCAGCTTAGCCGCCCACTGGACTTTGTGGCGATCACCGACCACGCAGAAGGGTTTGGCACCCGCACCCACTGCGACAGCCCCGACCTCTCGCTTGCGGAGCGTGCCGCCTGCTGGCTGGCCAACGAGCCTAACCCCATGATTTTCCAAATCCTGACCAGCGCTGTGCGCGGCACCGCAGCCCCCGGCGACCCCTCAAAACCTGCCGGCGTCTATCAACGCACGTCCCGCCAGTCGCCTAAGCCCGGCGCTTTTCCTACCTGTAGGTTTGGCAATAACGCACTCGAACGGTGCTATCAAAACGCCAAGAATGATTGGGCTCGCTATGCGGATCTTGCCGATAAGTACTATGAACCGGGTGAGCTGACCACGTTGATCGGCTACGAGTATTCACCAGCACTGCCCGAACAAGGCAAGCACCATCGCAATGTACTCTTCCGCTCCAACACGGTGCCTGAGCGCGCCCTTTCAAGTCTGGATGTGCCCAACGCCATTGAACTGTGGAAGGGACTGGAAGCCAATTGTGGCGAAGGTTGTGACTTTCTCACCATGCCGCACAATCCCAACAAGGCTTGGGGCCTTACGTATTCGCGCTATACGTGGGACGGACAGGAATACAGTGAGGCTGACTGGCGCCTGCGCCAAAAGCGTGAACCGCTGGCAGAAATATTCCAGGTCAAGGGCGCACAGGAATGTGCGCTCGGCGTGGGCGCGACCGATGAAGAATGTGCCTTTGAACAAGTGTTTGACCCCTGTCAGCCCGGCGAAACCACCGGCTGTGCCTTTAAAACCGGTTTTGTCCGTCAAGGACTTAAGGTCGGTCTGGCGCTTGATAAAGAGCTGGGGTTTAACCCTCTGCAATTCGGTTTTATCGCCGCCACTGACAGCCACAACTCCAACCCCGGGGATGTAGAGGAATGGGACTTTCCCGGTGCGGTGGGCGCGGTCACGTCTTCGGCGGCGCGGCGCTTGAGAGCGACCAAGGAAACTGCAGCTGCTTATAAAACCATTCTAAAATTCAACACATCGGGTGGACTAGCGGCGGTTTGGGCGCCAGAGAATAACCGTGAAGCGATCTTTGATGCGCTTGCCCGCCGCGAAACCTATGCGACATCTGGCCCGCGCTTAGCCGTGCGCTTCTATGCAGGTTGGGGTATTGATGATGCCATTATGGACGTCCAAAACCCGTTCCAGTCTTTAATGGGCAACGGCGTGCCCATGGGTGGCGTACTACACGTACCCCAAAATTCTGATGCGGCGCAGCGACGTTCTCCCGGCTTTTTTGTCTGGGCGACACGCGATCCAATCGATGCCCCATTGCAACGGGTGCAAATGATTAAAGGCTGGATCGATGCTGACGGTCAAACCCACGAGAAGGTCGTTGATATCGCCTGCTCGAACGGATTAACCGTTGACCCAATAAGCGGCCGGTGTGCGGATAACGGCGCAAGTGTCGATGTCACTACCTGCAACTTCAGCACGAACTCCGGCGCCGATGAACTGAAGACCGTCTGGCATGACCCAGACTACGATCCAAGCCGCGCCGCCTTCTACTATGTGCGTGTGCTGATGAATCCGACCTGTCGCTGGTCAAGCTATGACGCCATCCGTTTAGGACGAGAGCCCGACCCCCGGGTCCCAGCGACCATCCGAGAGCGGGCGTGGACCAGCCCTATCTGGCTTGATCCGGCTGGATAAGTCTGGCGGTTTTCTCGGAACGATATGTCGGCAGCTGTACTTTTTCGGTAATCAGGAATAAGGCCCTATGATTTTTCGCATTGCAATGATTGTCGCTTTCGCCCTAATGGCCGGTTGCTCTGGCGACTCACAGGAGGCGCAAAAACGTGCAGAGGCGCGAGAATACTACCGCACGACCAATACAATCATTCCAGCGAGTGATGAGATCATAACATTCCCGGCACTGCCCATGCCCGATGACAGCCGCCCTGCGTCTAACCCCGATCGCAATGCCTACTTTGGCGATCTGCACGTGCATACGACGCTGTCCTTTGATGCCTCTGCTTTTGGTACCACCGCCTCACCTGCCGATGCCTATCGTTACGCGCAAGGTGAAGCGATCAAGCACCCCGGTGGATTTGAAGTGCAGATGGCACAACCGCTGGATTTTTATGCCGTGACTGATCACGCGGTCATGCTTGGTCTGATTAATGAAGCCGAAGATACCAGCACCTCGGTGTCGCAATATGATTTTGCAAAGCCCTATCACAACATGAACGAGTCGGTGGGTGGCGGCCTATTAGATTTGGCCAAAAGAAGTAAAGTGTTTAGTAACTTTGTCAGCGACGTCGTGGCCAGCCTCCTCAATGGCACGATCAATGATGGGGTCGTCAACGACGCTCTCAAATCCGGGTGGATACAAACGGTTGAGGCTGCGAATGAAGCTTACAAGCCCGGTACGTTTACCACTTTTGCAGGGTACGAGTTCACCTCCTCCACAGACGAAAGAGAGGCTCTGCATCGCAACGTGATTTTTCGAGGTGCCGAACGCTTACCCGCGCAGCCTTTCTCGAGGTTCAACAGCATGAACCCCGAAGGGCTGTGGGACTGGATGGATGCGTTGCGCAAGCAAGATATAGAAAGTCTAGCGATACCGCACAACAGTAACGGCTCCAACGGTGCCATGTTTATGTTTACCGATTGGGCTGGCAACGCCATTGATCAAGAGTACGCAGACCAACGCATGCGCAATGAACCGTTAGTGGAAATCACGCAGGTGAAAGGCACATCGGACACCCACCCGCTACTGTCGAGGAATGACGAATGGGCCAATTTCGAAATTTTTCCACTGCGCACCTCTACCAGAATTCCCAGCAACCCACGCGGTAGCTATGTGCGTAACGCCTGGCTACGCGGATTGTCCATGGCAGACAGCGCCGCAGCCAACCCCTATAAATTCGGCGCTATTGGCTCCAGCGATACGCATACGGGCGCAGCCTCGCTGCAGGAAGACAACTACTTTGGGAAAATTGGGACGTTTGATGATACCGCAGAAAAGCGCGGGTCTATACCGGCGAGCTTTCTTTACGGCACGCTGGTCAAGCTGGCCGCGCCCGAAATGGTGGAAGTGGTAGACGACCAAACCTACCTTGATTTTTCAGGCTACAAGTATTGGGGCGCATCTGGGATTGCCGGGGTATGGGCCGAGGAAAATACCCGCGAGGCTATTTATGATGCACTGCGTCGCAAAGAAACCTTTGCCACCAGTGGTACACGGATAAAAGTGCGATTTTTTGCCGGTTACGCACTCAATAATGCACCGTTGGATAGCCCTGACTTAGTGAGCACTGCTTACCAGGATGGGACCACCATGGGTGGCACCCTGAAAGCAGACGGTGATCGCCAACCCACCTTCTTTACCTGGGCTGTCGCCGACCCCAACACTGCGCAACTACAACGGGTGCAAATCATAAAAGGCTGGCTTGAAGAGGGTGAACACCAAGAGCACGTTTATGATGTGGCGTGCTCAGACGGATTGATTGTTGACTCGCAAACCCATCGCTGCCCTAACAACGGCGCACGCGTAAACCTGAATGACTGCTCTATCACAGCGAATGTCGGCGCCGCCGAGCTGAAAGCCCTGTGGCAAGATCCCGATTTCATATCAGGGCAAGAGGCGTTTTACTACGTGCGCGTATTAGAAAACCCGGTCTGCCGCTGGTCGACCTGGGACGCTATACGCGCAGGTGAAACACCACGCTCAGACCTGTCAGCCACCATTCAGGAACGCGCATGGTCGTCGCCTATCTGGTACAGCGCTGCGGACAACAACAACTTTGTAGATTGAGATAACGATGACTAAACCTTTTGAATCAGTCGATGTGCTAATTGTCGGTGCCGGCCTAGCCGGTATTGGCGGCGCCTGCCAGTTACGTCGCAACTGCAGCGACCGCAGCTTTATGATTCTTGAGTCCAGAGCCACCAGCGGCGGCACCTGGGACTTATTCCGCTACCCGGGGATTCGCTCCGACAGTGATATGTATACCTACAGTTACGGCTTCAAGCCCTGGCGCGACAAATCTACCATCGCCGACGGCCAAAAAATCCTCGACTATATTCGTGAGGCAGCGGCGGAAAATGACGTGGAGCGCCATATCCGCTATCAGCACAAGGTGGTGGCTGCCAACTGGTCTTCGTCCGAAAAACGCTGGCTGGTGACTGCCGAGCGCGGCGGCTCTGGTGATGGCAGTGGTGAATCAGTGACGATCAGCTGCAAGTTCATTTTTAATTGCAGCGGGTATTACGATTACGAGCAGGGTTATATCCCTGAGTTTGCGGGTATCGATAACTTTAACGGACAGGTGTTGCATCCACAGCATTGGCCGGAAAACTTAGACTACCACGACAAACGTGTGGTCGTGATCGGTAGTGGCGCCACCGCGGTGACTCTGGTGCCGGCGATGTCCAAAGACACGGCCAGCCTAGTGATGTTGCAGCGCACACCAACGTATATAGCCAGCATACCCGCTGAAGACCCCATGGCGGAGACTCTGGGCAAGTGGTTACCCGATAATTGGGTTTTCCGCCTGATACGCTGGAAAAAAGTGCTGTTTCAGATTTATATCTATAACCTGTCGCGCAAAAAGCCACGACAGCTGCGGAGATACCTGATTGGTCAAGTGCGCAAAGCGCTAGGCCCCGACTATGACGTCGCCACTCACTTTACCCCAGACTACAATCCTTGGGATCAGCGTCTGTGTGCGGTACCCGATGGCGATCTTTTTGCCGCAATACGCGCCGGAAATGCCGAGGTGGTGACGGATCACATTGATCAGTTCAACAGCGACGGTATTCAACTCAAATCTGGCAAACAACTGGATGCCGACATTGTCATACTCGCGACAGGCCTCAACCTTAAGTTTGCCGGTGGTGTCCAGTACAGCATCGATGATAAGAAACTTGATATAACCGAGCACTTTATCTTTCGGGGGATGATGTTCTCTGATGTGCCTAATATGGCTTTTACGGTGGGCTATACCAATTCTTCGTGGACCCTTAAAACGGATTTAACGGGCAATTACGTCTGCCGCTTACTGAAGAAGATGGATCGCGGCAACTATAGCACCGCGACGCCACGCATGAACGGGACGGTTGATGAAGTGCCACTATTAGATTTCGACGCCGGTTATGTCCTGCGTGCACGGGCGCAGTTTCCCAAAAATGGCAACCGCTTACCGTGGAAGAACTACCAGAACTACATTAGAGACTTTGTCGGTTTGCGTCTTGGCCGGCTCAATGATGATGAATTGGAGTTTCGTTAACCGTTCTATCTTTAACCATAACTGAATTATTGGTTATCAATCATAAAATGTTAATGCTCAAAAATTCACTATATTGATTCGTTCAAAAACTTGATTCACGCAGCATCAGGGGAGTTTAGGATATGAAAAAAATGCTAATAGTAGTCCTTGGCCTAGTCATTATTGTCGGCTTCGGTCGAGCGTTACTCACGCTACCTGCAGTACAGGATATGGTTCTTGAAAACGGCATAGCAATCATTGCCAAACGCGGCGCCGATCCGCTTCCGGACTCAGAAAGTCTGAGAGTTTATGTCTGTGGCAGCGCATCGCCGCTCGGAATGGGGCAGGCTCAGGCGTGTATCGCCGTTGTTACGCCGGAGCATTTCTTTCTGATCGACTCCGGCGCCGGTTCTACCGACAATATCAGTCGCCTGGGCTTGCCGACCAGTGAACTGGACGGTCTATTGCTAACGCACTTCCACTCGGACCACATCGCAGAAATTTATGAAGTTAACCTCAACTCCTGGGTACAAGGCCGACCACAGCCTTTGACAATCTATGGCCCGCAGGGTGTTGCTGAGGTAACGAATGGCGTGAATGCCACTTACCGGCAGGATCGGATTTATCGCACCGGTCACCACGGGGAGGATTTGCTACCGCCGGCACTTGGGGTATTGGCGCACAAAACGATTGTTCCAGGCATCATCCTTGACGATGGGGATCTCAAGATAACCGCCTACCTTGCTGAGCATCCGCCCATTCATCCTGCGGTGGGTTATCGTTTTGACTATCGCGGCCGCAGCGTTGTCATTTCAGGCGACAGCAATGTGACCGGCGAGACGCTGAAGATCGTCGACGGGGCTGATCTACTCCTACACGACGCGCTGTCACTGCCAACGGTAACAGCGCTGTCGGAGGCGCTGGGCGCAGTGGGACAGTCTCGACAGTCCAAAATTGTGTCTGACGTCATGGACTACCACGCTTCAACGGACTCCCTGATTGTACTCGCAGAGCAATCGAATGTAGACATGGTGGCCTTCTATCACCTGGTGCCAGTGCCGCCAAATTCTGTAGTGGAAGATATCTTCATACGCGGGGCACCGGACAACTTCCTTCTTACAGAAGACCTCATGTGGTTTGACTTGCCCATTGACAGTGACGACATCATTGTTCATCGACCATGATTTCTAATGCTTAGGAGACAGTTTATGACGGATGACGAGCCTATTCGACTTACAGGGGGAACCGGATCGCCCTACACACAGAAAATGCTAGCCCTATTGCGCTACCGGCGGCTGCCCTACGCGGTGAATTGGGGCAGTCCCGCGGAGGCCTGTGAAGCCCTGGGGGTAGAAAAACCCAAGCCCATCTTCGAGCCTACCTTCTTTTTTGAAAAGGCGGAAGACACGCAGGCCGTATGCGACTCCACCCCGATTATCCGGCGCCTAGAAGACATGCACACCCCTCGCTCGGTACTGCCCATTGACCCTGCTCTGGCTTTTATCGACTACCTGATCGAAGACTTCGCCGACGAGTGGTGTACCAAATACATGTTCCATTATCGGTGGCATGCGAAGTTGGACGCGGATAATGCCGGGACCCTGTTACCGCTCAGCATGGATGTCAGTATGCCGAGCGACACCCATAAAAACTTTAAACACTTTGTCGAAGATCGCCAAATAGGCCGTCTGTATGTGGTAGGTTCCAATGACACGACGGCACCCGTCATCGACGCCAGCTATCGGCGCTTTCTTGCCGCCATGGAAAATCACCTGGGCAACCAAAAATACATGCTGGGTAACCGCCCCGCTGCTGGAGACTTCGGCCTCTACGGCCAACTGAGCCAATTGGTGGGGTTCGATCCTACGCCCAGATCGATTGCCCATGAAGTGTCTCCACGCACAGTCGCGTGGGTTGATCTCATGCGCGATCAGAGTGGGCTTGAACCAACGGAGCAGGATTGGATGGGATTGGCGGATCAACCCGAGAGCTTACGCGGCCTGCTGCAAGAAATCGGCCGCATGTATGCCCCCGCGCAGCTGGCCAATGTCCAGGCCGTTCAAGCTGGCGAAAAGACCTGGAATGCCGAGATAGATGGCGCACCCTGGTCCCAACAGACCTTTCCCTACCAGGCCAAGTGCCTGAGATGGACCAATGAACATTATCGAGCGCTCAGCACGGCCGACCGTGCCAGTGTTGACGCCCTACTTGAGGGCACCGGCGTCGAGAACATGCTGTCACTTGAATAAAGAACCCCAACAATGAGCACGCAACCTATGAACAGAAAAAATATTTATCTGATATTGGCGATTGTCGGCACACTGGCGCCCCCGATAGCAGGCGCCACTTATCTTTTAGAGCATGGATATAATCCTGCGCACCTTATGCCTGCTATCTTCAGCTCGCCGGTGTCTGCCATGGTTGGCATTAATGTGATTATCGGCTGCATTACTCTGGCGATATTAATGCACACCGAAGGTCGCGAGCTGGGTGTAAAAACATGGTTGCCGATAGTAGCGATCACCTTTATTGGCATTTCCAGCGGGCTTCCTTTGTATCTTTATTTACGAGAGCGCGCGAAAGAGAGCGCCGCCGGGGACAGAATAGAAAATACCACTGTGCCAATGGCGCATTAGGAACTGATTTCAGCTAGTTATCGGCAAGACTCACATAGTCCTACTTCTGAGCCACTTGATAAGCGCAAGGGTTTAACAGCATCTTACATTTGTGGAAGCAAAGGATCTAAGCTCGATGGTACCGCGAAGCAGGCTTTAAAAATATCAGGCATGCGGGCAGGTCTGCCATTGGTTAGATTTGTGCAAATATAGTCACTACGCGCTCGAAGTAATGTTTTCTTGTCACTCATTCGAATGATTTGAAACCTTCGCTCTGCACGCAAGCGTCCGTCGTTTGATGTTACCCAGTTGGCGATTGCAACGCTGTCACCTGGATAGGCAGCTGCCAGGTAATCAATCTCATGACGAACAGCGGCAAACCCACGATTCAATTCTCTACATGTTTCAGGCGGCATAGCAACCGCCTTGCAATGATCCCACACACATTGATCAAGCCAATTTAGATAGACGCTGTTATTGATATGTCCATACCCATCGGCTTCATCACTTGTCGCAGTGTGTTCGATGATATGTGCTTCTGGGTAATCCCATTGCAACGTCGACAACGGACAGCTCCTATAAATAACGAATTTCACGTAACATCATTGACTGAATAAACCGACTCTCAGGCGGCTATCGAAATTCAGCGAGGCGTTCTGCAGTATCGAGAATATCGGTGTATTCAGCGTCCAACTCTTTCACCAGAGCGTCTTCGATAGCATGCCCTTGCTGGCTCAGTCGGTACAGATCCTTCATAGCAGCAACGGCTGCGCGAGAATTATCGGCAATTTGTGCAGCGCGCGTGGCAACCAGTTCATCGAGCTCGACTTGTCCGGCAACGGCGTTATTGACGAGGCCGAGGCGTTCGGCCTCGTCGCCTTTCACCACTCGCCCGGTAAAAGAAAGCTCTCTAGCTTTACGAATCCCTATGGCTTGGGACAGTGTCTGTGACATACCCCAGGTGGGGCGCAAGCCGAATCGAGTGTGGGTATCACCGAATTTTGCAGTCTCGGTAGTGTAAATAAAATCACAGTGCAGTGCCAATTCCAATGCGCCGGTAAAGCAAGCGCCATGGACCTTGGCTATCACGGGTATCCGCGCATTACGGATCGCGGTATAAGCTTGCCTAGCAGGTTCGTCAAATAGATCGCCTATGCGGCCATAGGCAGGCTCGATATCCTGCAGTACTTTGAGATCAACACCCGCTGAGAAGGCACGCCCCTCACCCTGCAAGACAATGACACACACTGCATCATCAGCACTGGCTTGCTCCACCAAGGCACCGAGCTCAGTAAGCATTTCGGGGTGCAATGCATTCATGGCTTCGGGCCGGTTAAAGCTGATGGTCAGCACGCCATTACTGAACTCGGTCAACAGTTTTTCAGTCTTTGATTGATAGCTTTGGCTCATAAGTTTTATCTCTTTCTGCTATTTTAAATTGAAATAAATCGCATAATCTTCGATACACCTGCAAGAGTAGGTTCACTACGCGATCTGATGACTATGCAACACATGTACTGCGATAAGCCAGCAGTGGCTTGTCGCGCCAATAAACACAAAACCGTGCCAAATGGCGTGATTAAAAGGAATTTTTTTATTCACGTAGAAAATGACGCCGACGGTGTAGGCTAATCCGCCCGCCACCAATAGAGTGAAACCAGCAATAGGCAGAGCTTGATACAACTGTTGAATAACCAACACCAGCAACCAACCCATGAGCAGGTAACTGGCAACGGAAACCCATTTAAACTTTCCGGCGAAGAATGCCTTAAAGAGCACGCCAATCACAGCCATTGACCAGACCACAATCAGCACGGCGATAGCCGACGAACTCTGTATGGCGATCGTTAATAAGGGTGTCGCACTGCCCGCTATCAAGAGGTAGATGGCACAGTGGTCAAAGCGCTTTAGTACTTGTTTTGCTTGCGGGCGAGAGACCGCGTGGTATAACGTCGATGTCAAGAACATCAAAATTAAACTGATGCCATAGACCACAACGCCGACTTTCTGCCACGTACTAAGCTCTGCCGGCGCGACATTCATCATATACACCAACGCCGCAACGGCGACCAAAACACCAACGCCGTGAATGACGGCGTTAGCAAGCTCTTCTCGGGGTGAATACGGTGCGACGTAAGCCATAAATTTCACTATTAGCCCCATTAGCTGGGGACGCTGTAATAACGTGGTTCTTCCGTTAGGCTGACCAAACTCGCCCGTCCACTTGATTTACTTGATCTTTCTAGTGCGCAGGCATTTCATCGACGCGCACCCACTCCACGGTACGGCTCATAAATCCGACCCTCCCCTTGATGAGCATCTGGTCGGCCTCGGGTAGAGAAATTTCCACATCCTTGTACTCTCCCAGCTTCTCGACGTAGATCACGCCATGCCACAGACCCTTTTTGGATTTGTCGGCTTGTAGATCATTCAGTATGGTGCGACCCATCCGATCAGGAAATTTGTCGTTGCGCACAACGGTGCCACTACCCTCTTCCAGTTTAATCTCAATCCAGGCAGGGTTTTTCTCCTGTTTCCAGATTCCGGAAATATCTGCACTGAAGGTCATTGGCGTGAACAGTAAGGCGCAAACGAGAAGAGCAAGTGAAATAATCATCCCAGAGCATCCTGCGCGAACTGAACAACGAGAATAGGAGCCATGAAATGCGCGATTATCCTTCATTTTTTGACGTCCTCTTCATTCCGCTCTTCATTCGATAAGCGACATAAAACGGCAGCAACAGCAGCAGTGTTAATAACAACACAATGGCTGCGTCCCGGTACTGTAGCAATATATTGGAAACAAGCTGTTTTATCGGTGTATAACCGCGCGGCACCGGCATTACGCCATTATCGCGACGGTACTGCTGATAACCGGATAACATGCGCTGGAAGCGCAGTGGGTGTGATGACGCTATATCCTCTGTCTCGCCCGGGTCATCAATAATATTGAACAGGCGCCACTGGCCATCACCGGCCGGCGGTTGGTTTATAACCAGCTTGTAATCACCTTCAAACAGCACACCGTGATCGGTTAGTTCATAGCCGACCGAATCGTCGGGACCGTAAACCCGCTCAACCTTACCGGACAGGAGGGGTGTCAAATCACGCCCTGTTATGGGCTTCACGGGGTGACCCGCATAGCGTTCCCCAGGCACAGAAACAGCCGCCAACGACAAAATTGTGGGCGTAATATCAGTCGCCCAGGCAAAAGCCGGCGTCAGTTGTTGCTCACGGGTAACAGGCTTTCCGGCGATAATCAGCGGTACCCGCATACCCCCTTCCCCCGCATAAAACTTGTAGTACGCCAGGGGACTCGCAGAGGCGCTGGCGAAGCTGGGACCGAGTGTGCTGTAGCTGCCCTTCAGGCCGAGGTTGTCGTAATCTACATTATAACCAAGATTCTCCGGCGCCAGTCGCTTGGGAAAGGCCTGGGGGTCATCGGGGCCACTGGCCTCGCTGCCATTGTCCGAGGTAAAAATGAAAATGGTGTTGTCGTATTGACCCTGCTGTTTGAGGAACGCCATCAGGCGACCAATATTAAAATCCATCGCCTCAATCATGGCAGCGTAAACCGCCATGCGCTTAGCCTGATAGCGCCGGCGTTCTTCATCCAGATCACCCCATTCATCTGTCGTTGCCATGCGCAACATGGAGGTGTCCTGCGGCACAATGCCCAGCTCGATTGCTCGTTCCATGCGCTGCTGACGCAATGCGTCCCAGCCGGAATCGTACATGCCCATGTAGCGTTCGATGTATTCCCGAGGAGCCTGCACCGGCGAGTGCACGGCCATGAACGGCAGATAGGCGAAAAAAGGTTTCCCGTCTTGTAAATTGCTGCCGATGAACTCGATCATCCTATCGACTAAAAAGCGCGAGGAGTAAAAATCTTCCGGTAACGTAAATCGCTCGCCATCGGCAAACCAGTTAGCCTGATCATAGAGCGCTATATAAGGGCGTTGCTCCCAATTATCAGCGCCTGAATCCATCATTGCCATCGTGCGCGCAAAGCCGCGCCGGCTTGGCCGCTTGCGCGGATCCATGCCCAGATGCCATTTACCCGCCATATAGGTGTGGTAGCCGGCGTCTTCCAATAAGGTCGCCACGGTCACTACATCATCCCCCAGCACGCCCTGATAGTTGGCGTACGCCCGCTGCTCCGGTGCTAGCATTTCTGGAATGTTAGACACCCCTGCCAGGTGGCTGTCTACCCCGGTGAGAAGCATCGCTCTGGCGGGCGCACAGTTCGCCGCAGTATGATAATTCGTAAAGCTCAAGCCCTGCTCCGCCAGAGCGCTCAGGCTTGGTGTATTGACCTCGCTTCCATAGGGCGCAATGTCGGTATAGCCCAAATCATCTGCCAGAATCAATACAATGTTAGGGCGTATCACGCTCGCCTCTGGCTGAGTGTTTTCATTCATGCCATACACGCTGATACCGATACAACCGAGGCAGAACGCAGCGCAGCGCGCAAGCCGGCGTAAAGAATACGTTTTCAAGCCCTCAGCCCTTGTGTGGCAAACGACGGGAAGCCACCAACAGAATCAATGCCACGATCACTTCTACCGCGATCTGACTCGCTGCCAGTGTGGCATCATGCAGCAGCCAAGCAACAACGCGACCCAGGGCTGTGATCGCCAATAACATCATCGGGGGATAGTACCAACTGCGACGCTCAACGATCAGAGCAATGAGCATGCAGCTGCCCAGCGTTAGGAAAAAGCCGGCCATGTCGCCGATCTGAGAACTGAGCCCGAGGCCATCAGCCAGCGTCAGGCCAAACGTGGGCGCTATTGCGGCAGGTGCCACCAGCCAGCGAATGCCGGTGACTAGAAAGAAGATCGCCGGCAATAACACCAATAGTTTAAGCAATTTTTCCATGACTACTGTTCCCGATCAGCAAAAACCTGCATCATTTTGTGCGCCGTTTCCAATCCGGAATTTTGATTCTGTCCGGTTACAAAGCGCTTCTCATCATCTACGACAACGTGAGTGGCAAACATATCACGAAATGCAGTCTGACTTTCATACAGTGCTCCGGCTTTGCGTAATTCGGTTTCCGGATGCTGCGGCGTAATTTCAATTTTTAGTTCTTTGATCTGCTTGTCACTGACCCCGGTCATACTGCGTCCTGCGATGAGTAAATTACCGTCGCGATCTTTGGCGTTGATCAAACCCAGTACTCCGTGGCAGACGCCACCGATCACAGGTTTGCTATCAGCGTAGTACGCGCCGCTGATTTTTTCTGCCAGTACCGGGGAATAACCTAGGTCATAGGCTGCGCCCCAACCACCGGCCAGGAAAATAATGTCGTACTCACTGAAATCAATGTCGTCGATTTTGATCGACTTGTCGACCTTCGCTTGGAAAATCGAATCCTGAAGAAAGCGCTCAGTCTCCGGTGTCATTGAAACGCGGCCCAGTGAATCCGGCGCAATTGGGATCTGGCCGCCTTTGATACTGGCCACATCCACCTGCATACCCCCATCAAGAAAAACGTAATAGGGATGCGTTAGCTCCGACGCAACAACCCCAGTGGCTGGCCCTTCTGTTTCGCCCGGGGCGGCAAGCACGTCGTGACTGGTGGTAATTACCAGTGCGCGTTTAGCCGGCAGTGCAACCTTGGGGCCATGATATTCTGGATGCATTCCCGCCTTGTGCAGGATTGTCGGCAAGGCTAGGACGAATATCGCCGCCAGCACTGCCACGCCAAGCAGGCCATAAAACCATTTTTTCATCGAGTGTTCCCCAGTGCACATGATTATGCGTATTTTGAATAGTGTGAAAGCTTACGCTTGAGCAGCAAACCTGAAGGAATCATTTTCGGCCAACCGCTGCCTCCTGGCTTGCCACAACTGACCCCCGACAGCGACAGGGACAGGGACAACCACATTCACGCGGCCTGCTGCTGGCGATACTGGCTGGGCGTGACACCGTTCCAACGAACAAAGGCACGGCGAAAGTTAACCGTTTCGGCATAGCCCAACAGGTGCGCTACCTCGGCAACGGTCAGTTCAGTTGCTGCAAGATACTCTCGGGCAAGCAAATCTCGGATTTCTTCGAAGGTAGATCTGAAGCTGGTCGATTCAGCCTCCATGCGCCGCCTCAGGGTACGCTCACTCACATGCAGACTCTGCGCCACCTGCGCAATATCGAGGAAGTCGCCCGCGGATTGAATCAGTAACTGCCGCACGGCGGCGGTGGTTTTCTCAACACTGTTTAGCCCGCGCAGCATCACCTCGCACTGCTGATGAAAAACCACATGCTCCGAACGGTTCGCCGTTTTAACAGGCGTATCGAGAAGCCGCGCTGGTAAAAACACTTCAGTGTGTTCACAGTCGAAAGTCACAGGGCCGGGAAATACAGTCTTATAGCTAGCCGAGTGCGGAGGTCTGGAATAACTCAAGCGCGCCTCAGCACCCTCGACACTGCTTCTATACAACGTGCTACCGACTGTAGCAAATTGAGAGAAGATCAGTTCGGTAACCAGCTGTCGCTGCGTGGCATTACCCCAGGCTATATTTGCGCGCAACAATAAGCCGCCCTCATGCTCATAAGAACTCCAGCTGGGCTGGAAAAACACCTGTCCATAGCGGAGTAAAAGCGCAACGGCCTCCCGCAGGCTGGCACAGCTCATCAAGGCAAAGCCAAAGGCGCCATAACTGACAATGCCGATCTGCTGACCCAGACGTATCGCCAGCGTTGGATCGCCCGTTAGTTTTACCGCGGTTTCGAGCAGGAGAAACGCTTCTTCACCTTCAAGTGCCACCTGATTGACGCTTGACCCGTGTGCACTTTGCAGGCGGGCGTGGGAGAACAACTGCTCTGGAGTAATCCTAGCGCTATCCAATTCCACTAAGAGCTGTTTAAAGAGGTCTCGCTGTAGACGATTTTGTTTCATCGCATTCTCTTTTTAGCTTTAGCCTGCAGGCGAAAGCCAGCATGGCCGAATATGATTCCACGCCATTCTACCGTGAGCACTACAATCTTGCACTGTAAGATTCTAAATGCACTTTCATGAGAATTGACCGAGGATATTCATTGTGAGTTTCGTGAAAACCTATGAAGAAATTGTGGGGAACTCCCCCGCCAGTGGGGATTTCTACGATGCCGAGATGGTGACGCTTGTCTGGGAAACCACACCAGAGGCGATTGAAAAACTGCTGCCTCCACCGTTAAAACCAGCACAGAAACCTGTGGTGCTCGCTTTTGTCGCCAAATATCCGTCTACCAATTTTAGTCTTCCGTATCAGGAATCCGCTCTATTGGTAAGGGCGAGCTTTGAGGGTCAGGAGGGTTTTTACTGCCTGTCCATGCCGGTAACGAATGATATGGCCATGGCCGGTGGGCGAGAAATATGGGGCTACCCCAAGAAGCTGGCGAATATTGCATTGCAGCGTGAAGGCGACACCGTTGAGGGCTGGACAGAACGGCATGGCATTCAGTTCATGAAGGTCAAGGCAAACCTGACGGGTAAGATCAACGACAACTCGGCAATGGATGAACTGCTGAGCTTAGGTTTGAATCCGGAAGGGGAATACTCCAATCTTGCGTTTAATTTCAAACATTCTCCCTCTCCGGTCGCAAGTGAAGCATTTGACTACTCGCCCCGGTTAATCCAGGGAGAAACTGTGTTCAGGCCAAAGACGTTTATTTTCGCAGAAGTGGAAATCGAACTGACCCCATCCGAGTTCGACCCCTGGCATGAAGTCCCCGTAGAGCGCATGCTGGGCGGCTTCTATTCCGTGAGTGATAACAGTATGTTAAACGACGGCAAGGTACTGGCGGAAGTGGATTCCATTGAATTTGCACCCTACGCATTTCTGAAATGGGAATGGAGTAAGCAATAAGCAACGGCGCTTATTGATTGACCAACGTAGCATCGACTAACGACTCGTTCGTATCAGTGATAACAAAGTGGTGAACACGACAATGAGCGTCTTGAAAAGAAACACCTGGAAAGTGATCAGTTTGTTATTGATCGCAATCGTTGGTTTCGCAGTATTTAAAATCTTCTTTGACGAGAAGCCTCACAACCCTAAAGTGTTTGGCCCTCCTGAGAAAACCCAATGGAAGCCGGTAGGCGCTCGCGCCGCTGGACAACACAGCTACGATGTTATCCCCGAGCCGGATACCTTTAGTGCCATACATGTGAATGTGGTCAACTCGGACAGTGTCTGGGGCGTCGCCGCGCCAATGTTTGAACTCGACTGGGTGGCAGAGCCTGCGTACTTCGTGGGTAATGGCCCCCTCCTCGATAACAAAGGCAATCTCTACTTTAGCCCGCAGTTCTACCACGGTGAGCGTGTGGTACTGGTGTCACTCGATGGCCAGACCGGCGAGCGACGTTGGGTGATACCCGCCGACGACGATATACAAGCCAGTAGCCCAGCTTTCATATTGAACGACCCGGACAACCCCGGCTCGCAAATCATTTATATCGTGGGCTATAACCGCGTGATGGCGCTGCGGCCGGACGGCTCAACACTCTGGAGTCAAGCCACCGGTTTGAGCCTTCTTGCCTCGGACCTCAGCGATAAAGCCAAAACCAAATTCCATAGCCTGAATTACCATCCGGCGACAGATTCACTGGTGTCGATAACCAAGGCCGGAGCCCTATTTGCCTTCAGCCGCAAGACCGGTGAGTTAATCGCAGCGATCGGACAAATACCCGGTGCGCCCGCCATCAGTGGTAAAGGCACCAAGATTCCTACATTTATCCTGAACAAGGTCGACCCACTAATGGACAAAGCCTTCGGCAAAACCGATGAAGGCCTGAGCTTGTTCTCATCCGCCGTCAATTACATCTATGGTGGCGGCGGCGTGGTGACCAACTTTTTCAGCATCGACCCTGATACCAGCCGTATCTATATGGCGGCTGCGGCGCCAGACGAAGAGGATGGCACAGAAGACGGGAGGTCGGAACTGGGCGCGATTTACGCACTGGATCTGGTCGATGATGATAGCGGTGGCCTGCAATTTCAGGTGCTGAACCGCAAGACCTTTCAGGGCGGTACCGGATCAACACCGGCGCTCAGCGCAGACGGCCACCGCTTGTATGTATCGGATAACGAGGGTCATGTTATCGCGCTGGACAGTGAATTAGCTGAAGTCTGGCGAGTGGATGTGGGCGAGCCGCTGGTGGGTTCTATCACAGTGGCCGCGGATAACAATGAACTCTACGCCGTTACCGCCAAAGACGTGATCCAGATAATCGACAAGGGTGACCACGGCACCAGAACGTGGACCGCGGAGCTGACCGGCTTTGATGGTTATGCCACTGTCGATGAGCAATCCAATGCTTTAACGGCAACGGTCACCGCCAACGGTGTGGTGATTATGATCGGTGGTGGAAAATCATTGCTGGGCAGGACGCTGATGTTGCATATGGGTATGGGCCTGCTAGACCGTGAAACCGGTAAGCTGCGCTACTTTGCCGAAGGTCGAGAGGATTCACTGGCCATGAGCGTCGTAGCTGCCGATGGCAGTATTTATGTTGCCCACTCACCTCTACGACGCGCGGCAGGCAAGGCCATGTATCCCGAGTTAACGCCGGATCTTACCGGGGGTATTGCGCGTTTCAAACCGATTCGCCTGGATCTGTTGGTCCGCGACGCTATCTGCGCCGCCGCAGCGCGCGGTGCCAATGCCAGCACTCTTGATGAGACAACGGAACGAGCAGCCATCAACACGGACATACGCCAGATCAAGGTATTGCTTAAACAGGCTAGCAGCGCCATTCCCAAGGCAGTCAACGATGGCGACATGACGACTGAGGATGCCACCGCACTGGGTAATCTCCTGGAACAAAGTACGGATGGGCTGACCCCGGACGGCCTGACCCCGTCGCTGGCCTTCCTGACGACAGCGTGTGCGATGTTCAATTAGCGCACATGCGGGTGACCAAATTTGCTCGAATATAACAAGGCGGTTGGATACACCGGATGTTCCCAATCAAGGCTCACAACCCGACTGTGTTTGATTTCAAGCATGCAAAAGTCGGAGGCGACGCAGCATGCTGCGAACGGGCAATGGAGGGCTTGCCCCTGCTCATGCCCTTGGTCACGCCACCTATGAACGCCATCGCTCAGAGCATACTCTGCTCTATCAGCTGCTTATAGAGAAACACTACCCTACCCTGGTTGAGCAATTGGATGCGCAGGGTAGAAGTCTGCCGACACATGCCCATCAGGAATTTGAAGCGTATCTCAAGTGCGGTCGCCTCGAACACGGGTTTCTTCGTTTACGTTGCGCTACGTGTCGGCTGGAGCGTCTCGTAGCGATATCCTGGACCCAGCGACTCAAGCGCGTCTTCAATATCGATCGAGGTTTGCGGTCATTGCAGCGGATCGGTAACGGCTTCTCAGCAGGGACACTACTGAAAAACGCGTGGCAAGGCCGGTTGCATGCTATCGTTCAGAAATGGACGGATATGCATTGTGCGATCACCTCGGCGAACAACTTTTCAGCGTAATCGGTGGTTATTTCGCGAATTTCTTCAGGTCAGTCGGCAGTATCAGTAAGGCAATCTACTCTCAATAGGCCGTTTATTTGTCCTATACTTAAGCTTGCAGCATTAGAGAAGACCATCGCCTATCCCATCGAAACTAGCTTGTATTTGAGCGATCCCAGATTCCTACTGGCTTTTCTCCTGATTGCTCTGACCGCACTACTTGACAGTATCGTTAAAGCGCGCCCATCCGCGTCGGGCCAATAAGCCAATGTTGCGCTTTAGAACTATCAGAGAATTTTCTGAAGTAAAGAGGTTAAATTATGAATTTCATTGAACGCCAATTTCCGCTATTAAGCTGGATTATGAAGGCCCGGGAAGCACGGTTTTTTGCAAAAGGATTCTTTGCAGCACTTTCCCAAACTCGTAAAAGCCGTTTAACAGCCAGAGAGCTAAACCTGCAGGTGGCAACGGATGCGGGAAATCAGCCTGATATTGCTGCGCTGCAATTTCAGCTTGGTATGACAAAGAATGTGCAGTTTCTGCCACTCAATAAGAACGTTGATAGTATACCGCTGGCAGAGAATGAAGTGCTCTTTGTGCCGGTATCTTTGGCGGCTAACAGATACATCACTTTTTACAACAGTGGGTACCTTATTCAGGGTATCGAAAACTTTGTAGACCCAAAGGGTGTGCAGAATACGCGATCGTTTAAATCAGCACCTTGCTGGGGGCGCTGCAAAGTGTATCGTTCAAACCATCCCGATATACAAGAAGGCAGTACCTACTATGGCTTCTGGCCGTTGGCGGCTTACTGTGTGCGCAGTGTTTGCGATGTGGACGACCAAGCATTTGTTGCTTACTTAAATTTGCCAACCTTCAGTGGACCAAAAGAATGGTTGAAGTTGATTAAAATGGAAGACGACTCAAACGCAATGGATAACTACGAGTATATGAAGATAGGCATCACCTACGCGCGCGAATTAGAAGATATGAATTATTTCGATGCAGAGCGTTTGGTGATCAGTTCTGCTTCCAGTGCTTCCGGGCAAATTATTGCCATGTGCCTGAAGGAGCTAAATCCTTCTTTTACGGTGATTGGACTAACGTCCGAACGGAACTTGGAGTTTGTTAAACAGTTTTCGTATTTCGATGAGGTCTACCCCTATGACGAAATCAAATCTGGCCCGAACGCCAACAAGAGTCTCTATTTTGACGCCCTGGGCTGGGAGTCGGTAACAAAGGATGTCTGTCTCTTATACACATCTCCGAGCCCACGAGACTAGGCATGATCTCGTA
>OLHR01000229.1_pt1 | contig 20228 bp, 16 predicted proteins | sample 1609291 | NCBI WGS metagenome assembly OLHR01 (sample SAMN05416707, study PRJEB24817) | seawater metagenome | isolation source: Sea water | place: Canada:Atlantic | collected 2013-07 | reverse complement strand
CACCAGAGCTTTCGGTTACTGTCCAGTTGCCTAGGTCTACTGTTGTAGCTGAGACAGTGCCAGTTACGTCAATACCTGTGGAGGTGGTGGCGAGCTTGGCAGAGTTGTCGTAGTAAAGAGAGACTGCGCCGTCCTTAATAAAACGAGCCATGTACTCTGTTGGCGATGAGCCTTTAATGTCAATAGTCGTCCCATCAGTATCAATAATTAGGCCGCCAGTACCCAAATCTCTAATCCAACTAGTTGTCCCAGTATGGAAAATCTGTAGGTCAGACCCATCGCCAAATTTGAGTTTGTCGTTGTCGCCGAAGGACACATCAGCAGTTGTAGTCAGCCCAGCAAACGTAGGGCTGTCAGCAGTTCCTAAACCAAGGTTAGTACGCGATGTTGCCGCACTGGTTACATCAGATAGGTTATTGACCCCGACCAAAGCACCGCTCGCATCAAATGCTGCGGCAGTCCAAGCGGCTCCAGTATAAAGGAACAATGCATCAGTTGTGCTATTCCAGTACAATGCACCTGTGATTAGTGCAGCGCCGTCGTTATCCAGAGCAGGTTCACTCGCTTTAGCACCGAGATAACGGTCATCAAAGCTATCGTATGATGCTGCTGCTGCCGATGCTGAGGCCGCAGAGGACACTACATCAGCATTAGTAAGAACTACATCTGCTGCTGTATCAATAGCGTCCTGTGTAGTGACTACACGATCTGCTGCTGTAGCAATAGTATCGAGGTTAGTCTGTACTAGGTCTGCTGCTGTATCTACTGCGTCTGAGTTAGTTGAGACGACATCAGCATTAGTTAATACTACATCAGCCGCTGCTGCGTTCTCTGATACAAGAGCCGCTGCTGCGGAAGCTGCTGCTGCTATTACGTCTGCATTGGTTAATAGCACATCTGCTGCTGTGAGCGCTGCATCAGCCTCAGCCGCTAGGGCTGCTGCCTCTGCACGGTTGCCTGCAACGATAGGGCTCTCAGTGCCTTCTACGCGACCGTCGATCAATTCTTGGTAAACCATGAGACCCTGCTTAGCAGAGACGTCTAGGTTAGCGGGGGTTACGTCTGTATTGGCTGCGAAGTTCGCTGCGAGTTCTGTCTTACTGACAGTACGCAATACCTCTACAGTGTCACCTATTGTTAGTGTTGTAATAACTGAAATGGTGGAGTTGTCAATCCATGAGAATGAAGTATAGACAGGATCACCTGATCCGTCCACTGCAGCATTCACACGAACTTGTACGTCTGTACGAGACAAGAATCCTAATGCGAAGTTCACCGCGAAGGTCTGTGCTCCACCAGCATATATGGTTGTGTTAGTTGATAGACCCATTATGGTCCCCTTCTTGGTTATCTTCATAGTGAAGGAATAAAGGGGGCGACTGTATTGCCGCCCCTTGTAGTTTACTTATTAGCTTGTCCGATAGAAGTCATCATGTCTCCGAAGAGAATGGTGTTAGCGAAAGGAAGGGATCGCTTAGCACGCATATCATCGTAGTCAGCAGTACCTGCGACTGACTTAGCCAAGGCACCCGGAACACGCATAGCGTCATTGGTCCATGAAAGAGCAGGGACAGAGACTTCTGCGTGAGGCCCGTACTGGTTGAACCGTTTGTCATCCAAGCCCATCATAGTCATGAGAGGATCGTAGGCCATTGGTATAAAGCCAGTCATGTTGCTGTAGCCGAACGCACGCTTAGCGTGTTCTTCTGCAGTCATGTCTTTATTATCTACCTGTGCACGGATCATAGATGCTGTGAGTGCTGTACCGAAGCCGAACATAACCGCAGCATACGCCTGTGGATCGTTATGACGGAAGTGTCGTACGAACTGCTTCTGCGTGGCTTGCATTGGGAACGTCTTGAGGTGAGTTAACAAACTACCTAGTCCTGTGTGCATCCAAGCATCTTGCTCACCTGCCATAGACTTCTGAACAACTTGGTTGATGTTCCGAGTGATAGATACACCTACGATATTCTGTAGATCACTATCCCACCTGTCGGCGTTCAGACGGTTAACAAAGCCCTCTGGAGAGAACTCAATGGTGCCGTCAGCGATGAGCTCATCCAAGCGCATGAGCGTGTCATTGCTTAGACCGAGGTCTCCCCACATACGGGCCATAGTACCGTCGTCTAGCGGCTCACCGCGCTGCTGTGCGTCACGTAGAGTACGCATCACCTTATCCATTACGCCCAGTGCAGCGGTCTTCTGCTGGCTGGAACGCACTGCGTTAAAGAGTGACGTGTAGCCCTGTATGAAGGCAGCACTGGATGTAGCCTTGTTAAAGCGGCTTAGTAGATCAGGCGCATCGTAGTTACTTACTTCGTCGAGGTTCAAGTGGTCTGCGAATAGCTTATGATCCTGTCCGATGTCCCCTGTTAGGAAAGACACGTCACGGAGTAGCTGTTCATTACCTGCTTTGAGTTGTTCGTTGAAGTGCGCGAACGGCCCACGGCGTATCCAAGATGCCATACCGTTCTGAGCTATCATAGCACCAGTCTCGCTTGCCTGCACAAGACCGAGCTTGTTCATCCACGCTAACTGCACCATACGCTTGACACCGGCTACACCAGAACCTGCTGCTGCAGGATCACCGCCTACGAGTTTGCTCCAGCCTTTAGTAGCCCCGCCATCGAAGTGCGTGAACATAGCCATGAGTTCTTCTGCAGGGGTGATTTCTTCACCGAGTGCGCGCTGCTCTGCGTGGATAGCCGTTACGACTTCCCTGCGTGCTGCCTTGCTGTCGATACCTTGACGAGCTAGTCCTGCGCTGCCAGAGAGACTACGGATGTACCGTTGCCAGTCACCACCGAGATCATTGCTGAGTAGATCAACGATCTGAAGGTCGGGGTCCATTCCGATAGAAGCAGACATGTCTATCTCGTTACGAGACTTAGCGAAGCCTTCTTTGCTACGATCTGCAGCATCCCCGACTAAGCGGTTCATGATTCCGTCGATCTCCACTGAAGACATACCGTTACTTTCAAGAGCATCCCGTAGGAACTCCTGACCGTCTGCCTGCAGCAAGCTGTGCACACTGCCGTCGATGTCTGCGTTGTTAAGCTGAGCACGACGTATAACAGCTTCTGCCACTGCGTCTGCGTCCTTAGCTGCTGCCATACCAGACTGACGGTAGCCCTTAGCTACAGCAGCTACGATCTCGGCACGAGTAACGCGCCCTGATGCGATCATGGCTTGAATCTTAGAACCGTTCCACTGCTGTGGTGTGTAGTGCGGATTGTCTGCTACGTTATCCATACCACGGATAGCGATCTCGCCATCCCGCCCACGACCGATGCCCAGAGCCTCTGTAGCTGCTCTGTCGAAGTCGTCTGCTGCACCACGTACGTTTGCGTCTGTGGAGTGCGTGCGTCCGTGATTACGTGCGTTACGCTCCAACATGACCTCACGGAAGAATGCTTCTTTGCCTTTATTAGAGATACCATAGCCAGAGCCAAACGCTGTTGTACCGTTAGCCTGTGCCCATGAAGTCATACGAGACTGTAATGGGAGCAGGTGCGTTGATACTCGCCTGTGGTAAAGCTCCATGAGAGCAGCGGATGTAGATTCCCCACGGTTAAGACCAGAGGCGCTCTCATAGACGTGGTTGCCTAGCCAGTTCATAACTACTGAGTCAGAGGTAGCCATTTTGTTATGGAAACCAGCGCCTACCCCTGCAGCCCATGAGCTCAGAGAAAGACGCTCCAGCCAGTTCTTGTCTTCGGCCTTACGATCCTTAGCACCTGTGAGTAGCTGTGTCTCGTCTGCGTGGTCAATGATACGTGCTGTTGTAGGAGAGATGCGGTCGATAGGATCAACGAGCGTCTCAGAGCGCGTAGGCTCTGGTCTTGCTGCAATAGCACGTAGCTCTGCATCTGTGGCACCTGCGGTTACTGCGTCGTCGTACTCTTGCCTAACATGGTCTGGAATACGTTGGACTGCACCTGCGGAGCCTGCTGCGAAGTCGTCTACTATAGGAACAAACGGTTCTTTTGGCGCTGCTGTGAGAGTATTCGTATCCGTAGCTGTGATAGTAGGATCATCCTCTGCGAAGCGCTTGAGATAGTCCTGATTAGTCGCGTCTATGGAGCGAGACAAGTCTCCCCCGATTGCGCCACCTAGCATACCACCTAAAGCAGCACCGCCTAGAATAGACGTAATGAGCATTCCCTCATCTGAGCTCTCTCGTACGAGGGAGTCATACGCACCTACAATAAGACCAGCCTGTGCACCACCAGAGATACCCTGTACGGCACCAGTGACGTGTTTGTTCTTAGTTGCGATCTGTGCGAGACGAGCCGTCTTAGCTGCACCGAACATACCGCCTGACGCCAGCATAAGCGGGGCGTCTACGTCAACGAGACTGCCGAGAATATTGTTAACCTGACCATCGAACTGCATACCTGTGATACGTTTTTCTTCGAAGTCAGCGAGGATATGGGCACGAGCACGTTGAGCGGCCTCAAGGGTCGGCTCATCCATGATATCCGCGTGATAATTAGATGGGATACCTTCGATCAGCATCTCTACGTGCTCTGCTTTATCGAACTCTTCTCCACTGTCGTGCGATCTGCCTATAAGACCTTTACCTACTCCCTTGAGCGTAGCGCCCATCTGGCCCAGAGTCATACCGGGGCGACCTGTCGTTGGTGCACGGTCGAGAGGGTTATCGCGGTTGTATTGTTCAAGGGCTGCTGTGCCCTCAGCGCCAGCACGGCGTGCACCGCCTGCTAATGCAGTTGCCTCAAATCCGGACTTCAAATCCAATAAAGGATTGTCGCGCTGGTTGCTTTCTTCTTCTTTTAGTTGTCGGTTTACAAGAGATACGAATGGTGTGTATTCCTTTTCGAAATCCTTATCAAAATCTGGTTCTGGCATTTCGCTCTCCTAGATAAAAGGTGATCCCCCGCCCGTAATGAGCGAGGGGTATTGTTTATTCCCTTATCAGGGAGTCGATGTGTGCTTGACGATACTTAGCACCCGCCGCCCCTAAGTCGATAGGGAGAGGTGCGCTGTAGTTGCCGTCAGAACGTAGGACATGGATGCCTACTACTTGGTCGTCGGCTGTCACAACGATATACGGACGTACGCCACGAATGAAGGATTGACGTGCATCCTCACCAGTAATGACGTTACCTTCGACCTCACCGCCCCAGAGGGATGCGATTGCATCACCAGCGCCCCAGAATGTACCACTTAGTACACCGAGTTGTTCCGACACAGTTGTGTCAGTAGCGAAGCCGAATTGAGAAGGATCACTAACAGCGAGGTCTAATATGGCGGAGAGAATGACTTCGTTCTCCACACCACTCTTAGACATATCACCTGCAGCATCACCGAACATCTGTTCAGCTAGGCTGTAGCCACGGTCCATCACAAGCATCGAACCACCAACAAACGAAGTGCGCTCACCGATGTTACTCGCTGCCATCTTAGCGTAGAAGGCGGCAGTCTGTCCCGGAGACACTTTAGATAGGCGCACAGCTTCCTGAGCGACACGATCTCCAAGTATAGCCTTGTTCTCATCTGAGAACAAAGTTGCCTCTTCGCTAGACGTACGTGAGAAGGTCTGCATGATGTCTGTATTAGACGAGAACATGCCTTGTACCCAGCCGAAGCCCTCTTCGCCCATAAAGGCGTTAGCGGCCTTCTGAGAGCGCTCAATGAGGCGTGTGCTGTCCACTATAGGGAAGCCAGTCTCCAGAGCAGAGTTGCTGTCTATGGAGCGCTGTGTGGCTACCATAGCCTGTTGGATAGCCTCTGGAGAGGAGAACTCCCCGCCTGCCATCTCAAGCACAGCTTCAGCACGAATACGCCCAGCTTCATCAAGCATCGTACGAGCAACCTCTGGGTTGGTCTCACGCAGCTTGTGCCACTGTTGCATAACTTGGAGTTGCTGTGGATCAGGATTGCCCTTTGTATCCGTGAGCTCCCTAGACATAATAGCAGAAGCATGGTTCTTTACATCCTGCGGGACTGTGCCTGCTTGGATGTAAGTACCAAGCATCGCCTGCTGAGCAGCGACATCAACATCCGCCTGTGGGAGTGTTCCAACCGCCGCAGCATCAGCCACATCCGTAACGACCTTTTCACTGCTCTGCTTGAACGCTCTGTCCTGTAGCGGTTGTGGGAGGGAACTCACAGTACCAGTTGAGACAGCGTGGTCGATGAGCACTTGCTCTGCTTCTATCTTAGCGAGAGCCAAACGCGCCGCTCGTGCACCGTCTGTTGCGGTCTTTATGGTAGCATCGTACGACGTATCTGCTAACACAAGTCCGTGCGCCAAACCCTGCTTAGCTACTCCTTGTAGGTATGCTTTTTCAGCAGCAGCGATCTCAGCAGCAGTAACACCGGGACGTGCGAGCTCGTTCTTGAACAGGTCCGTTAGGATACTCCTATCTACATCGTACTCAGCGATTCTATTAAGGCGATCAGCGGCGTCTACCTTCTCCTGTTCTGACTCAGCGTCACGTAGCTCCTGCTCAGCACGACTACGCGCTGCAGCGATTCCTGTGTTGATGTCACCGACTCGACCATTTGATATAGCAGAAGTTAGTTCAAGATTATGCTTCTCTAGCTGTGCATTAGACTCTGCGATGTACTCGTTAGCTGTCATAGTACCTGCGCGTAGCTGCTCACCTACACCAGTCATGGCGAGGTTATAGGTATCTGTGCTTGCGAGCACTACAGCTTCGTTCGACGCTTCCATAACCTTGTCCCGCAGTTTTTGAGCGGTCTGGAGTTCTGTTTTAGCCATAGAGAAGCGTTCAGCATTAGTGTAATACAGATCATCGCCATTAGCTGAAGCTGTAATACCCTCGGCGTACGCACGTACTGAGGGGCTGATACCGGCCCAACTCTTTCCGTTAGCCAACCACTTATCCGCTGTGACTTGATCCGTACGGTGTGCTATGGCTGCTGCTGTGAGATCACCTTTATAACGAGCTACGTTATCGGCCCATGCTTCACCGGAACCACCTGCGCCCGGAGTTCTAACAGCAGTAACCAACCAAGGTGCAGCGTTTGCTCCTGAGTTATCTGCTCCCCAGATAGCTTTGTTTCCGTAACCAAGGTGTACTGATCCAGTCTGCATATAGTCTTCACCAGAACCGAATCCTGTGAGACCTGCGGCCTTTAGCTCAGCGATTGCCTTGGAAGCCAGTGCAGCGTCCGCTTTGTTATTCGTAGGATCAAGCCTGCGACCATCTTTATAGAAGAAGCCGTCTGCAGCATTACCATCATCATGGCGTGTGGAGCTACCCTTTACGCGCTCATGAGCATTTCTGCCATTCGCTTTAGGCTGGCCCCCACTAAAGACTTCAAAGGTGAGTCCAAGGCTAGGGAGTACGCTGTTCAGTGTGGTCATGAGTTTAGGAGACAAGGCACCTTTTCGTGTAGCGCCTTTGTTATTCATAACAACAGATTGTCCTGCATCACGGGACTGTACGATGTCTGCTGTGAGTTCTGCTACTGCCTTATTGTCGCCACGTAAAATAGCTGCCTTTAGAAGAAGTGCGTCTGCTCGATCACCTTGGTCGCCTGCGTTGAGTTGTCCAATCATTGCAGCATGTCCTTGTGAAGCGCTAATTGTTAGACCACGCCTTGCCCAAATGGCAATTAGATCGTCAACACCTGCATCACCTGAAGCTAATTGACGTTCGAATTCAACGATGGCTGCTTCGTGCTCTGCATCATAGGTAGAACGAACTTCATTCTCGTACTTCTTCTTAGCAGCTTTGATAGCCTCACGCTCTGCGTCTGGTAGCTCATCTAAGAGCCCTGACACCTTCAACTGATGATAAGCTACTGGGTTGCCATTATTGAAAGCAGCCACTGTACCTGACACTACAGCCTTCCGTGTACGGTCTGCAGATAGGCCAGCAGAGGCGGAGCCTTCACCGCCCTTAGCATTGGAGATCAGCGCATCGAATGCTGTGGCGTCCTTAGACATAACGTCAATGGATGCTGACAGCGTGTCATATGCGTTCTGCTCTTCGTTCGCCATGTAAGCAGTTGTCTGCTGTGCAACGAGCGTAGGCATGTGCTCAGCCATCTGTTCACGGACCATAGTAGCCGTCTGTGGGTCCATACCATCTAACTGCTGTTCTAAGCGGTTGATGTATGTAGCACGGAATTGTTCTGGGTCTTGTTCGTACTGCGACTGTCGGATCATCTCCTGTTGTGCAGCAAGCATGGTAGAGGCAGTAGTCTGCGCCTGCATGACGCGGTAGCCCTGCATTGCCCATTTGTCACCGAAGAGGTCGCCGTCCATGTCCATGTCTTCCATAGCTTTACCTTGTTGGTAAGCCATTTGACCATCTAATACACGAGCCTCGTGCTGTACGTTAGCAGCTTCCTGCAGCTTCTTACCGGACCATTGTTGAATGCCCCTCAGCATTTGCGCTGAAGGGCTGTTCACTACGTCTGGAACAGAGGCGTTAGGCACCTGCAGTGCGGGTGTCTGTGGGAGTACAGGTGTAATCTCCGATGCGCCTACTAGGCTATCGGGTGTGCCTTGACGGCGGTCTGTTCCTTGAGCCATTACTGCTCTCCTTACTTACGTTTGAACCAATCGGTAATTTTACCATCAGCCAGCTTAGAACCTTTTGGTTGGTTCTTGTCGTATGTTTCCATAACGCTGACGCCAATCCCAAGAAGGGCTGTTCCGATAGACGGTCTTTGGATGATAGAGATGTCTTCGCCCATGATACCAGCGAGTTTGATATTACTGCGCTGCTCTTGTGAAGCCATCATCTCAGAGTTAAGGTTACGCATACGCGCGTCCTGTGCTTGAATAGCTGATCTCTTCAGACCAAGTAAAGCCATTTGCACACTACCGCCAGCTACACCAGCAGCAGCGGCATTGACCTCCGCAGAGCCGCGATCCTGCATGGATGCGATCTGCAGAGATTCACCGAGACGTGCTGCTTTATCTTGTAGCTGCGCTTCCTGTAGAGTCACGCTGTTCTGCTGTTGTGCAGAAGACAGGCTTCGCATGGCATTACTATGCGCCTGTTGTGCCTCCTGCATGTCGGCTTGAATACCGCCGATCATGTAGTCTGAGATACCACTGGAAATACCAGCAATCGCTTTCATCCCAGCGGGACTTCTTGCGGACTTCCATGCGGACTTTGCGTATGACATTATAGTCTCCTCCCACGAGTTAAGACCTGTCCGATCCACTCAATCTCAATGATTGTAAGTGGTCGTACATCGTCAGATGATACGGTTAGCTCAGACCAATCACTACGCTCACCCCAAGGGATGACGTACTGACCGGATCGGATACCTGTTCCGTTTGGATCGTCTGGATCATAAGCAGTTACGATCTCAACATTACTATGCACCAGAGACGCAGCGCGGTATTTGGATGTCATAGCGGAGTCGATGTAGCCGGACTCCTCGAAGTACACTACGAACTCTGTTACCACTAGCTTAGACGCCTTGATAGCAGCACCTGCCCTATCCCGAATGAACGGCATAGTTGGTTTAACTAGAGACGTGTACGTCAGTCCTGCGTAGACATGCGCTGCATCTGGAACGGTATCGTCACTCATTAGATAGCGATAGGTTCCGTCTGCTTTCAGAGATACCGCTGTGCTAACAGTCTGTCCGGGGACAGCACAATTCTCTCCCTGCACGATACTAGCGTTAGACCACGGTAAGTCAATGAAGGTCTTCTGTGTGGATGTAACACCGGCCTCTACATAATCAACTGCTATGTAGTCAGAGAGTACATAGTCGCTGGATGAGTCCGCTGCAGTGTAAAGATCAACTATATCAAGAGCGATAGGATACCCCGTGTATATGTTAGATGGGATATCCAGATCGAGTGTTGTCTGGATGTAGCCGAGTACCGCGTCGTACATAAGTATGTACAACTGTGACCCAGCGAAGAATACATTAGTCACGTCATACGGGAAGTCCCAACGCGACCAAGAAGCCTGCGCCTTGCTGTCACCATCATAGTAGTATTGGTGAACAAAGAGCGTCTTGCTCTCCGCAGCGTTGTCTGTCTGCACTGTTACGAATGAGAAGTTCGTGCTGGCTGTGAGTTTAGTCACAGTACCCAGCATGTACTCATCCTGTACCTGTGTGATAGAGGCGGCGTCAGAGGCGTCTGTGCCTGATGAGGAGAAGAACTCCTTCACACCTGCGTAGCCACCGTTGCTGAATGGGAACAGAAGCGTACGGCCTGTAGATGCAGGTCGAGCAGCGTTGCCCATTTCGAAGTTAGTTGTCTGCACCAAAGATGCGTTAGAGCTCGTGAGAGCAATAGAACCTGTGATGATGAACTGACTGTAGTCAGCGAACAGAATGAGGTCACGGTCAAACGGAACAATCCATTCGAGTACGAACTCTGTCTGTGCTGTAGACATGATGTCAATAGGATCAGACGCAGATTCTGCTGAAGCCGATTCTTTCCAGAAGTCCACTTCGATGTTCGTACGAGACATAACAACGTGCGGACCAGCGATCACAACTAGGCGTGACTGGAAGCCGTTGATGTCACGGATCATGTTACCTACGAAGCTAGGAGTAGGGTTGGTTGTGGAGTCGCCTACGCGACGTCCCTGCCAGTTACCTTTAGAGACCGTGAAGTTCGTACCGTCATATACAATGACATGCGGCATAGTTGTTAGATCGAACTCAGTCTCTTCATATGGGTTATACCATTCCTGCCATGTACCTTCGGAACCAAAGGACGCACCTACGGCAGCGCCTTCAACATTAAAGCGCATCCATAGGTCATCTTCTTCACCTGTACCACCCTCAATACGGACGAGTGTCCCGTGAGGTGCGAACTTAGCTAGATCAGTGAGGTTCTTAGCAGAGTTGCTCTGTGAGCGTAGAAGTGTCCCGCCTGAGCCATCTGTTACTGTGACCTTCAGATCAGGAGCGCCTGTTATACGTAGCGTAGAGCCTGAAGTAGTAATGAGCGTGCCTACTTTGATGTTAGCGTGAGCAGACAAACTGATGTCTAACTGATCCACGATGTAGGTAGAGGCAGTATCTGCTGCGTCTCCAGTGGTCGTACCATCAGGCGCTGTGTATGTGCCTGTGGCTATAGTACCATCGCTGTACTCAAGAGATACTGTGTACGTGTGGCTGAACTCACCGCCGAGGCTAGTTACCAGTCCCTCGTCCTTTTGAACGAGAGCAACCTGTGTTGCTGTGTTGGTGTCCATCAGAGTGACTTTATCACGGTTTAGCAAGTAGGTCACGTCATCGTAGACGTAGACTTCCATAGCAGTACCGATGTAAGAGGATACGCCTGCGTCCAGAGTTACTGTGCGGTTCACACCGAGCTCATCAATGACCTCTAGTACTCCTGCTTTGTATCCCATCTGGAAGCGCGTACCACTTACGGTCACGTTACGGAACGCAAGCCCTGCAGTGGCTACTGTGTTGTATGCCACGAGTTCTGTGGAAGGGCGGGATGTCAGTCCCCGTACAACGTCGGAGACCATATTGATTTGTTCTGTCACCTGACCGTCATTACGGATAGATGCAGGCTGTTGGCTCACGCCCTGCAGCAGGGAGCCGAGTGTTCCTGAGACTGACATAGTAGCTCCTTATTGGATACGGGTGAATGGTAGGTCGTATGCCGAGCGGCGTGTTGCGAAGCTGGCGTATGACTTACCGCTGAAGAAGTTAGCATCTGTGTGCTTCATGTTAATGAGCACGAGCTCGTCCTCTTTACGCCCTACGGCGTTGGCGTAGAGTTTGACCTTATCACCACTACCATCTTGGTCGATGTAGTACTGCAGTCGTGCATGTGCGCGTACGAACTGACGTGCGATAGGAGGCATGTCTTCGAGGTCGAGCTCTGCAATGATCTCGCAATCAACGGACGCACCGATGATGTCCGTGTAGTTACCTAAGTCAAATAGGTACTGCCCACGGATAGCGTAGTCGAGCTTAGCGTCTACTGGGTCACAGGAGAGAGCATTGCTAGGGACGAGTACACGTCCGTCTACGTTAGGTGCCAGAGTACGGCGTGTTGTGTTGAACCACAAGGGACGCGAGGAGAACTCTTCGATTACATCGCTGAGGATGCTGTCAGCGGTGACATAGTTAGGGTGAGATACATCTGCAGCGGAGAGCCGCGCTGTACCTGTGGTAGAGAGCATAGAGTTAATCAATTCTAAACGTACAGACATATCAAGCCTTTCTGGTAGGGGTTATGATGTATTGGTAGAACAGCCAACGGGAGAGACGAAAGCCGCTCAACGAATACACCGTAAATGCAAAAAAACCCCTCCTCCAGTTAAGGAAGAGGGGCTAGGTAGTTTAGAGGATAGACTGAACAGCGTAAGCTGCGTCTGGACGGTTGAAGTTAGCACCGTAGGCCATCAACGAGTCGATGAACCACTGACGCTCAATCTTCGAGAAGTACACGTCGGAAGTCAACGGGATAGTCTCACCAACCATCAAAGCAGATGGGTGCAGGATCAGAGCTTCTGTACGTGCTTCAGCAGCAGATACGTCGTAGAAGTTGCTGTTAGCTGTGGTGGACAAAGCGTGACCAGTGATAGCTGCAGTTGGCAGACGGTTAGTCTGAACAACAGGAACACCCATTACAGTCTTGAACTTACCGTTAGCGAAGTCGCCATTCTCAGTGGAGTAATCTTGGTTAACCAGCTTGTCGTTGTTCAACAGAACAGCGTACTGAGTTGGAGTCACGAAGATAACGCACTCGTCTGTGTCCATGTCCTTCAACTGCATGGAAACAACACCTGTTTCAAGAGCAGTGTAGAACTTAGTTGGGTCTAGCTCGTCACCAGCAGTTGCAAGTGTTGCAGTTGTACCTGCACCGAATGCGCCGTTCAAGCCAGAAGGAGCGGATGCTGCTGCGCCTTTGATACCAGCGATAAGCATGGATTCATCGAACAACTTGCCGAGCTCTTTACCGTGGTCCTTGCCGAGTTCCATACGAGCATTGAAGTCGATCTGAAATTCGTTCAGCATGGAGCGGTTATCACGAGCCATTACGACTGTGTCGATGGTCAGTGATGTGGAACCGAATGCAGTTGCAGTGGCTGCTGGGCGTACGCCTGCAGTCAGAGTAGTCAGCGAGGTCTTACCTACGCGACGGTTCAGAATTGTGTCTGTGCCTTTGACGGATTTAACGTCAACGAAGCCGCGCATCATGGACTTCTTAGCGAACTGGGAATCAACAGCGCCGCCGTACTGTTCGATCATGTCGGCTACTGCCTGATCGGATAGGTGCGTGCTGTCTACTGGGATATTGATACCTGACATTTGATGTCTCCTATTGGTATTGTGTTAGAGCTTAAATGCCCTTGGAACGACCGCGATTGCGATCCGCTTGTATTGCTGCGATCTCCTTCGGAGAAGCGCCTCTGCGGTTAGCCTTTTCAAGAGCGGCGAAGTACTCTGCACGGGTGGTTGCTGTGCTTGCTGGGGGAGACACCGAAGTTCCTTCGGCGCGGGGGGTTGATGGTGCGATGGTGGAATTGTTACCATCGGCGTTATAGGCTGCAAGGACTTCAGAGACTGCGAATCGTGCAGATGCTCCGCCCTTGTCGATCATTGGGCGGTACTCCGCGAGTGTTGACTCAGGCATATTAGCCGAGGCCCACTTCGAAGCTGTGTCCCAATTCTCTTTACTACCTGCTGTGGTGTGAACCTCAGACAGAATACTAGCTGTGTTAGCTGTGTTCTCTGCGATGAAGTTCTTTGTACCAGATAGAATAATGTTAGCTGCGTGCTTGCCTACCTTTTCGGTAAGGGCAGCGACATCAATTTTAGTGATGTCACCGGACTGCACTGCGTCAAACAACAATGCCTTGGCATCATCTGTGCTGACACCTGAGTCCTCTAGCATACCTAGAACACTGTTGCCTACATCAGAGCCTGTGTCGCCCCATGTTGCTGCATCACGTTCTGGTGCAGGGTCTTCCGCTACTTCCTCTGGCTGCACTTCCGCAGGCTCATCCTCTGCAGTAGCCTCATCAACTGGAGGCTCCTCTGCGGGGGCTTTATAGCCTGCGTCGGTACTAGCTAGAGTGCCGTCAACTGGATTTGCATCCAAGTCAACAGCCTCTGTAACTTCGGGTTCAACTACTGGTTCAACTACTGGTGTTACTTCTTCGGTCATCGTTCTCTCCTACGATTGTTGGTTGTCTATAGCTGCTTTCCCAGCGTGGGTTGCAACTTCTTGTTGTCCTGCTTGTTGGTCCATACGACCAGCCTGCTTCATAGCGGCCTCTTGGTTAGCCTGCATCTCTTCTTGAGTGTTCAAGAATGCCTTGAGGTCTACACTGCGGTTAGTGAATACGAACTTAGCGAATCGAAGTGGGTGGATAGCGCCCTTGATGTCATCAGGTACGACTTCCATCATCTGAAGGTCGCCGATAGCAAGACGAAGGTTGTCGATCTGACCTTCACGGGATAGGGATTCAAGACCAGTCGTTACGACCACCTCAAACATATCACCCATGTCTCCGACTTCTTTGCTGAAGTTTACCTTACTGATGGCGTAGTCAGCTTCCTTCTGTTGCCACGACATAGCTAACTGTGAGTACAGACCGCCAAAGGCGCTCTCTAGCTCATTAGCTACCATACGAATCTCTTGTGCAGTAACGCGCTCTGCGTCACGGACAGTAGATTTAAGGAACGCTTGCGATAGCTCTGATTCCCAACGCGACACGACTTCAATCATAGTGCTGAGGTCGCCACGAGCACGCATCTCAGGGATGCTGATGTCGTCTGCATTACCGGGCCAGTACGTACCACGAGGGGCAGAGTTAAGGGCAGCTAGGTCATGCGACAGTGGGGAACCCGGACGAACAAAGAACTTAATATCAGCAATGATTGCCATGAGGTCAATGATAGCTTCGTTTGTCACGTCGATGTTATGGAATGTAGCAGCGTGATCTTCAACTAAGCCACGACCGTAATGCTCTCCGGGGTGGAGAGTCCAATCAAGGACTAGTAGGTCGAAATCTTCGTCACTCTGGTATAGAACCTCACCGATGCCTACGCCCTCGGCTTCCTGACGGATAGCCCAACGCTTGCCATCACGAATGTAGTGTGTAAGAAGCTCAACGATGTCTTCTGGCTTTGTTGCACCGTGTACAGAAAGGATCATAGCCTGCATCTCTTCAGAGAACGTAGAGAACATTTTCTTGTCGCACAACACGACTTCGATCTCTTTACCTAAGATGTCACGACGTACACCATAGCGATTCACTGGATACAACACACGCTCGCCTGTTGGCATACGGCGCAGCAGGGCGTTACCTGTTACGATGAGGTGCTTACATGCAAGGATAGCAATAGGACGGTACGCTGTGAGCTTGAGGTTCCGCATTGCGACCTTCTCTAGCTTAGACGTAGCGTCTCGTACTTGCTCCTGCATTACACCTGCGTTGTCTTCACCGATCTCCTGCTCGACTTTTAGCTGAGCTTCTGGAGTCATTGCTACTGTAAAGAACGGACGGCTCACTGGGAACAGTACGTCCACGATTTTGTTTGCTAAGTGGTTAACTAGGGATGCACCTACATGGACGTTACCATGAATTTGCTCTACCTTCTCGTTACCATCAACAGGCATAACGGCAGCTACTGTCCAACGAGAGAAAGATTCAGAGCGATCAATTAGATCACCCTTCTCTGTGTTCATGTCTGCCCAGATACCATCAATCTGGTATGCTTGCATTACAAGCCCCCGATGTTAGTGGCTTTGCCCTTCAAGCCGCCTACAGAAGTACCTGCACTACTACTCTTCTTAGATAGTGCGTTCTTTTTAAGTAGCTCATCTCGTGATTTACTTGTTCCGAGACTGATGTCTGTAGCTTCCTTACCTTGGTCTTGTGATTCCAGTTTACCAGCCTCAAGCGCTGTAGTCTTAGCATCTCTACTTTGTTTAGCGTTAGCAGCGGACTGACGTTTCTGTGACTTCTTGGCGTCTGCGACGCCCTTTAGTCCGGCGAGTGCAGAGATACCTGCAAAGATAGTTGTGAATGCTGGCATGAATGCCTCCTATTGAGTTACAGCCTGTACTGTGTTTCCGCTAGGGAGAATCCCTTACGAAGAATGATTTTGTCTGCGACGTCTGGACTAGTACTCATAGTACACATCCTGATTTCGTCTACATCTAGCCTGTGGCCCTCTGCAATGAAGGCGTCTAGGAGTTTAATACCGGAGCTATCTGTAGCGAACCATCCCATCTCAACAAGAGCGTTAGCATCCCGAAAGGGGTCTGGTATGATTAGTCCACCAATGAAGCCATTATCTGATACAAAGAAGACACCGTTTTCAATCATATGAATAAGCATATGAGTTGTCTTAACTTCATCCAGTGGTTTATGATAGTACATATCATTAAACTCTTCTGAGAGATAAAAGATATGCCAGAGGTCTGCTTTGGTTGCTTTACGTATCATAGATCACCACCAGCGAATGCAGAGATAGATTCTAGTATATCTCTTTTAGCTGTCTCATAGCCGATCTCATACTCCCCGTCCCCTTTCTTGAGGGGCTTGGGGTTAAGTAATATACGTAGTTGTTCTCTAGCTGATTCTGAGATCAGCACTGATCCGTATGCTTTCATGCGTAGGTTCCTTACTAACTGATGGATTTGTTACAGCATCCGTAAGACTAGCACCTAATAATAATGATAACTCTCTAGGAATAGATGATCCACTTAGGTGGAAATCTATTGCTAATTGGAGTCTATCCAGTTCTGATAGTTCTTCATACATTGGTTATCCTCCATTACTATGAGTATTTATCTTCATAGTGAAGGATTAAGTGAGTCACCCAAAGAAATAAGGTGATTTCAAAACGTCTTGTATGTTGAGGCTACCTGTATCAGGGAGGTCCGGTAGGATGATGTCGTGGCGTTCTTCGTGTATCCGCTTGAAGTCAGCGAGGATGTTATGGTTCTTGTGTAGATCAACGAATGTCTCAGAGATAATGCGCTGCATCTTACCTGCATCACAAGCATGGGTTCCGAAGTCATCGTGGATCATAGCGAAGTCATAGATACCCTCTGCCTCACATGCATTGATTGTCATCATCATGTGAGTTGCATCAGCGTGATGCACTAGGTTAGGGGATGAACCCTGACGAGCCTTAGCTGCGTCGAGTTTATCTGTGTTAGTGGCGAGACGTATCTGGATACGACCACCTATCTGTGTCTCAATCTGCTTAGAGGCGTACTTCATCTTACGCTGTATAACAGGGAAACCGATAGGGCTAGTGTATATCAGAGCGTGGTTCTCTTTAGACAGAACAGATGAGCAGTCTTGAATCCACTTCATAGCAGCACGAGCAGCGATAACTACCTCACCGATACTCTCCCAAAGGATAGGAGTAAGGAAGATGCTGTGCTTGAATGCTGTGTTCTCAGGGAACGTCTTGTCGGACTTCTCTTTAAGCCACTTAAAGATACTGCCTGTGCAAGCCTGCTGTGTGCTACCGTACGGCAGTGTCATAACAGGAGCCTTAGCTAGACTGCGTGGCATGGAGTCACCGAGCAACCACAACCAGTTCTGGGCCGCTGGATCGTCAGAAGCCTTGAGCTTAGCGTAGCATACATCAGCAACGCGCTGGTAGATATCGGCTGGTAGGTCTGACGGAACGAGGTTCACGGCTGATCCACCTACGTTGTCTAGGAGCATAGCAGAGAAGTGCTGGAGACCGTTACAGCTACCGTCGAGGCCCACTGGTAGGTGAGATACGAAGTCGCGGTGGTCATCCATGTCCATTGCATCACATAGTTCAAAGCACCATGCTAGGAATTGGAATGGCTTGTCTGCAGATGTCCACACACCACGGTTAGCGATTGGGTCTGCGCCAGCGGCAAGCCACTTGTCTGCATTCTCTAGCATGTAAGCAACGCGGTCAGAGTATGATGCTTTATCATATCCGAGCTTGTTAGCTCCGTTGACCATGAACCAGTGAAAACCGTCTCCATCGCCAAGGCGTTTACCTTCAGAGAACTCAATCAGTCCCTTGCTTTGGTCAGTACCCTGTGGGTTAAGTCCAGAAGCTGTAGCGTAAACCCGTCCACGAAAATCGGTCTGATAAACATAAAAGAACGAATCATGAACCGATAACTCATTAGCTAGACGCATAGTCCGCATTAGGGCTAGGTTCTTAGAGCGACGTTCTCGTTCCATAGTGTGCAACAGACGCATCTGGCCTTTCCAATCCATGAACGCTTCCTTCATCTCAGAACCCTCTGGGAGCATGTCCGGGGTCATGTCCGGGGACAGAGGGCACTCAGGGAACTCAAGGGGCGTAGAGCGAGGCATACCGCACTCTAGGTTGTTCTTCCAGATATACTTCATTGTCTCATGGATACGAGCGTTAACGCGCCAGCCTGTACGCTGCATAGCATTGATAGCAGAGAACACCTGTGGCATGTCTGCGTTCTTGTAAGCCTCCGCACGATCTCGTTCTGTGTAGTTAGACTTGATGAGGTGTGTGCGGCTGCGGAGCTCAGGGCTGTAGAAGCCGCCGTCTGTATTAGATACCCAATCCATAGGTGGGATCAGGCAAGGCATACGGTCAGGGCTTACGATCTCTACTGCTGCGTCATGCTTCTCAATCCACTTGATACAATCCTCTGTGGGAGTGAGGTGCACTGACTTGCGCTTACGACGATCAGTACGATCTTCGCGCTGCACGAGGTCTGTGACTTCCATGATTAAGGACAGAACAGTAGAGCCTACTAGGAACTTATCTTCCTCAGACCAATCAACCCAAGTCAATCCCTTGTCGGCACCCTTAGCTTTAAGAACGCTGCGCTTGTGTTTGTAGTTCACGAGGTTCTTGTTCTGAAAGTCGCGTAGTAGGCTGTCGTAGTATTCCTTGTGCTCTGTCTCGAAGTGTACGAACCGCAACTCATCCTCACAACGAGCACCGATCTGTACGCACACTGGTGCTACAGTTGTATCGGGAACGTAAAAGGAGTTGATGATAGTGCGTAGCGCCAACAGCGCGATCTTGTCTGTGTCTACGGTGTCCATGAGCTTAGCGCCCTTTGTACGACGACGACCAGCAGGATGCTTACCGTCGAGGTATAGCTTGATGTGGTCGGATACAGTCAGTACATAATGCCGCAGCAGGGTACTACCCGCTGAGGATTCTTCGTTGCGTGAGGCGTGAGCAGCCTCTTGTTGGCTACGGTAACGCTCTACGCCACGATAGATCATATCGTGTTCGTGCTCTAATTGGTCTTGAATCGTAGCCATCATGTCATCCTTTAAGTGCGGCCCTTTTCTTACGGGCCTTTGCATTAGCAGCTAAGCGCTTCTCTTCGGGTGTTTTATGCGTAGGATGGAACAAACCCCCGTGCTGTGGGTCTGTATGCTTATTCCAGTAGTCCATTAGATTCTGGAGGAACCGGAGCTCCTCTCCCTTACCGCAACGTCGGGCTAGATTGAATATCTTGCCTTCCATACCATTGCAGTTCAAGCAGAGTACATCACGAAGGTAGCCTGTCTGGTGATTGTGATCCAGAGCAGGCTTCTTCTTCCCACCCTTCATGCTTCCTTGGCACAAAGGGCATATGTACTTCTGCTGTCCTAGCAGCTTAGCCCTAACGGGGGCTATCTGCGCTGTTGTGAGGCGGGTCATACCTTAGCACGCTTGAGGTGCCGCATGTACGATTCCCAGCAGTGGTTAGGTTCACTGAACATCTTGTTAATGATGATCTCTAACCTATCCCAGCCGCGTTTAGCTGTGAGTGCAGAGAGTGACATACGAATTTCACCTCCGAGTAGTGAAGCGATCAGTATGCTGATCGACACTACAACGGTCTTAATGTATTGTTTCATTAGTAAGCATCCTCCATTAAAGCTAACCACGATACCGGGAACAGTTCTTCCATACTGAAGTAGATGTCCCATGCTACCTTCTGCGATTCTGCTTGCGTGTCTGTGGCACAACGAAGTCGGGCCATGTCAGCGAAAGCATCTAGTGAACCTGACCAAATCCACTCAGTCATAGTAGACTGCGGTAGGATCATACGAGCTTGCTCTGGGGCTACACCTTGTTGTAGCATCTTGCGGTAGTCTTCGACAGCCTTAGCATTGACTTCTTCAGCGTAGATGCTTGGGAAGTATTGAGACCTACACTCAGCACCTGAGCCCTGCTTAACGTCCTCTGCTCGTCCACGCCATACGTCAGGTGTGTAGAACTCAGGGTCATCATCGACATCTGTCTCTTATACACATCTGACGCTGCCGACG
>OLHR01000226.1_pt1 | contig 20663 bp, 13 predicted proteins | sample 1609291 | NCBI WGS metagenome assembly OLHR01 (sample SAMN05416707, study PRJEB24817) | seawater metagenome | isolation source: Sea water | place: Canada:Atlantic | collected 2013-07 | reverse complement strand
CTCATCAGATCCCGTCGGATTGTATTGCACCTCATTGAATACCACAACACCGTCCAATGATGCCGGCTTAGAATCTTTCCACCATCCCTTACCGCTCGCCTGCCCTTGTTCAATCTGCATAGACTGCCGAAACCTCATGAACGTGCCATCAATCTTACAGATCTCGCTTCACTCACTCTCTGTCATGGGGGCGGTTATATTGGCCGTTCAATCTACACCTGCTAAAACAAGCGATATTTTGCCGCTCAGGCTAAACGAGATTCAGGTGATCGGCACTCACAATTCCTATCATATCGAACCGAAGGAAGCCGTGATGACGTTGATCAAAGAGTTCAGCGCAGAAGCAGCCGCCTCGATTAAATACACGCACAAGCCACTTGATCAGCAACTGGAGAAACTGGGCATCCGACAACTGGAGTTGGATCTCTTCGTCGATCCCGACGGTGGCCTGTTCGCCAACCCAGCAGTCAGAAAAATTCTGAAAGACCGGGGAGACGATCCGGGACCTTCGCACGATCCCGTGGGTGTTCTGACCAAACCGGGTTTAAAGATCATTCACTCACCTGATTTCGACTACCTCAGCACATCGCTCACCTTCGTCGATGCGCTGAAGTCCATACGGACCTGGTCACAGGAAAACCCCCGCCATGTCCCCATTTTTGTTTTACTCGAATTGAAGGAATCCGGTGCGCCCAACGGCGTCATACCCCTCAAGTTTGATAAGAAACAACTCGATGGGGTGGATGAGGAAATCCTGTCTGTCTTTGCCCCCGATGAGATTCTCACACCCGACGACATCCGTGGAGATTCCAAAACACTCCGGGATGCGATTATCACCAAGGGCTGGCCTTTACTCGATGAGGCACGCGGCAAAGTCATGTTTGCCATGGACAACGGAGGCCAGCTGCGCGATGCGTATCTAGCCGGACATCCCTCACTCAATGGCCGTTTGTTGTTCGCCTCCGTCGAAGAGAATCACCCCGCAGCAGCATGGTTCAAGATAAACGATCCCATTGGTGAATTCGATCGAATTCAACGTCTCGTTCGTGAAGGATACATGGTTCGTACCAGAGCAGATTCGAACACCACACACGCTCGCCAGAATGACACGGTACAACGGGAATCCGCTTTCGCAAGCGGTGCACAGTTTATCAGCACGGACTACCCGGAGCCAAACCGTGAGTTTTCAAACTACTCTGTGACGTTCGACAATCACATCGTTGCTCGAGCGAATCCGGTGTCTGGTTCCACTTCCGCGGGCAAGGGTGATTTGGAGAACCTCTCCGGGCCATGGATTTTGTGCGACGGAAGCTACGGCGGTCATCTGCAAGGTGTCGCCACGGATGGTGAATCAATCTTTTGGTCCCACACAGTCCAGTTGGTGAAGACCGACCTTAATGGACGTGTTATGCAAGAAATTGACGTACCCGATCACCACGGAGACCTCACATGGCATGATGGAAATATCTATGTTGCCGTCGAACTCGGGGAGTTCAACCAACCGCCCGGAAAATCAGACCCCTGGGTCTACGTCTATGAAGCCAAAAATCTCAGACTATTACGCAAACATAAGATTCCTGAACTGGTCCACGGCTCCGGTGGAATTGCCTATCACGACGGGCAGTTTGTCGTTGTAGGAGGGTTACCGGGCGATCATCAGAACAACTACGTGTTCGAATACAATGAAGGATTCACCTTCATTGGACGGCATGTTCTGCCTACCGGTCAGACAAAACTCGGCATCCAAACCGCCGCCAATATTAATGGCCATTGGTGGTTCGGTTGCTACGGAACCCCAGGGAATCCAGGACTCCTCAAGGTGAACCGAAATTTCAAGTTGATCGGTCAATCGGAAAATGATTTCAGCTACGGTCTTGTTCAATTAAGCGCAAATACAATTCTCCGTGGAGAATGCTTTGATTCGAACACGCGTGGAAAAGTTAAAATCCTTACTGGCGATCTTCCTGAGGTTGAACCGGTTTCCAGTCCCGTCCGAATGGCTGCTTACAATGTATTGTTCGGCATTTGGGCAGAGCCTGAACGAGTGGGTCAAATGTTTAAACCATTCGATCTGGATGTCATCGGCTTTAGCGAAGTGCCCGATGGAGATTGGACTGCCCTTGTAGGAAAAGTTTTGAACATGGACCACGCTTACGTCGGAAAAATCTCGTCGGCAAATCACAAAGACAAATTCAAATCGATCCTCAGTCGCACGCCTTTGTCCGAACTCCACGAAATTGAGATCAACTCCAAGGGATGGTCCCCCTCCTCCGTGGTCGGAGCGAAAACTACGGTGCGTGGGATACCCATTCTAATCTACTCGACACACATTCCAGGGCGCCCCAACTTCAGCGATACCGCGATCGGTTCAGCGGCCGAGTTTATTGCAGAAACAGTAATTCCAAAGGCCATGAAACAGGCGAAAAACATCGTTCTGCTTGGGGACCTCAACAATTGGTTGGGGGATGCCCCGCTCAATCGAATCGAATCGAGTGGGATGCGATCCATGTGGAACGACTTAGATATCGATACGACGCGCCTCAGCACTCATCGACACATTGAATCTGGGACTGAATCAGGCGTGATCGATCACATCTATTACAACGCCTCCTCCGAAGCCCGCGCGATCAGAGGCGGGGTCATCTACAATGCGTTCAATCCTCATGACGAAGACCTGGAGATGAATCGCTACCAGACTGAGTGGATGAATTATGGAAAACCGCTTTCGGATCATCGTCCTGTTTGGGCGGAACTTCATTACACACCTGTTGGAAAGACACCCCCCTTTTCTCCCCTATCCGATCCCATCAATGACGATGTCAAGCTCCCCACACAAAAGGTAAATTCTAGCAAACCCCTCCCGGGCGCACCCGGAGAAGGACATTGATGAAAACGGAGTTCAGCGGTTCATCTCCACTTCAATATCCTCCGCGACAAGATTAGTCATACTCCCTGCATTAATCGTCCAGTCTTTCCTCAAATCCGACCTTGCTCTCGCCTCAATCTTCCGGCAGAAAATGGCAATGACACGTCCTACCTTCATCCTGCTCGCCCTCTTCGCCTCACCGCTGCTCGCCGATCATCACGGCAAGATCAAGCATTCCTTCCTTGGACTCGGAAAAGGCGCGCGCACCTCCATCGTGGGTGAAGACGGCAAGGTTGAGTGGCAAATCGATCTCCCCGCCAGCGATGGCTGGGTCCTAGAGAACGGCAATGTCCTCCTCGCAGTCTACCCGTGCAAGGAGTATCCAAAGGGAGGCGTGGCCGAAGTGGAGCGCGCCAGCAAGAAGACGGTATTCTCCTATCAGGGTCAACAGAAGGAGATTAGCACCGTGCAACTCCTGCCCGACGGTAATTTCCTCGTTGCCGAACTGGGACCCGAACCCCGGGCCCGCACCATCAATCGCAAGGGCGAAGTGCTGCACGATATGCCCCTCGCATGCCAGAAGTCGAACGTCCACATGCAGACCCGCATGCTGCGCCAGTTGCCCAACGGAAATTATATCGCACCCCATCTCCTCGACTTTGCTGTCAAGGAGTACGATCCTAAGACCGGCAAAGTCCTGAAAAGCTTTCCCACCGACGATCGCGGCCGCGAGAAGCGCGACTGGCCCTTCACTGCAATTCGTCTCGCGAACGGCAATACCCTCATCGGCTGCACCAATGGCAATCGCGTCATTGAAGTCGATGGCGAAGGGACGATCGTCTGGAAAGTCGACAACGAAGATCTGGGTGAGAAGCTCTTCGACGATGCCTGCGGCGTGCAGCGCCTCCCCAATGGCAACACCGTCGTCACCAGCTATCACGCCAATGGCGACAAGGTGAAACTCACCGAAGTGACCCGCGACAAGAAAGTAGTGTGGAAATACGCCGGTGGGGAAAACGGCTTCCACCACTTCCAGATTCTCACCACCAATGGTAAGCCTCTCTCTGACAACACCCAGAAGTAGCGCAGGGATCACCCATGGGAGTATGGGTGAGTTTAAACTAGCCCATCGGACCGCTATTTCAATGGTCTCCCTTCGAGTCTCTTGGAGTAAGATTCAGGGGCAATACGTAACAAGTCCGCCCCTCTAATCTAGGCCATTTGAATGTTGACTCAACTCCATCTTAATCGCTGGGCGGAAGTTCTTGTCCGGCACGCAACCAAAGTCAGCCCCGGAAACGTCGTCCGTATTAATGCCCAGTCAGCCGCCGAACCGCTGCTTGAGGCAGTTTACCGAAAAATTCTTGAAGCAGAAGGACATCCGGTCGTGAACTGTCGCCCGGATTTTCTCGTCGAGGCATTCTACGAACACGCTAACAACGACCAGCTCGACTGGGTCAATCCTTTCACGCTCCAAGAAACCGAAACCATCGACGCATCAATCAATATCGCCGCGATCACCAACCTGAGAGCTTTGGACAAATTCGATACTACGGTCACTCAGCGGGCCGCACGGGCCCAAAAAGATTCGCGCGAATTATTTTTTCAACGCGCGGCGGTCGCTGACGATCCCTCGATCGATTCTGAACTGGCTCCCTTACTATGGTCCACCACCCTTTTCCCTACCAACGCCTATGCACAGGACGCAGGAATGAGTCTCGGTGATTACAGCGACTTCGTGGTCCGCGCCTGTCAACTCAACCAAGAGGACCCGGTGGCCTTTTGGGAAGGCTTGGACAAATGGCAGCATGAACTTGCAGAGAAGCTTATGGCCGGAAGCGAACTGCATTTCCAGACACCCGCAGGAACCGACCTTAAAGTAGACACCGCTGGAATGCGTTGGCTCTCCAGCCCGGGTAGGAAGAATTTCCCCGATGGTGAAGTCTATTCCGGCCCGAACCTCAATGCGGAGAATGGTGGGGCGGACGGTGTCGTGGTTTTCGACAAACGTTGTGTCTACCAAGGGCATGCGGTTCGCAATGCGCGGATCGTCATGGTAGAGGGGTTTGCAACGGAGGTTACGGCCGAAGAGGGGAAGGATTTCTTGATCGCCATGCTCGATCAGGACGAGGGTGCACGCCGCATCGGCGAGGTAGCCTTCGGGACCAACCGCGCGATCTCACAACCGACCGGTCAGATCCTCTATGACGAGAAAATGGGCGGATCGTTCCATCTCGCCTTCGGCGCGGGCTATCCCGAAACCGGAAATGTCAACAAGAGCGCCCTCCACTGGGACCTCATCGCCTCGCTTGTCGAAGGCTCGGTGGTGACACTCAACGGTAAGCCATTCTGCGTCGACGGACGCTTCGTGGACATGCCGCCGGAAGTCAACTGGCTCCTCTAGGAATTCCGTGCGAGCAAATCATTCGGAAAGCCTTGTCGTTATCTTTACCCCATCCGCTTTATACCCAGCGAATTGAATTCCTGAAGATCGGCTGGAAGGCCGGCATCAGGGAAGCTCTGCCATGAGACCGGGCGGCAGAAGCGGTAGATCCCCATAGTTTTTGCCGAATTACTACGTCGATCCGAGTTCGCCGGGAACGGGCCGACGTGCACCCTTACCTGAACAGACTTCAACATCGGTCGAGAAACTTTAAAAATGATCGGTCCCGCGCGTTACTAGGGTGCGTGCGGTAACGAGATTCGCCTTAGCCGCGAACTCTTCATCGGTTTCTTGGACCGCCGACAACCAAAGTTAAACCTAGGATTATTATCTCTGTTGCCCATTTGTTGCGCGAAAGAGCTTAATTCCCCTCTCATTCCTCCCCTTTCTAGCACCATGAGGAAGGCAAAGGAAATCAGCGTTCAAGAACTGGACGAAGGGGAATAGCTATCACACCGAACGTGGCTACCTCTACCTCGTAGATGCCCGCATCGGGGGGAATCGCTATCGCCGCTTCTTCCGTCATGGAGAGATCGCCAAGGCTCGCGCCTATGTCTCAAGTCTAAAAGCGAAACGTGACAACTTCGGACAGGCCAAGGCCGCTATCCTCGAAGACCCAAGACACGCAGGAAATGGCCGCACGCGCCGTGCGTAAGCTTACAGAGTCAGGAAGCCCGTTTACGCTGGAAGAGGCCGTGGACGACTACCTTGCCCTGTTTGTGGCCAATCAGGCGAAAACCTCTGTCACGATCTCCACTGTCAGAGTCGCGTGATCCAGTATTACGGAGAGGCGTCCACCTGAGTGGTTCAACTTTTCCAAAATCCGAGTTTCTTCTATGACTCGAACCGAGTCACACTGTCTGTCACCGATTTCGTAACACCCACTCGATTCTGATGATCATCAATCTCCCACCTTTCTCATCACCTATTACGGCCACATTTGTTCTCTGGGCTGGATTAAACTACATCGGTGACGCAATGGCTCAACCTGCGGAGATTCAAGTGATCGACGAGGCATCCGGTCGAGGTGTGCCCCTCGTGGAGTTGACCACTGTGAATCATCTGCGATTTATCACCGACAACGCCGGGCGCGTCGCGTTTGACGAACCGAGCTTGATAGGCAATCCGGTGTTCTTCCACATCAAGAGCCACGGATACGAGTTCCCGACGGACGGCTTCGGATATCAGGGAAAGGCCGTCACGCCGATGCCGGGTGAACCGGTGACCTTGAAACTCAAACGGCTCAACATCGCCGAACGCCTCTACCGAATCACGGGACTTGGATTGTATCGCGACAGTGTGATGCTCGGGCACGACACGCCTCTCGAACAAGCACTAGGTTCGGGATTGGTTGCGGGGCAGGATTCCACCTTTGCCGTTCCTTATCGTGGAAAGACTTTTTGGTTCTGGGGCGACACGTCGAGAATGGCGTATCCGCTCGGTCATTTCGGAATGGGCGGTGCCACCTCGGATCTTCCAGAACACGACGGGCTTGATCCTTCCACCGGTATCAACCTGAATTACTTCGTCGATGAAAAGGGATTCAGTCGACCGATGTGCCAGCTTGGATTCGAGAGCGGACTGATCTGGGCGGATGGATTTACAACAGTCAAAGATGAGCAAAGAAAGGAACGACTTGTTTGCCACTACGTTCACTTGAAATCGCTCGATGAAATTCTTGGACACGGCCTAGCGATCTACAACGACGAGCGGAAAGAATTCGAGCGCCTTGCGGATCTTGACCTAAAAGAGCTCTGGCGTTGGCCCACGCAATCGCATCCGATTCATCACGAGATCAATGGCCTTGAATACCTCTTACTCGGTGATGTTTACCCCACCGTCCGGGTGCTCGCGACCTTGGAACATTTTAAAAACCTCGATAGTTACGAGGCGTGGACGTGTCTGAAACCGGGTTCAACGAAAGAGAAGCCGCTCGTTGATCGAGATGCGGCCGGACAACTTCGTTGGAGCTGGAGAAAGCACGGACTGCCCGTTGACTCCAAAATGGAAACAACCTTGATCAAAAGCGGCCTGATCAAAACCAAAGAATCGCGAGGGCAAGTCGTGGACGCCAAAACGAAAAATCCCATCAAATTGCATCGCGGCTCGGTCAACTGGAATCCGCATCGTGAGCATTGGGTCATGATCTTTGGGGAACTCGGCGGCAGCACCTCGAACCTCGGCGAGATCTGGTATGCGGAAGCCAAATCACCCACCGGACCATGGAAGCTGGCGACCAAGATCATCACGCATGATCAATACAGTTTTTACAATCCGGTTCACCACGCATTTCTTGATCAGGACGGCGGGCGCTTGATCTATTTTGAAGGCACCTACGTGAACACCTTTTCCGGCAACAAGGACGCCACCCCACGATACAATTACAACCAAATCATGTACCGCCTCGATCTGGACGAGCCAAGGCTGAAGCGCCTATCAAAGTAGGGTCGGCTTTCAACCTGTCTCGTTGCCGCTACGAAAGCGGACCGTAGATTCTACCCCCACTCCCGTTCAGAAAACACTCATCAACTTCATGAAAATTCCGACCATCCTTTCACTCGCGACCTGCTTAATCTCCTTAGGAAATGAATCCCTGGTCCGAAGCTCGGAGCCACGTTCTCCCGAAGAAGAACTCGCGGCCCTCCATGTCCCGGAGGGATTCGAGATCCAGCTCTTCGCCTCCGAGCCACAGATCAACAAACCGATCAACATAGCCTACGATACCCGGGGGCGAGTATGGGTTTCTTCCACTGTCGAATATCCTTACGCTGCCGCAAAAAATCGCTGGACCGACCCACTCGGCACTCGTGTTCGCGACAGTCGGGATGCCATCAAAATCCTTGAGGACACTGATGGCGATGGTCACGCCGACAAGGTGACCGACTTCGCCGACGGGCTCAACATTCCGACCGGTGTGTTACCATGGCACAAACCGGAACACAAAGACGGCTGCATTGCCTGGAGCATTCCGAACATTTGGTATTTCGCCGACACCACCGGTAATGGAAAAGCGGACCTTCGCGAAGTTCTCTTCGGCCCATTGGGTTATGAAAAAGACACTCACGGAATGTGTTCCAGTTTCCGGATGGGACCGGACGGCTGGGTATACGCCACCCACGGCTTTAACAATTTCAGCACTCTCACCGCAAAGGATGGCACGCAGATCGAACTCCACTCGGGGAACGTTTTCCGGTTTCGTCCCGATGGATCCAGCGTGGAGGTCTTCACCCGCGGGCAGGTCAATCCCTTCGGGCTCTGCTTTGATCGACGCAACAACCTTTACAGCGCTGACTGCCACAGCGCGCCAGTTTACCAACTTCTGCAAGGCGGAGTCTATCCCAGCTTCGGCAAACCTCACGACGGACTCGAATTTGCTCCGACCATGATCGAACACACCCACGGATCGACAGGTATCTGCGGCATCGCCTACCTCGACCGTGATTGGTGGGGATCGGATTGGAATGACCATCTCCTGATTGGCAACCCGGTCACGTCACGAATCAACCATGACAGAATTGAATTCCGAGGAAGCACCCCGGTGGCCATTGAACAGCGTGATTTTGTCACAAGCGACGACCTCTGGTTCCGCCCCGTTGACATGTGCATGGGGCACGATGGAGCCCTCTACGTTGCCGATTTCTACAACAAAATCATCGGGCACTACGAAGTCCCCCTCACTCATCCCGGCCGTGACCGGGAACGCGGTCGACTTTGGAAAATCACCAAGAAAGGAAACCCCTCCCCTCATCCCGCCACTCCACGTGCAGAACCTCTTTCCGACGCGATCACATCCCTCAAAAACAACGATCCATTCGTCCAAAGAAAGGCCGCCCAATCGCTCCAACTTCAACCTCGAGAAAAATCTCTGGAACCATTGCTCGACGCTCTCGCCGGCACTCCTGAAGATGACACCCACCTCGTCCACGTCCTACGCATGGCTATTCGCAGCCATCTCATCGCCTTCCCAAATAGCATCCACATCAAGACTCCTCACTCCCAAATCTTAGAAAATATCATTCCTGCAGTATCAACCGCAGAGGCTGCATCATTCCTGGCAGCTTCACCGAAAAAGAGAAATCATCTCACTCAAATCGCGCGCTACGCCGACGACACCATTATCACGGATCTCATCAAGGACCTCGCAAATCAGGGCACTCCTGAAACTCAACTCAGGGAACTCGATGCCCTCCAGGCCGGACTCGACGAGCGGGGCCGCTTGGAACCCCATCCCGAAATCATCAACTGGGCGCAAGACCTCGCGAAGGCCCTTTTAAAAGCACGACAACAATCGGCAAACCCTGAGTGGGTCGACCTTCCCCACCCTTCCCATCCAGAGAGCCCCTCCCCCTGGGCCACCCAAAATCGTCGATGTCGGGACGGGCGGGATGTCCCCGTGATCTCCAGCCTACAAATGGGCGCACCGAATGCGGAACAACGCACTGGCATCTTGCGGTCCAAGAAATTCACGACAACAAACGAACTATCATTCTGGATCGTCGGGCATCGAGGCAACCCGAATCAGGAAGCTCAACGCAAAAACCACATCACCCTGATCGATGACGAAGGAAACGAACTCCTCCGCGCAGACCCGCCGCGAAACGACATTGCTCGAAAGGTCACCTGGACGACGGAAGCAGGGAAAAAGAGGCGACTACAGATTACCGATGGCGACGCCGGCGATGCCTACGCGTGGCTGGGAATGACCCGAATCAGAGGAGTCGAAGGTCTCAGCACTGACACCTTTGCCGGGAACACCAACCTCGACGTCCAACTAACAACGCTGGCGGAGATCTTAAAGTTTAATGCTCCTGTGAACCTACGGGACCAACTCAAGCCATGGCTCTCAAAGGACTCTCAAACAACTGTGACGCAGGTCCTCGATGGACCCAAGAGCGGACAATTCGAACAGCTCATCAATCAGCGGATTTTGCAATACCAAGCTGCCAAAAAACTTGAGACGCTTGACCCTCAAAAGGGAGCCCATGTTTTTCAAATCAACTGCGCAACCTGCCACCAAATCAAACACCAAGGCGGCTTGATTGGCCCCCAACTCGACGGTATCGGCAGCCGTGGCATTCAACGCCTTACCGAAGACATTCTCGACCCGAATCGTAATGTCGACAGCCATTTCCATCTCACTCAATTCACCTTCAACGATGGCACCACAAGCAGTGCCTTCATCACTAGTGAACGCGGCAACGCCCTTCAAATCCGTGATCTCGAGGGAAAGTTCAAACGGCTACAAAAGGCCAAAATCGCATCCCGCCTCACCCTCCCCATCTCACTCATGCCTGCAACATTCGGCAAGGCTCTGACTTCCAAAGACTTTGTGAACCTCATCGAATGGCTTCGGACACAAAGCTAGCACCAGACTCCGCTCGATAAGATCCCAAGGAGTCGCGGCTAAAACAATCCTTGGCATGATGGGTAAGAGGATTACGATTTCGGGTTATAAATCAAAACACAAACCGCCGCCGCTTCCTCAAGGTTGCCGCCGCCACGAGCGCCGGAATCTGGATTCCATCCTCTCACGCCCAATCACCAAACGGGCGGGTCAACGTCGCGTGCATTGGAGTGGGCGGCAAGGGATCAAGCGATGCCGACAACGCGGCCAAGTTTGGGCAAGTCGTTGCCCTTTGCGACATCGACGACAAGCGCCTTAAGCAGAAGGCGAAGAAGTTCCCCGACGCAAAACTCTTTCATGACTACCGCGAGTTACTGAGTGTCATGGGTGACAAGGTCGACGCTGTCACCGTGAGCACCGCCGACCACGCCCACACCGCCGCCAGCGTCATGGCAATGCGCCTTGGAAAACATGTCTACTTTCAGAAGCCTCTGACCCACTCGGTCTCCGAAGCGAGGCTCATGCGCGAAACCGCGCGAAAGTATAAGGTGATCACCCAGATGGGCAACCTCCGCGACGTGCATTGAATCGATGACCTTACCATCGGGCGAAGTGAGGTAAACATGAACCGTTCCAGCCGACATTTTCCCATCGAGCGCCTCGCGATAGATGCGGGTAAATTCACGACGCTCCTCCGCGGGCTGCGGTCCCTTGCCGCGGTAGTCTTCATTCACGGCATAGACGGGCACGAAATGCGCATTGAGTAGCTTGATAACCTCTGGCTTCGAGAGCGGACCCGCCCTCATTACGAAAGCTCCGCCTCAACAACGACCGAGATTGATGCGTCCATCGTGGGTAAAGAGAAAGACTGGCCGCCGGTGTTTCTTTGCCAGTTGCAGTGCGTGGCGGATGTCGTCGGCCCAGCCGATTTCATCGAGGCGCTTTTCCTCCGGCCTCGGCTGCAATACTGCGATTCGTTTCGAGACCCAGGCGGGCAGTTCGGCGTCGCTGGCGATGGGTTTCTTGGTCTCAGCGGAGGTGCCAAGCGGCGAGATCGCCCATACCAAGGCCACGATGACTGTATTCAAATGAGATCTGGAGTGCATCACTCTGATACGCTTCAAGATCAGGTATTGGTCAGGCTATTTCTTTTATCATCCTCGCTATCACAAAAATTGAAATCAGATTCAGGAACAGCTTAGTCCTTCCCCGGTGCAGCCTTCTTGAGTGAACTCAAAGAACCTTTCATCCTCATTCGAAACCCGGTAAGATGCGGGAAACGATGAAAACCTTAACCCACATCCTCCTCGCGGCTGCCGCAGTTCTACCATCAGCGACATTGCTCGCTAATGAGCCGCTCCCACCGGCGGAGCTCGACCGCCTGCTCACCGTGATCAAACCGCAATCGGGCGAGAGCCCGTGGCGCGAGATCAATTGGCTGACCGACGTCACCGAGGCACGCCAGCGCGCGATCGCCGAAGACAAGCCGCTGGTGATCTTCACTGCCGCCGATGGCAGCCCGCTGGGTCGAACATGAGGAGCTTGCACGGGAAACCGCGCCCGGTGGTACACCGGAACTCAAGTCGAACCAGAATACGTCAACAAGCACTTCATCCCGCTCGCGTTGGACACCTACTTCCGCGGCAATTCCCACGAGCTCGAATTCTGCAAGTCAGCTGGAGCTGGAGGCAACCACCTCGTTGCCGTGACCGCAGCAGGCCATCCCATCGGCGATGGCAATGGCCACCGCGGGCATGTTCGTTTGCTCGAAAAAGATCTCGCCCCGCTACTCACCGCATTTCGAGAACTCCCGGATAGTGCTCGCAAACCCCAACTCCCCGATCCAAAATCGGCGACACCCGCAAAACGATCCGTTCCAAAAGCCCCGAAGAACGGGCTCGTCGTGCGCGGCTATTGCACCTACCTCAAGACCGACGAAAATGGAAAAGCGCAGCGCGCCAAACGACTTTACTATCAGCAAAATCCCGACGCCTGGGCTGCTGAAACACAAAACGACATGCTGTGGCTCACCGAGGCTGAGTGGCGCTCGATCATCCCTGAAAACAGCGCAACCGGCACAAAGATCAACGTCCCTAAAGAAATTCAACGACGCTTCTTCAGCACCATCGGCATCGACTACATGGAAGGCAGCGTGAATGCTCTGCCACTGCGGGAATCGGCCATGACGGTCACCTTTGAAAAGACAGGACAGCTGCGTATCGACGGTTACGGAAAGATGGGGAAAGCCTACACCGATGAATCAAAGAAAGATCCCCGCACCCGAGGCTGCGAACTATCGCTGAGCGGGTATATCCAATACGATCCAGACCTAAAAAAGATCACGGACTTTAACCTGGCCGGTATCGGCGAGGCCTGGGGAAACAAAATGGAATACACCAGGCGCGAGATCGGTATCCCGGGACCGCGATGGAAATATGGCATCGCCTGCGAACTCGTGACCGGAACTGCCCCTAATGACCTCATCCCGCCCTACAACATGCTGCACTACGGCGGTAAGACGAAATACTACGGGGAATAACGAGGGCTTTGGCGGACTCACGTCATACCTCCTCAAGCATCGAAGTTGCATCGCCAAAGGTTCCCGGCCGGACGTCCATCTTGTCCATCAAGGAGAGATAGAGTCGGCACATCTGGCGCTCTGATTCCCCCTTGTAGTCGAGCACTCGTCCGCCCTTGATCCGACCGCCGGCACCACCAAGGATTGCAACCGGAAGCTGAGTCGCGTCGTGGTTGCCGGTGAGCATCGAGGAGCAGAACATCAACATCGAGTTGTCGAGTGCTGTGCGTTCCCCCTCTTGGATCGCATCGAGTTTACCGGCAATGTAGCCAACTTGCTTCAGGAAAAACTGATTCACCTTGAGCCAGTCTGCGGTGTCGCTATGGGACAAAAGGTGGTGAATCATGTAATCGACACCAAGATTTGGGAAACGCAGCGAGGAGTGATCGTTGTTCAACTTAAGCGTGCAAATTCGCGTTGTGTCCGTCTGGAAAGCGAGCACCAGAATGTCGCACATAAGACGCATATGCTCGGCAATGTCCTGCGGAATTCCATCCGCCGGGCGCGGGATATTTGGTTCGCTCAGCGTTGGGCGCCAGCCCTGGAACTCGCCGCGCTTACCAGCATTCTCAATCCTGGTTTCGACTTCGCGAACCGAGTCGAGGTACTCGTCGAGCTTCCTCTGATCGAGCGAACTCACCTTGCGTCGCACGTCTTTTGCGTCCTGTAAAACAGCGTCGAGAACACTCTGATCCCCCTTGCTCGCGGTGTCCTTGAACAAGCGGTCAAAGGCGAGGGCAGGATACAACTCGAGGGGCGTCGGTGTTGTCGGAGAACTCCACGAGATGTGCGAACTGTAGAGCATCGAGTAATTCTTGTGCACCGACGGGTTCGATTTCTCGCAACCGAGCACCAGACTGGGAACCTTGGTCGAGCGCCCGTGATGCCTGGCCAGGAGCTGATCCACACTCATGCCCGAGCGGATCTCTCCACCAGACGCAAGCGGCGCACCGGAGAGCAGGTTGCCAGTCTGCGAGCTGTGAATATTCCCCTTTTGCGCTTCAGCGTTGTGGAGGCCGCGGATGAACAACAGTTTCTCACGGTAGTCGGCGATCGGGTCTAACACTTTTCCCAACTCCATCGCTTTACCCTCGCCCTTCGCCCACCATTCCTTCGAGTGGAAGCCGTTGCCGGAGAACAAGACAGCCAGTCGCACCGGAGCCTCGCTCCCGGGTTCGCGTGCCTTTCTCTCGTCACCCCAGACGGTAAGCGATTCCATCCATGGCAAGGCCATCGTCACTCCTGCTCCACGGAGGAAGGTGCGACGGTTAAAGAGGTGGGATTTGTTTTTCATTATTTGATGGGGTGATCACGATCGCGGATCTCGCGGAATTGACGACTGCGGACAATCCCCTCAACGATCTGGGAGATCCTAAAATCATTTTGCGCAAGCTGCCACTGAATCTCGTCGAGCAAGGGCTCGTCGCTCAAGAGCACGCTACGACCGAGGGCGTAGCCGAGAAGCTTACGGGAGAACTGACGCACGAAATCATCTTGGCGTTGGTTTAGAAGATAGTCACGCAGCCCATCGATGCCGGTGAACTGCGTGCCGTCGAGGAGCTTCGCACTTGCGTCGATCGGCAAATCGGCACTGTCTTTCAAGCGGAGGCGACCGATGGCATCGTAGTTCTCCAGAGCAAAACCGAACGGATCGATCCGATCATGGCAGCGCGCGCAATTGGGATCGCTGACGTGCCGTTCGGTCAAAGCGCGCTCGGTGAGTCCTTTCGGAGGTGCATCACCAAGCACAGGAATCCCTTTCGGCGGCCGCGGCAATCGTTCACCAAGCAAGGTCTCGCTGATCCATGCACCGCGCAGGATTGGACTGGTCCGCGAAGCACCGCTCTGTTTGGCGAGCGTCGCACCGAATCCCAAGACCCCACCGCGCCCTTTTGCACGAACGCCTTCGACCCTCCTCCACCCGGCATCGTCAGAACCGCCGATCGCGTAGTATTTGGCAAGTGTGCCGTTTACAAAGGTGTGGTCTGCGTTGAGTAGATCAAGCACTGCTCCGTCGTGCTGGAAGAGGTCGGTGAAGAATCGCACCGGCTCTTCACCGAGAGCGTTGCGGACAGCAGCGAATTCTGGAAAGTGACGTTCGCTCTTCTCGTCGAAATCACCGAAGTCGCGCACATGGAGCCACTGGCTGCCGAATTCAATGGCGAGACGTCGCACGCGCTTGTCCTTGAGCATCCGTTGAGTCTGGGCCGCGATTACATCGGGATTTGTCAACTCTCCGGCGGCAGCGAGCGTCATGAGTTCCTCGTCTGGAGCCGAACTCCAAAGGAAGTAACTTAAGCGTGATGCCAGTTCAAAGTCGTTCACCGGTGCCGAAGTTGTTCCGGACTGCGGGCTCTCCAGTTTGTAGAGAAAAGCTGGAGCTACGAGGATACGAGCGAGAGTGAGACGGGCAGCCGCCTCATGTGATAGTTCCTCTTTGCGAAGTTTTTTATAGAGGGCTCGCAGATCGCGTTTCTCTTCGATGGTGAGCGGCCGACGCCACGCCTGTCCCGCGAGGGCGAGAATGCTTTCCAGGTGGTTTGGCTCCCCCGCGATACGCTCTTGTTTGAAAACTTCCGCTCGCTGTTTGATTGGTTCGCGCATCGGCGTGAAGGCACTCGGATCGGCGTCTTGGGTCGCGAATTGCCAAAGCTGTTCGAAGGCATCGACGAGCTGCAAAGCGTCCTCGCTGATAAAGTGGAGTTCGCTCCAGAGCCTATCGAGTTGTTTCGCTTCAGTCTCGTCGAGCATCAGACGATGCAAGTGGTGATCTTCGCGATAGAAGAGAGTGAGGGTCACCACTTCATCGACCGGAACGATTTTGGTGTAGCAGAGTGCCGCCGGGAAGAGATCCCGGAAGGCCTCGATGTCAGCGGCGAGACGGCCCCGCACTTTGCTGCCGTCGTTGACGATAATAGGAGCCGAGGATTCGACTGGCACTAAGCCATCACTCCACATTTTTTTGCCGCCCTTGGGATTGTTTGAGCCAGCAGTTGGACCGGACGTTTCCACCGGAGGGGTGAAAAGCACGCGCATTTGTACACTGGCCTCTTTCCCCTCTTGTGGATGTAAGCTGACGCGGGTGACAAGTTCCGCTCCAGCAGCCAGAGCAGCGGGAATGCGGTAGGTGAGAGTCGAAGGTGCCGTCGCTCGGAGGTCTCCAGAGCCAGCCTTGATGCCGGGTGCGCTCTTTCCCCATTCCAAGGGACCGTTCCAATCGAGAAGAGTCTCGCGCAAGGACTTGTCCGCTTCCCCGGCGGGATTTGAAGCAAGTAACACCGCCTGCACTTGACCAGCGGCCGTCTTTAATTCTGCCGTCGTTTTACCATCGATCACCGCCGTTCGCCAGTTTGCCAAAACCGAAGCGGGAGGAATCACGCTTTTCGGAGCGCCATCAGTTTCTGATGCACAGAAGTGCCAGACATCGGCATTGCCAAAGACGTCAGCCAAAGGATTGCTATCATGCAGGCGATCAACCACTTGCTCCGCCAGATCCCATGAGCGCTTCTTGCCACCAACTTCGCGGATCGTTAGCCCGACGACCGTAGAGTCACAAACATGATCACGATTTCGTGGGTTGATCGCGAATTTCACCAGATCGCCGGGCAGCACTGCGAACTCGGTTTTCGGATCAAACTCCTTTCGGGTACCATTATCGATCGCTCCATGGGCGAGGGTTGCAATTCCAGTCCGGCTCACCAAGTCCACACGCCACTCGACGCCGTTGCCGCAATTGCCATCGGCATCTGCGACAAGCCCGCTGAGTCCGATCTTGCCCGCGATGGGGCTGCGCCAATAGACGATAGCCTCCTTGGTCGGCGACGGATGCATAATCACGCTGCGACCGGGCATGTTGAGCGTGCTGAAGTTTGCCGCCTTCTCTGAGGCATTGCCGGTCAAGCTGGGCGTCTGTGCTGATCCCCAACCGCGGATCTCGGGATTACCTGCGACCTTGACGTGTTTTTCGATAAAGTGGCCCTTGGCTTTTGGCAAAACCGATTGCCCGAGTTGCACCAGCGAGGCCCAGCGACCGGCCATGGTGACATCGAGTTCCTTGAGCTGCGCAATCTCATGAACTGGCCTCTTGCTCCGATGGGATTCTGCAAGCAGCTCGAGGTAGGCACTTGTCCGACCCAATTCCGCAGCCATGACTTTGCCCACCCGTTGCACCAGAGACGCGGCATCGGCGAGCGAGACCGGCGGACGTTTTGGGTGGACAATCTTCGGGCTTTGCCAGATCGCGACATCGCCCTGCTTCCCGTCGCCGGCATCGGAGGTGTGAAGGTAGAGCGTAAGGTCTTTACCTTCAGCGGGAGTCGGTAATTTAACCCTGAGTTCCTTCGAGGGGACCAGCGGATCGACAGGCTCCTGCCACGCCCTGGGTCCATCACGTTTCCCAATGTGACCGACGGTGGTGAATCTCCATAGCGAACCCTGCCAACGGGTGATCGCATCTGTCAGAGTTTGTGCGTCCTCTGGCTTTGACTTACGCCATTGACTGCGGATCGGATCCAGCAGAAGCGATGGCTTCGTGTCATTCAAGGCCTTCCAAAGCTTGCCGAGATACTTCGCATTCACGCCATGATCACGCGCGACTTCTGCGATGTTTTTTCTTCCCGCAAGCAGATCCGCCCGTTCTTCCAAAGTCACCGCAAGATAGCGACGCAAGGGCAACACTCCGCCGTCTTTCGTATCAAATTTGATCCCCTGGAGGTTGACTGCCGTCCCGCCTCCCGCATTGGAGAACTTGCCATAGAAAGCGCGGATCTCCGCGAGCTTCTCGTCCGTCAAATCGCGACGCGTTGTTTTCTCGGAGAACGCGATTCCGTCAGGGAGGAACACAGCGTGTTTCGAAACCTCCTTCGCAGCATCAAGGTACTTCGTAAACAGTGATGGCGACATCACGAGGGCGGCTCCGGCATTAGTGAAACCTTCGCCAGCGGCCCCATCGACTGGAAATTCGTGTGCCGAATCGAGAGAATCGACCCCGGTAAGATCTCGAAGACTATAGGTATATTCCGCATTGGAAAGCCGCCGAACAACCACCGGCCCCGGGTCGCCAGCATTGGCCTCGCCAATCTTCCGCAACGTCGAACGCACCCAGGCGAGAATTTCAGTTTTCTGCCCCGCCGATGGTTGCTGCTTCTTCTTTGGCGGCATCTCACCAAGTTCCATCTGCTCCTCGACGAGCTGCCAGATCTTCCCCTCGCTGCGGATCGCCTCAAGCGAATCGAATCGCTCTAGATCCAACTCCCCCTCCTGTTCCTCGGTCGAGTGGCAGTCGAGACAGAATTTCTCCAACAGCGGCCGGATCTCGGCCTTGAACCTACCGACATCATCTTTATCTGCAGAGCAGGGCAACGGCAGGAACACGATTGCGAAGAGAGCAGCAATCTGACGGAAAGATGGAAGAGAGCAATTCATCGTTATGGATTATACAATCTCCAATCCGCGCATCGTGCCGTTCGATGTCGCAAACTTGTCGGTGTCGATTCCGAGCCGGTGCAACATCGAGAGGTAGAGGTTGGCGAGTGGATAGTTGTTGTCTTTGTCGAAGCCCAGGTGCTGCCCGTGTTTGAAACCACCACCAGCCAATAGCACGGGAAGGTTCACGCTGATCTTAGCGGCATTCGTCGCAGTGGTGGACTGGCGCGGTTGGAAACGTTGGACCTTTCCCATGGTAGTGGTCGGACTCAATCCGATCACGGTTTACTGTCTTTGGCAGCTGATGGGCGGATGGCTTCGGGAGCGAGCCCGCACGCACTTCGGCCAAGAGACCTTCGAAACCTTCGAAACCTTCGAAACCTTCGGCGAAGCATGGGTCCCGGCCCTCCAACGTGGATTTGTGTTGTTAGTTCTGTGGTTGATCGTCTGGTGGATGTTCCGACGGAAACTATTTGTGAGAATCTAACACCTTCCAATTTCATCACAGGGAAACAACGCGTCGTAGTCCTTGAGCTAGACGAGGTCCATGCCGCGCATCGTAGCGGTACCGCTGCTGAAGCTCGAGACCTCGACACCGAGATTTTGCAGTAGGCTCACATAGAAATTGCTTAAGGGATAGTTCTTCTTATCAAACGCGAGATGCCCGGCGTGTTTGAATCCTTCACCAGCGAGTAGAACGGGAAGGTTGTCATTCGCATGGGAGTTGGCGCTGCCCATATTGGTCCCGTAAAGAATGGCAGTCTGATCGAGTAGAGACCCTCCCTGCTCCTTCGCTCCGTCCATGCCGCTTAAAAACTCCCCGAGAGCACTGAACTGCGCGTCTTCGATCAAGCGTAACTCGTCGAGTCGGTCTTCTCGATTTCCGTGGTGTGTAAGTTCGTGGCACATCGTTTTTACACCAGGAATCTGACGGGGCGTCAGGGTTCCGGTATTGAGGCATAACTTCACGATCCGGGTTGAGTCGGTTTCCAAGGCCATCCGGACGAGATCAAACATGACCCGCTCGTTCTTCGCAAGGTCGTGTTGTTCTTCGATTTCTTCCGGAGCCTTCGCATCCACTTTCGGCTTGGGACGATCCACCCACTCGGTTGCCTTTCCCAATCGCTTTTCCAAATCCCGCACGCTGGTAAAGTATTGATCCAAGCGATCCCGATCAGCGGCACCGACGCTTCTTTCCAATCGCTTGGCCCGCGCACGCAAGGAGTCGAGCAGGCTACGGTCTTCCTGTAAACGGCGCAGGGCCGTTAGTTTCTGCTCGGCAGTATTCTCCAAAAACAATTGCTGGAAGAGCTTCAGCGGACTCCGTTCGGGCGGGATCATCGAGCCGCTGCGCGTCCACGAGCAACTCATCATTTCCGCTCCAATCATCAGGGACAGCGATGGAAATCGCGTGTCGCCACCAATCTTTTCCGCCATGACCTGATCGAGCGAGATGCTGTTCTTGAAGGATCCGCGGCTCGCCCCCGGGGCACCAGTGAGGAAAGACTTCTCGGCCGCATGTCCTCCGTCCACGCCGGGAAGTGAAACCCCGGAAAAGACCGTGAGTTGATCACGTTGCTCTTTGAGAAACTCGAGGTAGGGAGAAAGCGTATAGTCTTTGCCTGACTTCTCGGGGAAAAAAAACTGCGGCAAGATTCCCATGTTGGTCATCATCCCAACAAAGCGGCGCGGCGGTAATGCTGCCTCGGAAGCGGCGCGAGCGAAGCATGGGAGCATCGCATCGAGCATCGGCAGCGCCAAGGAAACCCCGGCGCCTTTCAGCATGGTGCGGCGAGATAGGGCCCGCTTGGTGGTAATATAGGGAGCGTTCATGGGGCTACTTGTGACGGAACAGTTTGCTTTGGACCAATTCGTGAATCAAGGAGCGAAGTCCATGCTTACCGGCCTTTGTTTTCTTCAAAATTTCCGCAACAGCAGTACGATCGGCAAAGCTGACATCTGTCTCTTATACACATCTCCGAGCCCACGAGACTAGGCATGATCTCGT
>OLHR01000224.1_pt1 | contig 20868 bp, 19 predicted proteins | sample 1609291 | NCBI WGS metagenome assembly OLHR01 (sample SAMN05416707, study PRJEB24817) | seawater metagenome | isolation source: Sea water | place: Canada:Atlantic | collected 2013-07 | reverse complement strand
ATACGAGATCATGCCTAGTCTCGTGGGCTCGGAGATGTGTATAAGAGACAGGCGGCCAATGCATTGGGTATTGTGGCCAGGGAACTGGAGATGGGCGCTGGTTTAGCAGAGCTCGACAATCAGATAGCCTCCACACTTGACCTTCATGAGCAAGCGGGCCCAGTCACGCGACAAATTGCGCTTGCCCTTCGCGATGGCACAATGGCCCACGACCAGCGAATTCTCTCGTATCTCAGGCAGCGTACGTTACATTCTTGCGCCATTGACAACCCAAAATACTCCGGATTGCATCAGGCCAGGGCGCGTTGGACGCTATTAGAGTAGGTTCGGCTTTCGACCTGCTCCGGCAGCTATCTGAGCTGCCCTTCGGGTTGGTGATATGGATGTATCGAGTTGTAATCTCGATAAACGCCTAGAATTAGTGCCTGACTTTTCTACATTGGTGCTGAAAAACCAAAGTAATATCTCTATAAGCTATTGATTTTATTAATTTAGTTTTTTTCGCTGTCCTTAGGGGTGGCGACACAGCTATATCGAGGTGTGATCCTCACAGAAGCCAAATATAACTTTAAAAATTGCCCGAAAGTACAATGTCTGTGTTTATTGGCAGGGGTACGATTGAACTGTAACGGTCGTAACATGAGTGTAGATACAGTAAATGACTGGGTGCAACTGTAAAAGAGTAAGTATTATGATGAACAAAACGATTTTCTTGGGGTTTTATTCCTTGTCGCTGGCGCCGTTAACGCAGCAACGACGACATTATCTCAATCGCAAAATCAAACGGCTGACGGTCAAGCTTTCAGCTTTGATTTCGATTTAACTCCGAGCGCTTATGAAGTTGGCAGTAGCAGTCGTTTTGCTGTCTCGCTGCAGGGCGATTTTAGGGACCAACTGACAGACAATGCAAGCATCACTATCGGCGGCGATGATAAGGGACGTTTTGATCTCTTTTCCGCCGACGTTTATGATGTGGTTTTTAGAGGTTTTAGCAATACCAATGCGTACCAGTACAAGTTAAATTTTGACTTTAGCGCGGCGCAAACGACGGCCTTTATGAATAATAGCAATGTGGTCGTTGACTTCACTGACGGGGTAGTGGCCTTGTGTGGGTGGTGGAACCTCGGTAATTGTATTGCAAACGTTGATGATGCGCCCCATGCCAAGTTGGATTATACCTATGAAGTCAGCAGCGTTCCTGTCCCCGCGGCGGTTTGGCTGTTCGGGTCGGCCTTGCTCGGTTTGGTGGGAGTGGCGAGACGCAAAAAAGTTTAGAAGAACATCAGATATTAAAACCCGCCGAGGCGGGTTTCTTATTGCTTGGAAATTTGATGCCGGCAACCGTTGTGACCTCGCTGTATTAACCCGTCGCCAGAATATAATGAGAAGTCTCTCCAATATGTCGGCTAGATGCTGACCCCTTTGGGCGCTTTCCTATCCATAAATCCAAACATATAGCCGGCTACCCGGCGCTTCTGTATCTCCTCCGTCCCCTCGGTAATCCGGTAGCGGCGGTGATGGCGATAAATATGCTCGAAAGGAGCATGACGAGAATAGCCTAGCCCGCCATGTACCTGCATGGCTTGGTCGGCGGCATCGCAACACAGTCGATTGGCGACAAAGTTGCACATCGATATTTTGTCGGATACCGAAAAAGCGCCCTTAGTGTCCATTTGCCAAGCCGTTTTGTGTATGAGGGCGCGCAGCATTTCTGCTTGCGTTTGGAGCTCCACCAAAGGAAATTGAATCCCTTGGTTACTCGACAGAGGTTTGCCGAAGGGCGCTCGCTGCATTGCATAGTTCACGGATTCGTTAATACAGTATTGAGCTGCGCCTAGTGAGGAGGCAGCTTGGCGAATGCGATTTTCATTAAAGAAATGCTGAACCACTTGTAGAGCCTTGCCCTCACCGCCAAGAATGCAGCTGTGCGGCACTTTCATCTCCGTAAAAGACACCCTGCCGTGGTCCGTTGGCATATTGAATGTCCACAACATCTCCTGGATTTTAAATCCCTGCGTGTCAGTCGGCACGAGAAAAGCTGTGAGGCCACCAGCGTCGCCAGCGTCGCCGCTTGTTCGCGCAATGACCAGTATGTGACCTGCACGATGAATACCGGTATTCCAAGACTTTTCGCCATTGATTGTCCACGTATCGCCGTTGCGTGTGGCAAAGGTTCCCATATGCGTTGCATCTGACCCATGAGCCGTCTCTGTAATGCCGAACGTGAAGTAGCGACGACTTTCACACAGATCATCAATCCAGTCGATTTTTTGCTGTGCCGATCCGTACTGAATCATCAACAATAATCCAACATTATTACCGACAATGGAGTGTTCATTCTGTAAATCATTGTGTAGTCCGAGCCCCCTGCAGGCAAGGTGTTCACGGATGATTGCCATTTCCAAATTGCTACCGTCTTTACCCCCGTACTTTTTGGGGGAAGAGAAGCGAAAGTGTCCTGCGGCATCAGCCCGCTGCTTGGCTTTTATTAGCAGCTCTTCCCATTGTTCGTTGGGTAGCCCATTCCTATCCCAGTCTGTGCGTGCATCCTCGCGCCGATGGTCAAAGAATCGATTGTTATCATCTTGCATCTGCAATGGCAGAATTTCGCTTTCGATAAAGTTATCGAGGTCCTGTAGGTAGTTCATCAAGTATTCAGGGATATCAAAATTCATCATGGTGTGGCTCGCTGGTTCGGGGGGCTGTTTGTAGTGATGTCCGACTCTTTCGTTCGATCGATCGCCCGCATGGACAGACACGATCAAGTGAACAAAGTTTAGTTTTAGAGGTCATAAGATAGGTATTGATGAGGCAGAGTCAAAATTTACCCACACTCTATGGTGCAGGTCAAGGTCTGTTAGGTTCGGTTCCGTTGAGCGCGCGCCGCGTTCGGCAGTTTGTTAGGTACACAGGAGTTTCAACTTTGAGCGGCTCACCCTATAATCGTTGTTATTAATAGAGCTCCGTGGATCGTGGTTGCGGTGGACTCAAGGGAGTAATTGGTGCCAACTGATTGGCTCGGTAATGCTAGTGCGGTGTCAGGGCGAGCAGGTGTCGCTCTCATGGGTGCGCTGAACGCGATGGCACAGCCGCGTCGCGCGCGTCGGATACGTCAAGTTATCTTGTTGCTCGTTGTTGTATGGATGCTGCTGTCGCTCACGAGGCTACTGTGGGCACTAGTCCCCAATGCTGAAAACACCAATGTTGCGCCGCCCACTGTGATTAATCCACTGTCAGCCAGCAGTTCCAGGGCTATCGTTGCGCCTGTTGATATCGATCGCATGGTAGCCTGGCATTTATTTGGGGAGGCCGGCGCGACGGCACAGGCCGTTATTGAGGCAGCAACGGAAGTCGAGACTGATTCCCGTGAGGGTATAGAGGATGGCGCCCGGGAAACTAGCCTGCAGCTGAAGTTGCGCGGTATCGTGGCGTCTACGGAGGACGGCCTCGGATATGCCATTATTGAGAATGCGAATCAGCAGGCTATCTACATGGTCGAAGACAAGTTGCCCGTTCGGGGCAATGTAGTATTGGCCAAGGTGATGCCGCGACAGGTTGTGCTGGACAATGGCGGGACATATGAATTGCTGGTGCTGTTTGAAGAATCCACTTTTAGCACTGCGGAGCCAATGTCTGCTCAGACCGCGGCGCCTGCAGTAAGCGAGAACATCGATAAGCGCGGTGATGATCAGGCTACCCGGTTGGCCCAGAGCTATCGACAGCGCCTATATCAGAATCCTCAATCGCTAGCAGAGGTGGTTAATGTCAGCGCCGTGCGCGAAAATGGAGCGCTGCTGGGTTATCGGGTAAGCCCTGGGAAGGATCAGGAACAATTTGCGCAGCTGGGGTTCAAAATGGGTGACGTGGTGACATCCGTCAACGGGGTAAGTCTCGATAATCCTACCAATACTATGGTCCTTTTCAATGACATGCGCTCAGCTAAGGAAGCGGTATTTGAGTTGAAGCGTGATGGACAGGCTCTCACGCTGAGTGTCAATTTAGACGGTGGTGGCGCTCAGTGAAACTTCTTGAAAGGATACAATTTTTCGTGAAAGCAACAACTCGGTTCTACCCTTTGACTGCGATTGTATTGCTGTTTGGTTTAATGCTGGGCAGCGGATCACTGCAAGCACAGGATTATACGATCAATCTGAAAGATACAGATATTCGAGAGCTCATACAATTTGTCTCCGATGCAACCGGTACGACCATCGTGGTCGACCCTGTGGTTAAGGGTAAGGTCAGAGTGATCTCCTCCAATCCTGTATCGGCAAATGAACTGTATGAACTGTTTTTGTCGGTTTTAGATGTTCATGGATACACCGCCGTGCGTTCGGGTGACATAGTGCGTGTTATACCCAGCAAGGATGCTCGCTCCGCGCCGCTTGATGTGAGTGATGATAGATCCAGCATGACTTCGGATGAGTATATGACGCAGGTTATTCGGCTGGAGAATATTTCAGCGGCCAAGCTTATCCCTGTTTTGAGACCCTTGGTGCCGCAACAGGCGCATATGGCGGCTTATGCACCCAGTAATGCGATTATTATTTCCGATGTCTCGGCCAATATTGACAAGATCAGGGACATTATCGAGCGCATGGATAAATCTGCTGTGCAGAAGACGGATATTATCAAGCTGCGCTATGCCGTGGCGGAAGACGTGGTGAGGATGCTGGAGCAGCTTAACAAGTCGGCGGCCAAGCAGACCGGTGGTGAGCAAGAAACACTGCTGGTGGCTGATGCGCGCACCAACAGCGTCCTAGTTAGCGGTGATGAGTTAGAGCGTGCGCGACTGCGAAACCTGATTGAGTATCTTGATACGCCTTTGGAGCAAAGTGGCAATGTTAAGGTTATTTATCTGCAATATGCTGAGGCCACGGACCTTGCCGAAGTTCTGACCCGAGTAATGAAAAATATCAGTCAGTTGGATACCGCGGAGGGAGCGCAAGCAAAAAGCAGAAGTAGCAAGTCCGCGACCATAGAGGCAGATGAAGACACTAATGCTCTCATTATCACCGCCGATGCGGACGAGATGGCATCTCTGGAGGCGGTCATTCAGCGCCTGGATATTCGCCGCGCTCAGGTGCTGGTGGAAGCCATTATCGTAGAAATGGAAGTGATTGACGGCCAAGAGTTGGGGTTACAATGGTTGTTTGCCGATAACGATGGTGTGTTTGGCAGTAATATTACTCGAAACGATTCTCGGCTGGGGAGTATTGCGGGCTCACAGCTATCAGAGGGCGGTGGGGATACGCCAGACGGCGTTGATTTAGGCGGTTTGGCTGCTGCCCTGGCGGGAACGGGGGGCGTGTCCCTTGGTTGGGCTCAACTGGATAGTATGGGTTTATCCATGACCGTCATTCTCAATGCACTTAAAGAAACGGCGAATACGAATATTCTGTCCACGCCTAGTATACTGACGCTGGATAATCAGGAGGCTTACATTACGGTGGGCCAGCAGGTGCCTTTCGTGACCGGTTCGTTCACCAATACCGGTGCGGGTGGCGATGGTGCACAGAATCCTTTTCAGACGATCGAGCGAGAGAATGTCGGTATTACCCTAACGGTGACGCCGCATATCAATGACGGTGATTCGGTGGTGCTTGATATTATGCAAGAGGTTTCCAGTATCAGTAGTGTGTCAGTGATCGCATCAGATGTGATCACTAATGAGCGTAAAATCCAGACCAAGGTATTGGCACTGGATGGTCAGGTAATCGTTCTGGGTGGCTTGATCAAGGACGAGGTGCAGGACGCGCAGCAAAAAGTGCCTTTATTGGGTGATATTCCCTATCTGGGTAGATTATTCCGCAGCGATGCAGAGCAGGTAAAAAAGCAAAACTTAATGGTGTTTATACGCACTACGATTATTCGCGACAACGAGCAGCTGGTGGGTGCCAGCGCGGAGAAATACCGCTATATCCGCGATCAACAAGCGCTGCGTAAGGAAAAAGGATTGCTGTATCTAGGCGATGCAAGTCTACCTGTGATGGCAGAGTGGGAAGCGCAAATGCAGCAACTGGATGCCATCAAGGCGTCTGATGTTGATGGGCCTGATGCGCCCGCATCTCCGGTAGACGGCCGGTGAACACGCAGGTTGAGGCGTCGCCGACGGATGCGCTCACAGCGAGCGTTGCCGCAAGCCCCGGCCTGCCGTTTACCTTTGCTCAGCAGTACAGAGTATTGTTGGATGCAGCCGACGACGGCTCTCCCGTAGTAGTTCATAACGGACAGCCACCGGTGCTGGTGCTGAGCGAGTTGCGTCGTATTCTGGGTGGGTCCTTTGCACTTAAAGACGTGTCAGAGAGTGATTTCAAGCGGCGCCTGACGCTGGCTTACCAGCGCAACAACAATGAAGCCGTGCAAATGGCCGAAGACATCGGAGCTGACGTTGATCTTAGTCGCCTGGCAGATGCCATCCCTGATTCCAGCGATCTCATGGACACGGAAGATGATGCCCCCATCATCCGGCTGATTAATGCCATATTGTCGCAAGCCGTGCGTGAGAAGGCTTCGGATATTCACGTTGAAACGTTCGAAGACCGGCTGAGTGTCCGTTATCGTATCGACGGGGTTTTGGCGGAAGTGCTGTCGCCTAAGCGCATGCTGGCGCCGTTGTTAGTATCGCGCTTGAAGGTGATGGCGAGGCTGGATATTGCCGAGAAGCGCATACCGCAGGACGGCAGAATTTCAGTGAAGATAGCGGGTCACTCGGTGGACATCCGCATGTCGACTATACCTTCTGCTCACGGCGAGCGGGTGGTGTTGCGACTGCTGGATACAGCGGCTGGACAATTAGAGTTGACGCAGCTGGCCATGAATACTCAGGTCCTTGCTGCTTATAAAAAGCACCTACACAGCCCCCATGGCATTATTCTGGTCACCGGCCCTACCGGTTCAGGTAAAACGACGACCTTGTATGCTGGGCTTGGTGATATCAATGAGACTTCACGTAATATTCTTACCATTGAAGATCCTGTCGAATATATGCTGCCGGGCATCGGTCAAACACAGGTTAATACCAAGGTTGATATGACCTTTGCGCGTGGATTGAGAGCTATTTTGCGCCAGGATCCAGATGTGGTGATGGTGGGTGAGATTCGTGATCGGGAGACAGCAGAAATTGCGGTGCAGGCTTCCCTTACTGGCCATCTCGTGCTGTCCACGTTGCACACCAATACGGCCATAGGCGCGATCACTCGCCTCAAGGATATGGGCATCGAACCGTTCTTGTTGTCATCCAGTCTGATAGCAGTGATGTCTCAGCGTCTTGTACGCTTGCTGTGCGTCGATTGTAAGGAGGCCGCTGAGTTAAACCCCGCGGAGCGGGAATTGTTGCGCATTGCGCCTGCCGAGGATCACCAGAGCGTCTGTCAGGCCAAGGGTTGCGAGAGCTGTAAATACACCGGTTATCGTGGGCGTACGGGTATTTATGAAATAATTGAGATCGATGATGCCATGCGGCAAATGATCTACGGCGGCGCCAATGAGCAGGATATTTTGCATCTGGCACGCCAGCATTACCCGGGAATAGAGACCGATGGTCGGCGCCGGATAATGGCGGGTGAAACCAGTATTGAGGAAGTCATGCGTGTGACTTCCATCGTCTGATCTGCGCAGGCTGAATTGTGACTGCATATCGCTATCAAGCGCTTAACGCCGCGGGAAAGCTCATCAAGGGTGTGCTCGAAGGAGATTCCGAGCGTCAGGTTCGCTCGCAGTTGCGTGGTCAGGATATGCGACCGGTGGAGGTCGCCGAGGCCAACAACACGGCGGAGTCCGGCAAGCCCGGATGGGACCTCTCACTCTATTTTTCCCGTGTCAGTGTCGGTGACCTTGCGCTGATTACTAGGCAGTTGGCCACGCTGGTGGAGGCTAACCTGCCACTGGATGAGGCGCTTCAAGCGGCAGCAGAGCAAAGCCGCAGCAGTCGCATCAAAGGCATGTTGTTGCAGGTGCGTTCTAGGGTTGCCGAGGGACACACACTGGCCTATGCGATGGCCGAGTTTCCCAGTGTATTCAATGAAATGTACCGTGCCATGGTAAATGCTGGCGAACACGCGGGCTATTTGGGGCCGGTGTTGCAGCAGTTGGCGGATTACACGGAGCAGCGTCAGTATACCGGCCAGAAGCTAAAGATGGCCATGATCTATCCGTTTATTCTGGTCGGGGTGGCGATTGCAGTGGTGCTTCTGTTGCTTATTTTTGTCGTGCCCGAACTGGTGGGTATCTTTGCTCACAGTAATCGAGAATTGCCTGCGCTGACGCGTGGTCTTATTGCTACCAGTGATTTTTTTCAGCAGTACGGGCTCTGGCTGGTGCTGGGGGTATTCGCGCTGTTCTTTATACTGCGACATTTGTTGCGCGATCCGGGGCGCAAAAAACGCTGGCATAGCGTACTACTTCGGATACCCGGTGTGTCGCGGGTGTTGATCTCTATGGATACTGCACGTTTTGCTTCCACACTCAGTATCCTTATGGCCAGCGGGGTGCCTCTGCTCGAATCCCTGCGTATTGCCGGACAAGTGTTAACCAACCTGGTACTGCGCGAGGACAGTGAAGCGGTGTCGGAACACGTGCAGGAGGGGGCTAGTTTGAATCGCGCGTTGCGCGAAAGTGGGCGCTTCCCTCCTATGATGGTGCACATGGTGGCCAGTGGTGAGGCCAGCGGTGAGCTGGAAACCATGCTTGGACGTTCAGCGACCAACCAGGAGCGAGAGCTGGAAATGACACTCGGTACCCTGATGAGTTTGATTGAACCGCTGATGGTAGTGTTCATGGGGGGGATGGTTCTGACGATCGTCCTCGCTATCCTGTTGCCCATATTCGATCTTAATACAATGGTGAAGTAAACGATGAAAGCAAAACGTAATGCGGGATTTTCTCTAGTAGAAATTTTGGTGGTGCTGGTCATTATGGGGCTGCTGATTAGTGTGGTTGCGCCCACGGTACTTAACCGCGCTGACGATGCCAGAGTGCAGAAAGCGCAGGCTGATTTCAAGGCAATAGAGACGTCCCTGAAAATCTATCGGCTGGATAACTACGTGTACCCGACAACCGAGCAGGGGCTCCAGGCACTGGTAGAGCCCAGCACCCTTGACCCGGAACCGCGAAACTTCAAAGCCGGGGGATATCTCGAAGAGCTGCCGATTGATCCGTGGGGGCGCCCCTATCTCTATCTGAGCCCGGGTGAGTACCGTGAGGTGGACATCTATTCACTGGGCGCAGATGGCTTATCGGGCGGCGAGGGTCAGCGTGCCGACATTGGCAATTGGAAAGAAGAGGGCTGATCTTTCATGTGTAACCGCTCCGTGGCGACAACCGGCCCACCGGTATTTGCCACGGTGCTGAGGCGCCAGCGAGGTTTTAGTCTGCTGGAGTTGCTGGTAGCGCTGATTGTCGTTGTGTTGTTCACCTCCCTAGCAAACCTTACTGTCAACTCCGGAGGGCAGGATATTCAGCTACAAAGCACGGTGTACAACCTCGCAGATGTGGCAGGATACGCGTTGGACGAGGCTCAGATGACCGGCGTCGACTATGGTCTCCTGTTACGGGAAGATCAGGAGGCGGGGGAGACGATTTATAGCTATCAATGGTTGGAACTCAGTCTCGATGGCTGGGGCGCACCGGTCAGCGGTAGGGAGCTGTTCGCGGAGCAACGACTGCCGCCGGGTATCGCGCTTGAGCTGGAGCTGGAGGATGCGCCGTTCGTTGAGTTGTCGCCGGATGATGATGGCGAGGCGGAGATTATCAGCCCTCAGGTGGTTTTTTATGCCAGCGGTGAGGCAACCGTAGGTACGATTAATGTGTTTCAAGTGGAAGACGGTGAATTACTGTGGCGCATCGAATGGGACCTATTTGGCCGTTTCGACGTGCTACGGCGGGGCGAGGCGGAGGTGGAATACTAGTGCGTGCCAGAGGTTTTACGCTGGTGGAAGTGATGGTTGCCCTGGCGATTGTCGCGATCGCTTTGCCTGCACTGTTGATGGCGCTTTACCAGCAGATAGACGATACCGCCTACTTGCGTGATAAGACGCTCGCCTACATGGTGGCCGAGAATAAACTGGCAGAGATGCGCCTTGTAATCAGCTCGACACGGAATCTTTCTGCCGGAAAGGACAGTGGCCTCGCGTCAATGGCAGATCGGGATTGGTATTGGTGGGTGGAAACTAAAACGACAGAGGTGGAAAAGTTTTTCCGCGTTGATATCACTGTCTCGCTCGAGGAGGAGCAGCAGGAACAGCCACTGTACACGCTGAGCGCCTTTATGTCAGGCGATCTAGAAGCAGGCGACGCAGAGACAGGCGAGCTAGAGACAGACACTGAGGGCGACCTTCCGGATGAGCCTGATGGTTAAAAAACCGGCAGAGGGTTTTACGCTTTTGGAGGTGTTGATTGCAATGGCCATTACGGCTTTTGTGGCTCTAATCGCCACCACCAGTTTGTCTAGGGTGCTAGACGGTGTGGAAAGTCTGCGCGCATCTGCAGACCGAACCTATGAAGTAAATCGCGCCTGGATGATTATTTCGCGGGATCTGCGCCACTTTGTGGAGCGGCCTGTGCGCGACGAATTTGGAGAGATTGAGCCAGCCCTTCTCGGAGGGCCGCTGGCACGCTTTGCACTGAGTTTTACTCGGGCGGGCTGGCACAATCCCAATGCGCACCCGCGCAGTAATCTGCAACGCGTTAATTATCGTCTTGAAGATGAGGCCCTGTGGCGAGACAGCTATCCGGTATTGGATCGGGCATCTGATACTGAGCCTTACAGCATATTGTTGCTCGACGGTGTAGACGACATGCAGCTGGCTTTTTTGGGTTCAGTGGAGGCCCTGCAGACCGAGTCGCGCAGTGCTGCGCTGGACACCAGCAACTGGGCAAACAGTTGGGTGGTTGATGCCAGTGCGCCGGATGCTGAGTTGAATAGTCCGGTTGGCGTTGAAATCAGTCTGCAGCTGCAGGGCTGGGGCGAGATGAGGCGGTTGTATGCATTGCTTCCGCTCTAGATTCTTCGTCCCTGCTGCTCGTCAGCACGGTGCCGCCCTGATTTTTGCCATGCTGGTCTTTGCGCTGGCCACGGCATTGGTTGTGGCTATGAAGGGCGAGTTTGAGCGCTTCTATCAACGCAGTAGCAATATTCTGTTGGACGGACAGGCCCAGGCCTATCTGCGGGGTGCAGAGGATCTTGCCGGGATATTGCTTCTGACCGACTACGATATGGATAAAAAGGCGGGACTGTTTCGAGACGATCTAAATGAGATATGGTGGACCAAACCGGGTAATCCTCCGCCCACCTATGCGCTTGATGGAACTGGCTGGATGTCCGGTTCGTTGGAGGATTTGCAGGGACGGTTCAATCTAAATACGCTGTCAACAAGGGTGGCTAGCGAGGCAACAGCTGGATCAAAAAAGCGGTTTACCGCATCGCAAGAGCAGTTTATTCGATTATTACAGGCACTGGGTGATCCGGCCGTGAGTGAGCAGGAGGCAATCACGCTTACTGAGTCCGTCAGTGATTGGCTTGATGCCGATCGGGAGACTTCTTTGGACGGGGCAGAGGACGACTATTATTCTGGGCAGACGCCGGCGTATCGCACTGCCAATCGCAGTATGTCCAGTGTCAGTGAATTGCGTGCTGTCGCCTATATGACGCCCGAGATCTACCGGGCGTTATTACCCTGGGTCACGGTTTGGCCCGAGCAGCCGGCAACGCTGAATATACACACGGCGCCTGCGACGGTATTGCGCAGCATCAATGCTAAAGGGATTCTCAGTCCACTCACCGAAGTGGAAGGAGAGTCGCTTGTGCAGTATCGCGAGGACACAGGCTTCGAGGATAAGACTGATTTTCAAGCCAACCCGGTATTTGACGGGAAGAGGGATGATATGAAAGAGGTTGCGGCGCTGCTGGGAGAAAACAGCACTTACTTTCTACTACGGGCGGAGGTGGAGGTTGCCGGCAGGAACATGCGCTTGTACAGTGTGTTAAGTCGCAGCAACCGTAATATTGCTACTATCGCTAGAGCGAGTGGTAGTCTGTAGATGAACCATTGCTCAACAGGTTAGAGACATCCGGAGAAGTCCTTAGTGGGGAAGATACAGGTTTGCGCAATATGGCCATAGTACGTTTGGTCGGGGGACGCCTCGCTTGGTATCCCCCGAGTGCCAGCGCTGAGCCTCAGTGGCTGGACGATGACGCTGCTCGGGAACATCTGCGTGCGACGCTAGCCCAGCGGCGGATAAAAGTCTGTTTTGCGGTGCCAGGTCAGGACGCGCTCCTGCTGACGCTGTCTGTGACGCGTGACGAAAAAAAGCATATCAGCAAATCCTTGCCCTTCATGCTGGAGGAACAGGTTGCAGCGGATGTCGACACCTTGCACTTTGCCTATAGCCCACTGCAGGAGGATGACTTTGCCGTCGCTATTACAGCAAAGGAGAAAATGGCGCAGTGGCAGTTACTGCTCGCAGATTTTCCGGGTATCCAGCGGTGGCTGCCGGAGCCGCTGCTGCTGCCATGGCAGCCTGATGAGTGGTGTCTTCTGCTCGAGGGAGATAGCGTCATTTTTCGCGTTGGCCAGTGTAAGGGATTCACTGCTGAAAAAGAGTTGGTAGAGGTACTGGTACAGGCCATGCTGAGCGAGGTTGGTCCGCCTGCTACGGTGATTGTTTACGGTATGGATCAGGAGGTCGACACGAATATGCTGCCAGTTGAATTGCGCGAGCGGGTGCAGTGGCGTCGCGGCAACCTGAGCGCAGCGATGCTACTGAGTAAAACCGAAGAGATAAACCTCAACTTCTTATGTGGGGACTTTGCCTCGCGCTTGCCAGTCGGGCTGTGGTGGCGACAGTGGCGTGCCGTTGCCGCGGTATTGGCCGCAGCATTTGTCCTGCAATTGGGTGCGGCTTATGCCGAATATCGCAGTCTGTCAGCGCAAAATATTGCGTTGCGCAGTGCCGTTCAGGACAGCTATCGCTCGGTGTTTCCCACTGGAGTGGTGGTGGATGCAGAGAAACAGCTGCGTCGGCAGCTGGATGCGCTGGGAGGAACGGGTGAGGGCGCTGGTTTTGTTAGTCTGATGGAACGTGTTGGCGATGCGATTGCCGGGATGCCGGGCACCACTATCGCGAGTATCAACTACAACGACAAAGGCGGTGAAATGCGGCTTAATATTGTCGCCGCCGATTTTGAAGGTGTTGAGAAGTTGCGCAGTCGAATGAATGAAGCCGGACTAGAAGCGGTGACTGAAAGTAGTAACACAAAGGGTGATCGTGTGAGCGCACGCTTACGAGTTAAGGAGAGATCGTGAAGGAGTGGTTTTCCCAACTAAACCAACGCGAGCAGCTGAGTCTACTTTTACTCGGTTTGGCGTTGCTTCTGTATCTGCTTTATATACTGGTGTTATCACCGCTGGAGAGCCAGCGAGAGCAACTGATAGCGCAAAACAGCGCCGTTACCCAATCTCAGGGCCGCGTAGATGCTATGGTGTCGCAGTTGTTACAGTTACGTCAGGGCGGGGCCAAGGCCGGAGCAAAGCGTAATCTGACGTCAGTGATCAATCAGTCCACGTCTCGCCTGCAGTTGCCCGTTATGCGTCTTCAACCTAACAGTCGTGGCGAAATTCAGGTGCGTATTGAAAACGCTTCTTTCAACGACGTATTGAAGTGGCTAAACGAGATGGAATATACCGAGAGTCTGCTGGTGCGCGAGGTCTCCGTGACCCCGGCTGCTTCTGCCGGTCGTGTCAACATCACAGTACGAATTGCAGAGGCCGGATAAAGTGAATAAGTCCGGTCTTCTGTGGGCTGCAGCTCTGGCTCTATTGTTCTTTGTCAGTCTTGTGATGTCGGCCCCCGCTCGTCTGTTGAGTCATGTCATTCCGGGTGAGCAGTTGCTGCTGCGCGGGTTGGCGGGCACTGTTTGGGAAGGCAGTGCCAGTAGTGTCCTGGTGCGCCTGCCACAGGGGTATTTACAGCTGGGCGCGGTGCAGTGGTCACTGCAGGCTGCGTCCTTGCTGCTGTTGGCGCCGCATCTCACGGTGAGCAGTGAGTGGGGGAATCAGAAATTCGCGGGCGAACTGGTGTTACGTGGTCAGAAAGATTTAGAGGTATTCAACGTGGAGGCCCAGCTGGCCGCAAATCTATTAAGCCGTTTCGCGCCAGTATCGGTTGTGGGAATGTTTAACCTGCAATTAGATCGGCTGCAGTTGCGTCAGGGCTTGCCATATAGCGCATTGGGTCGTTTGGTGTGGCACGATGGTGGGTGGCAGTCCGTCCGCGGCCTTGTGCCTCTAGGCAGTTATGCCTTAGATTTCGAGCAGGAGCCCGCAGAAGTGCTGCAGGGACAGGTCATCACGTTATCGGGGCCACTGCAGGCCGGCGGCAGTTTGGAGCTGAAAGACGGGGGCTATGAGGTGGACATACTGTTGGAAAGTGAAGATGCGCTGGATGGGCAATTACAGGCAATGCTGTCTCTAATCGCTGTGCCCGAGGATGAGCGTTATCGTATCAGTATAGCGAGAGACTTCTAGGTACTGGTATAGATGTGCTGACCGTAGTGAGACAATCTCCCATCAGAGTGACGTATAATTTTAGCTGTTGTTAGATTTATTTTGAGAGAAAGGCAAATATGAGCGATAACGATTACAAGAAGTACGAGTGTGTGATTTGCGGCTTCATCTATGACGAGGCCGAGGGCTTGCCAGACGATGGCTTTCCCCCAGGAACACTCTGGAAAGATATACCAGAAGACTGGGAGTGCCCGGATTGTGGAATAGGGAAAGCAGATTTTGACCTTTACGAGGCGTAGTCTTTGACTCATCGCAGTACCCACAGGCTGCTTTTTTTGCACGCTTTACGTGCGATGAATCTCAAATATTTTCCCAGCAGAATCTCCCATGACAGTGAGTGAAGAACGCTTGGCGGTAGTGCGTCAATTGATGACGCAGGCAAATTACGATGCCCTAGTTGTACCCCGGGCGGATGAGTATCTCGGCGAGTATCTCCCGCTGCACAACGAGCGCCTGCACTGGCTTACTGGGTTTACTGGGTCTGCCGGTATGGCGCTGGTACTGCGTGATAAAGCGGCGATCTTTGTGGATGGTCGCTATACGGTGCAGGTGCGGTCACAGGTTCCCTCTCATCTGTTTGAATACCATCACCTGGCCGACAACCCGCAGGCTCAATGGCTGGCAGCTGCGCTGCCTGCTGGTAGTAGAGTCGCCTGCGATCCTCGTCTGCACAGCCTGCAATGGTATAGGGATACAAAAAACACTTTGGCCGATGCCGGTGTGGAGCTTTTGCTCGATACTGATAATCTGATTGATCGCTGCTGGCTGGACCGACCCGAGCCGATCTGCAATTCTGCACTATTGTTGGATGAAGCCTTTACTGGAGAGTCAAGTAAAGCTAAACGTCAGCGCATCGCTGCTCAAATTAGGGCCCAAGGTTGTGACGCGGCGCTGATATTTTCTCCTGATTCCGTCAGTTGGTTGTTGAATATTCGTGGTACCGATATGCCGCAGTTACCGGTAATGCAGAGCTTCGCGATACTAGAAGCCTCGGAAAAAATGACGCTATTTGTCGATGCTCGTCGTCTACCAGAAAAATTTTATCAGCACGTGGGCGATGACGTTATGGTGATGGATGAGGGGGATTCTAGTGCCGCATTCGTAGCCTATTCGAAGCATAAAGTATTGGCCGATGCTAAAAATGCGGGCGCCTGGGTGCAGATGGAATTGGCCCGCAACGGTGCGACGCTGGTGCAGGGAGAAGACCCCGTGTTACTTCCTAAGGCGTGTAAAAATTCGGTTGAATTGGCAGGTACCCGCAGTGCTCACTATCGCGATGCCGTAGCGGAAGTTCGTTTTCTGGCCTGGCTGGACGGTGAGGTTGCGGCAGGAAAGCTGCACAATGAAGCCGAGCTGTCAGACCATTTGCTCAGTCTGCGGCAACAGGGCGAGTACTTTCATGCGTGTTCCTTCGATACTATTTCTGCCGCGGGAGCCAATGGTGCCATGTGCCATTACAATCATCTCAATGGCGTCCCTGCTCGCCTAGCAATGGACAGTGTCTATCTGTTCGACAGTGGTGGTCAGTACACCGATGGAACTACTGATATTACGCGCACCGTCGCTATCGGCGACCCCGGGTCTGAGGCGCGCCGCCTGTTCACCCTTGTTTTAAAAGGTCATATCGCTCTGGCGCGATCTCGATTTCCGTTTGGTACCACTGGCACGCAATTGGATGCACTGGCGCGGCAGTATTTGTGGCGCGAGGGCTATGATTATGATCACGGCACTGGCCATGGCGTGGGTGTCTTTCTCAGTGTTCATGAAGGCCCCCAGCGCATCTCCAAGCAGCACAATGGTGTTGCGCTGCAGCCGGGTATGATTGTCAGTAACGAGCCAGGCTACTACCGTGAGGGCGTATTCGGAATTCGCTGTGAAAACCTGCAGGTGGTGCGTCCTTCTAAGACTAGTCAGGGCGAAACCCCGATGCTGGAATTTGAAACGCTGACGCTTGTGCCCTTCGATGTTCGAATGCTGGACACAGAACTTATGGATGTCGAGGAAATCGACTGGCTTAACAGCTACCATCAGCGGGTCGCGGCGACTATCGGCCCTCTTTTACAGGGTACCGATCAGGACTGGCTGAGGCAGGCAACGCGAATAGTCGGTGTTTGAATCAGCGCTACATTTTTATACACTATACAGATAATAAGGTTTGAGGAAACGTTACATGGCAGTTGCGGGCGGTGTTCACTGGTCTTCGCGTTTTGCCTTTATCATGGCCTCTGTGGGCTTCGCTGTGGGGCTTGGCAATATCTGGCGGTTTCCCTATGTCACCGGTGAAAATGGTGGCGCGGCATTCGTCTTGGTCTACCTGGCATGCGCCTTTGGTATTGGTGCCCCCATACTGATCGCGGAAATGCTGATCGGTCGGCGGGGGCAGGGCAGTCCTCCAGCGGCGATGGCTGTGGTCGCTAAGGAGAGTGGTCAGTCCAGACAATGGCGGTTGGTTGGGGCCATGGGTTTGGTCGCGGCATACACCATTGAAATTATCTATGCGGTGGTGGTGGGTTGGGTCCTGTGGTACTTGTTCAAGGCCGTCAATACGGGTTTTGTAGGTTTTGATGGCGCCGTCGCTAATGCCGAGTTTGCGGCAGTACTAGACAGCAACCTAGGTATGCTTGTGTGGACGTTGGTGGGTCTGAGTATCACCGGTTTGATCGTGTTCGCGGGTCTCAAGGATGGCATTGAACGGGCAGTTATTGTCATGATGCCGTTGATGTTTATCCTGTTGCTGGGGTTGGCGATCTATAACTATGTAGTTCCGGCTATCGACTCTCGGGCGCATGGTTTCTCGCAGGCGGTCGTGTGGTTGTTCACCCCGGATTTTAGCACCATTCGTTTTAGTACTGTATTGGCAGCGATAAGTCAGGCCTTCTTTTCTCTTTGCATTGCCATGGCGGGCATGATGGTCTACGGCGCATACTTGCCCAAATCTGTATCCATTACGCGGTCAGTTTTGATTGTTGTTATGATTGATACGGGTGTGGCCCTGCTGGCTGGTCTGGTTATTTTTCCGGTTGTATTCCACAACGGACTGGATCCGGCGGCCGGTGCTGGCCTGATCTTCCAGACCCTGCCAGTGGGCTTCGCGCAGATGCCCGGGGGTCACTGGTTTAGTGTGCTGTTTTTTCTCATGCTGTCGGTGGCAGGCATCACGTCTATGGTAGGTCTTGTAGAGGCGGTTACCGCCTGGGTTGAAGAGCGCTTTAAGCTTCCACGCCATCAGAGCACTATTATTGTGGTGGGTTCAATCGCAGTGTTCAGTGTTCTTTCGATTCTGTCTTACAATATTTTGTCGCAGTGGGCCGTGGCAGGCAAAAATTTCAATGACATCATGGATGTCTTTTCCAACCAAATTTTGCTTCCTCTGGGTGGTTTGTTGATTGCGGTGTTCGCGGGTTGGGCGATGAAAAAAGAGGCTACGCGTGATGAGTTAAATTCACTGTCTTCTGGCCAGTATTCAATCTGGTACTTTCTTATCCGCTATATCGTGCCACCTGCATTGCTAGTGATTTTTATCATGGGCATTATCGACTAGCGTTAATTTTGATGAGAGACGTGGTGCGGGTTGTATCCAAAATCAGGCTGGCCCAGTCGGAATATCCTGAAACGGGATGCCCTTGTCTGCACGAGGTTCCTGCGGTAACCCCAGCACTTGTTCAGCCAGAATATTACGCATGACCTCATCAGTGCCGCCCGCTAGACGCACGCCAGGGGAGAAGAGCACCTGCTGTTGAAAGTGGGCCCGTTCCGGGCTCAATTCAGTATCCTGCACAATGCCGGCCGGACCGAATATCTGGCACGCAAAATTAGCAATTTCTTGATTCATTACCGCTCCGACCAGTTTCCCAAGTGATGCTTCAGCGCCAGCAATGCCGCCTTTGGCGACGGCGGTTAACATGCGCTTGTTGACCGCTTGGAGGCCAGCATACTGACTGTACCAGGTCGCTAGTCGGTCGCGTACGAGCGGGTCGTTGGCAATCAGTTGTCCATTCAACTCCAAAGATTTGACCAGATCGAGAAACTGCGGAAAGCCCGTCGGCTGAACGCCGCTAATAGCCAGGCGCTCACTCATCAATACGGTGAGTGCACCGGTCCAGCCTCCGCCGACCTCGCCCAGCCGGTAGGTATCAGGCACTATGGCGTTATTAAAGAAAACCTCGTTGAAGTGCCCGCCGCCATCCATCTGTTTGATGGGACGAACTTCCACGCCGCTTTGGCGCATGTCAATCATAAAGAGGGTAAGGCCTCGATATTTTGAGATGGTGGGGTCGGTGCGGGTCAGTACCACACCGTAATCCGAGTACTGGGCGCCTGAGGTCCAAATTTTCTGACCATTAAGAACCCAGTGGTCGCCGTCGGGTTCTGCGCGGGTGCGCAGTCCCGCCACATCGGAGCCGGCACTCGGTTCGCTGAACAGTTGGCACCAGACATCTTCGGCGCTGGCCATACGTGGCAGCAACTTACGCTTCGCTTCTTCACTGGCAAAGTGCATGACGGCTGGGCCGCAATTACCAATGCCGATCACAAAATGTGCGTCCCGTGTCTTATAGTTTTCCACTTCTTGCGTCCACACCACCTCGTGCAGAGAGGTCAGCCCAGCACCGCCGTATTCTTTGGCCCAGGTCAGGCATGCGAAGCCATCGTCCGCTTTCTTTTTGTACCAGTCTTTAGCTTCCTGAAAAGCGGTATCGCCTTCCATGCCCATGTGAAGCTTATCAGTGCGCCTAGTAGCGTTCGCCTCGAGCCAGATTTTTACGTTGCTGCGAAAGGCGGCCAGTTCTGATGTGTCTTGAAAATCCATGATGTTCTCCGAAATCTAGATGAGGCGCTGGCTGATATTTTCTTTCCATTTTGGCTGGGTACCGATCAAACCCGATAACAGTTGTGCACGACGGTAGTACAGATGGCAGTCGAACTCCCAGGTAAAGCCCATGCCACCGTGAACCTGAATGTTCTCTTTACTGATAAAGTAATAGGCATCAGTCGCACTCACCCTAGCGGTGGCCGCAGCCAATGGCAGGTCTGGTGCATCACTGGAGAGGGCACAGACGCCGTAATAAGCGTTGGCTCGCGCGAGTTCCAGAGCCACATACATGTCAGCGAACTTGTGCTTGATGGCCTGAAACGAGGCAATAGGCCGGCCGAAGGCGTATCGCTCTTTGGTATACGCGATACCCATATCCAGAGCTGCCTGGCAGCCGCCAATTTGCTCAAAGGCCAGTAGCACTGCGACACGATCCAGTAATTCGGTCAGCTGCGTCTCGCCAGCCACACCCAAAGCCTGCGCCGGCACATTGTCAAAGACTAGGCGTGCCTGAGATCGGCTGGGATCCATGCTGGTGAGCGTTTCGCGCTGCACGCCTGCATCTAAGTCGACGACATACAGGCCAACGCAGTCCTGTTCATCGCAGGCCGTCAGCACGGTAAAATCGGCGATATCGCCATCCGGTACGGGTATTTTGTCAGCAGTGAGTTTACCCTCGAATACCCGTGCAGCAATAGACGGCGAGCCCAGACCTTCATTTATCGCCAGAGTGCCGATCAATTCGCCCGTCGCGAGTTTTGGCAGATAGTGCTGCTTCTGTGGCTCTGTGCCCCAGCTTTTGATCGCCTCAGTGGCTAGATAGACACTCGAAGAGAAGGGTACCGGCGCCAACGAGCGGCCTAGCTCTTCGGCGATAACACACAGTTCCAGATAGCCTAGGCCTAAACCACCATAGGTTTCGGGTATCGACATGGCGGTCCATCCTAGATCAACAATTTTCTGCCACAGCGCCCTGTCAAATGGGGTATCAGTGTCCAGAACGTTGCGCACAACACTGGCGGAACACTCCTGGCTGAGAAAATTGCGCGCCTGATTACGAATAAGCAGTTGTTCTTCGGAAAATTCTAAATTCATGCTGGGCTACCTTGGTGTTTTACTAAACCAGCGTACGGTTCACAGGCAGTCGTGTCGCCCGCGGAGAGAACTGGGGTGGGAATTTTTGTCTGACCATTATGGTCTTTAACCCCTTTTATTATAGACTATTGGGCTATTGGCCTCAACAGATCAGGTGGCCAGGTTGATGGAAGAAAAATAGCCGAATATGAATGGTGGCACGGCTATAAACCTGTTTGCCAGCGCGATCACAATTCACCATAATTACGGTCCAAACGGCAGTCTAAAGGCTCACACTATGGCATCTCTGAAGGACCAACTCCTCAACGCTGGCCTTATTGACAAGAAGAAGGCTAAGCAGCTTAAGCAAGAACCTGTCTCTTATACACATCTCCGAGCCCACGAGACTAGGCATGATCT